>Ga0335082_10000317_pt1 | contig 48827 bp, 32 predicted proteins | sample Lox_Sample_41_FD_206718 | JGI IMG/M metagenome (GOLD analysis project Ga0335082, IMG submission 206718) | Soil microbial communities from Loxahatchee National Wildlife Refuge, Florida, United States - Lox_Sample_4.1 | ecosystem: Environmental > Terrestrial > Soil > Wetlands | place: USA... | reverse complement strand
GTATGGGCGCCGTTTCTGCCGCTCGACTTCGATGCCCCCGCGTCGGCCGATCTGGAAGCGGTGCTCGAGCTGACCCGGCAGACATTCCGCCTGCTGCGTGAGCGCTGGCTGGCGCCAGCGTCTGCCGTGCACGTCTACTTCAGCGGTGCGAAAGGGTTTCATCTCCTCATCGATACGCGCGTCTTCGGACGTGTCAGCGCCGCCCGCGATCTGCCGCGCGTCTTTTCGCAGTTGCGTCTCGAGGTGCTGCGGGCGCTGCCGGGGAGTGCGCGGCGTTGCTTCGATCTGACCATCGGTGACAAGGTGCGACTGCTGCGTCTGCCCAACACGCGGCATCGCGGCAGTAGGCTTTTCAAGGTGAAGTTGCATCCGGAAGAGGTGCTCACCGCCGGGATCGCCGACATTCGCGCCTTGGCCGTCTCTCCTCGGGCGCTGTGGGGCGTCCGTGCCGCCGGTCTTCTGCCGACCGCGCCGGTCGATCCGGTGCCGGCGCTGGTGGCGCAGTTCGCGCGGGCCCGGCGCGCCGTGCGTCGGGCTCGCGGACCGCATCCGTACCGGCTCGCGGCGCCAGTGGGTACTCCCGAGACGTCGCTCTGTGCCGCTCGTCGAGCAATGTGGGAGGGGCCAGTGACTCCCGGAAACCGGAACAACGTGGCCATCCGCCTCGCCTCTGCCTTTCGGCTGGCGGGCTACAGCCGCGAGGACGGCGCGGCACTGCTGGCCCGGTGGAATCAGCGCCAGCGGGTCGCGCTGCCCGACCGTGAGCTCCAGGCCGTCGTTCACTCCGCCTATGCTCGACCGTTTCCTTACATGTACGGGTGCCACGACGAGGTCATCCGCGCCGTTTGCCCCTATGCGCACGCGTTGCACGACTGCGCCGATTATCGCGAGCTGCATCCGCGGTCGGGACGTGCGGGATAGCGGTCGATCATCGATGGCCGCGTTGCCGCAGGTGCCTCCGCGCAGGTTTGCGCCCGGGCGGCGGTCGCATATACTGCAGTGCAGCGGTTCTCGTGATGCGCCCCTTGACGGTTGAACCCCTCACCTCACCACGGCCTGCGGCCCAGCGCGTTGAGGTCGTTGAGCGCAAAGGGATCGGACATCCAGACACGATCTGCGACTCGGTTGCCGACGCCATCTCCGTTGCGCTGTCACAGGAGTATCTGCGTCGCTTCGGTCGCGTGCTGCACCACAATATCGACAAGGGCATGTTGATCGCCGGATCGGTCGAGCATGCGTTCGGCGGTGGCCGCCAGATCAAGCCGATGCGGCTGATCTTCGGCGATCGCGCCACCTCGGAGTTCCGCGGCGAAACGATCCCCGTTGCCGACATTGCCACGGCATCGGCGCGCCAGTGGTTCCGCGGCCATCTCCGTCACCTCAATCCCGACACGCAGGTCGTGTACGAGAGCGCCCTGGCGCCGGGATCGCCCGAGTTGAGCGGCATCTTCCTCGCCGACGTGTCCGTCCTGGGCGCCAACGACACCTCGGCGTGCATTGGGTACTATCCACTGACGGACACGGAGCGCTTGGTGCTGGCGACCGAGCAGTATCTGAACTCGCCCGGGTTCAAAGCCGAGTTTCCCGACAGCGGCGAAGACGTGAAGGTCATGGGGTTTCGTACCGACGATCACGTGCAGCTGACGGTGGCCATGCCGCTGCTCGAGAGTCGCGTTACCGACGCAGCGTCGTACTTCGCGCGCAAGGCGCAGATCGAGGCTGCCTTGCAGGTGTTTGCCGATGCGCACCGCGGCGCGTTGTCGGAAGTCCGCGTGGCGTTCAACCACCTCGATCAGCCTGGTCGTGGGCTCACGGGGGTGTACGTCAGTTTGCTCGGCACGTCTGCCGAAGACGCGGATTCCGGCGAGGTGGGTCGCGGCAATCGGGTCAACGGGTTGATTTCGCTGAACCGTCCCGCCAGCGCCGAGGCGGCTCCGGGCAAGAATCCGGTCAGCCACGTCGGCAAGATCTACAACGTGCTCGCGCATCGCATCGCCGAGCGCGTCTACCGTGACGTTCCCGGGGTTGCCGAAGCGTGGGTGTGGCTCGGTAGCCGGATCGGAGAACCCATCAATCGGCCGTCGTTGGCCGCCGTGCAGTTTGCCCCGCTGGCCGACGCGGACCTCGATGCGGTGCGGCGGTTGGCGACGCAGCTCGTCGAGGCCGAGCTCGCGTCGATCGCCGACTTTTGCCGCCAGCTCGCCGCCGGACAGTTCTCAGTGGTGTGAGGCAGGCCCGGCGCCACGGCGGTGACGCAGGCGCACCGTGCCGCCGCTCGCGGCGGTTGACCGATCGGATCGGTCCCGCCGCCGCAGTGAAGCGCCTCACTTGGCGGCGCGGCGTGCCGAAGCGGGACGCACCGAGCTGGCTTGCGGACCCTTGTCGCCGACCTCCTCGACGAAGGTGACGGTGCTGCCCACTTCGAGCCGGTCGAAATCCTCGCCGACGATACTGTTCTTATGGAAGTAGACGTCCTTGCCCTCGGGCGTTTCGATGAACCCGTACCCCTGCTCCGGGAACAGCCTGGCCACCCGCCCAGCCGGTGGCACCGCGTGCGTCTTCTGGCTGCCGCGCTGACGCCGCGCGTAGTCTTCGAGGCGGCGTTGCGCGGCGTCGAACGCATCGCGAACGGCGACGTAGACGTCTTCGTGTGCATGATTCTCGGCAGCTTCACGAGTGACCGCCACCTCGCCCCCCGGCACGGTCAAATCGATGCGCACGTGATACAACTTGCCCTGGTGATGGCGTCGGTGTGGTGCTTCGACGACCACCCGGCAGCCCATGATGCGGTCGTAGTAACGGTCGAGCTTGTCGGCACGGTCGCGAATCTTCGCTTCGACCGCGGCCGAGGGCTCCATGTCGCGAAAGGTCACCTGCAACGGCAACTGCATAACCAACTCCTCCTGTCGTCACTCCTCCTCGGGTGGCGGCTCGATCGGGGGAACATAGTCGACGCCTTCCTCGATGCTCCTGACGACGTCCTCGGTGTGTGACGGCTCGACCCGTGACGGCGCCGGCTCGTCCAGCACCTCCTTCGAGCGGTCCTCACGCGCCCAGAGGATTTCCTTCACCTGCAGTCGATCGACGATCTCCTGCACGCCGGCAACGTCGGTGAGCAGCTTCAGCGCGATGCGATGCTCGACCTCGCTGGGGACGGCACCGTCGAGGTACACCACCCCGTGTCGGTGCACCAGGCGCAGCTCTTCGGCGTCGATGCGCCCGTCGTCGCGCAGCAGATCGCGCAGCGCGCTCTCCACCTCGCGGTCGGTCAGCAAACTCAGGTCGGCCGGCAGCGGGGCGGCACGCGCCGCTTCCTCTTCGCTCTCGACTACGCCACTGCGCGCCTCGCGTCCGGCGGCGCAGGCGACACAACAGCGTGCCGCCGGGAGCGCCCGCAAGCGCGCCACCGGGATGTTCTTGCCGCACTCGCCACAGACGCCGTAGACGCCGTCGGCGATGCGCCGCAGCGCCGCATCGATCTCCTCGATGGCGCGCTTGCCGCGCAGGTCCAGGCGGGCGAAGAGACGGGCAGAGCGTTCTTCCTGGGCGCGCTCCTCGAGCTCGCTCTCCCGGTCCTCGGCGATGAACTGCAGATCCGCCTCGGTGTCGGCCACGGTTTTGAACAGGGCGGTGCGTTGGCGGCGCAGCTCGGTAGCTAGCGACTTATACGTCTTGGGGTCAGCCATGTGTCCGCTCCTTGTCATTCTCGGCAAAGCGCATGTCTGCCGCGCCACCCGTCGCCTGCCACCGGTCGCTCGCGCGGTTTGCGAGCCACTCGGCAGCTACTACTGCAATCGAGCAAACATCCGGCCAGCGGGGTCCGGAAGCCGGTGCGGTAGGGGCCGTGTCTGGTGTTCTTATCCTTGCGATGCCGGGTGAAGACTTTCCCAGTTCGGTAAGCGTCAGCGGTGTGCGGCAGGTCATGACCTGTCCTCCAGGGCAAATGTTACACCGCGCATTCCCGGCATCCGGCCTCATCCTGACCGAGCGATAAACTCTGCCCGGGGCGTGTGCCGTAGCGATAGACGGTAATGCCCTTCAGGCCGAGTTGGCGGGCGAGCGCGTACACTTGGTAAACGGTGTCGATGGGGGCGTCGCGTGGCAGGTTGACGGTTTTCGACACCGCCGCGTCGACGTGTCGTTGGAAGGCCGCCTGCATGCGCACGTGCCACGCCGGCGCGATCTCGAGCGCGATCGGAAAGCGCCGCCGCAGCGTCTCCGGCAGCGTCTCGATGCCCCGCATGGAGCCGCTGGTCGCGATCAGTTCGCGTGCGGCGTTGCCGAGCGCGCCCAACCGATCCAGGGCGGCGACGGCGGCCGGGTTGAGCTCGACGAACGGCCGGCCGTCCAAGAGGCGCCGGGTCATGCTCAGCGCGAACAACGGCTCGATCCCGCTGGACACGCCGGCGAGCACGCTGATCGTTCCGGTGGGCGCGATGCAGGTGACCGTGGCGTGGCGCATGGCCCTGACTCGCCTGCACCACAAGCTCTGCCGGAACGCCGGAAAGGCACCGCGTCGCTCGCCGAGGGCGACCGATGCCGCGTGCCCCTGCGTCGTGAGGAACTCGGCGATCCGCGTTGCCAGCGCGACACCATCTTCGGAGTCGTAGGCAATACCGAGGTGTGCCAACAGATCGGCGAGCCCCATCACGCCCAGGCCAATCTTGCGCGTCCGCCGGGTCGCCGCCGCAATTTCGGGGACCGGATGGCTGCTTGCCTCGACCACGTTGTCGAGGAAGACGACGGCATCGTGAATCGCTTCACCAAAACGCTCCCAATCCATTCCCGCGGTAGAGACGAAGGCGGCGAGGTTCAATGAACCGAGCACGCACGACTCATACGGCAACAGCGGCTGCTCACCGCACGGATTGGTGGCTTCGATGGTGCCCAGCGACGGGGTGACGTTGTGGCGGTTAATCTCGTCGAGGAAAAGCAGCCCGGGGTCGCCGCTCTCCCACGCGGCTTCGACCGCGGCCTCGAACACGGCGCGAGCGCGGACCCGGCGTACGATGCTGCCGGTGCGCGGGTTGCGCAGATCGAGGTCCGCGTCGGCATCGACGGCGGCACAGAACGCGTCGGTGACGCCCACCGAGAGGTTGAAGTTCTCCAAGCGCCCCGGCGTGCGCTTCGCGGCGATGAACTCCTCGATGTCGGGGTGATCGACCCGCAGCACGGCCATATTTGCGCCGCGCCGACGGCCGCCGGCCCGAATGACGGCGGTGGTGTGGTCGAAGAGGTCCATGAACGACAGCGGGCCAGAGGTGATGCCGCCGGTCGAGCGCACGCGATCCGCACGGGGGCGCAGCGCGCTGAAGGAGAAGCCCGTGCCGCCGCCGCTTTGATGAATGCGAGCCATGTGACTCAAGGTGGTGAAGATGGCATCGAGGTCATCCTTGATCGGCAGCACGAAGCAGGCAGCGAGCTGGCCGCCCGCCACCCCCGCGTTCATCAGCGTCGGCGAGTTTGGCAGGAATTCGAGACGCTGCATGCGTTCGACGAAGCGCGCTTCCCAGAAAGCCGGATCCTCGCCGAACTGCCGCGCCGGGGCCGCAACCGCGGCGGCGACGCGATGGAGCATCCCCACCGGATCCTCAGCCAGTGCGCCCGAGTCGTCGCGACGCAGGTAACGTTCGCTCAGCACAGTGAGCGCGGTGTCGGAAAACTGTGGACCAGCACGCATGGCGACATTCTACGCCCCAGGCGGAGTACTTTGCGACCCTCCGGCGCGTTCCCTCCGGCGCCGCAGAAGTGATACGACGACGCCCTATGGCCCAACGCCGGCGGAGTCGGCAGCGCTCGACCCGCTATGCATATCTGACCTGGTTACTGCTGGCTGGTGTCACCACGTTTCATCTTTGGTACATCGCTCGCGGCGGCATCGACCTGGCTCCTGACGAGGCGCATTACTGGGAGTGGTCGCGGCGGTTGGATTGGAGCTACTACAGCAAAGGTCCGATGGTTGCGTACCTCATCGCGGCGTCGACCCACTTCGGTCCCCACACGGAGTTCCTCGTGCGTCTGCCCGCCGTGCTGCTCGCGTTCGGCACGGCCCTTCTCGTGTACCGTTTGACATGTCAGCTCTTCGCAAGCCAGCGGGCAGGATTCCTCGCAGTGCTGGCGTGTAGTGCGAACCCGTTGTACGCCGCCGGGTCCGTTCTCATGACGATCGATGCCCCGTTCGTGTTCTTCTGGGCGGTTGCCGCCTACAGCCTGTGGCAGGCGTTGCAAAGCGCGACGGCTGGGGCGCGACGGTGCTGGTGGCTGGCCCTTGGCGTGGCGCTCGGTTGCGGGGTGTTGAGCAAGTACACGATGCTCGTGATCGTGCCATGTGTGGGTGCGTACCTGCTGACCGCGCCGCTGGCTCGCCCATGGCTGAAGCGCCCCGAGCCCTACGGCGCGCTCCTCGTCGGGGTGGCGCTGTGCGCGCCCATCGTCGTGTGGAACGCGCGGCACGATTGGGTGTCGTTTCGACACGTCATCGGACAGGCGGGGCTGGCGGCGCCGGGCGCCGATGTCGAAGACCACTTCACAGCCCGGACCTTCTTCGAGTTCGCCGGTTCCCAGCTCGCCGTCATCTCGCCCCTGCTGTGCGCGGCGATCGTCATGGCGATGATCACCGGCGGGCGGCGCGGGTTGCAGCAACGCGACGATGCGCATCTGTTCCTGTTCATGCTCGCCGTCCCGTTGCTCGCCTTCCTTCTCCTCTGGAGCGTGTACCAGAAGGTCGAGGGCAACTGGGCCGCTCCGGCGTATCTGACCGCGACGGTCGCCTTGGCGGGGTTGTGGAACGAACGGCTCGAGGCGGCGGGAACGGCGCAGCGGCGGGTGGCGGCCCGTATTGCACTCGTCCTCGTCCCGGGATTTCTGATGGTCGCGGTCGCACATCTTCCCGCCCTCGCCGCGTCCGTGGGCCTCACGCTTGCACCGCGCATCGACCTCACACGACGGTTGGATGGGTGGAAGGAGCTGGGGGCTGCTGTGGGACAGACGGTGAGGGAGGCGGACGGTGAGAACCTCTTCCTCATCAGCGACCAGTACCAGATCGCCAGCGAGCTGGCGTTCTACGTCGATGGCCAGCCGCGGGTGTACAACCTCAACGCCGGCAGGCGCATGAACCAATACGACATCTGGGGCGGCCTCGATGCGCTGCGCGGCCATGACGGACTGATCATCACTTCGGGTGACTGGGAGTCCTTGCCGCCGGTGGAGGACTCCTGCGAGGCGATTCGCAAGGTGCGGGTTGTCGAGACCTCGCACCTTGGGCGACCGGGGCGGATCTTCTCGGTCTTCCGATGCGTGCGCTACAAGGGCGTGGCCAAGCCGCCGGCGAGGGTGACATATTGAGCCACTACGGGTTCGTTGCCGGCCCGCTTGTCGGCGCCGTGGAAGAGTTGGATCGGGCATTGTTCAGCCTGATCAACAATACCCTGCACAGCGTGTGGTTGGACGTGGTGATGCCGGCCCTCACCGAGAAGTGGAACTTCCTGATCCCGGCGACACCTGTCGTGCTGTACGTGCTGGTGCGAGGCCGACGCCGGGATCGTTTGATCGTCGTCGGGGCGGTTGGTGTCCTCCTGTTGGTCGATGCGACCGCCACGGCGCTGCGCGGCGTCATTGCGCGAGTCCGACCGTGCCATGTCGTAGAAGGCGTGCGCATGTTGGTCGGCTGCTCGGAGTCATTTTCGTTTCCGTCGAACCACGCCGCCAACTCGTTCGCCTTGGTGACGTTCCTTGCCGTTGCCTATCGGTGGCTGGTGATCCCGATGTTTGTGGTGGCGGCTGCGGTTGCCTACTCCCGGGTGTACGTCGGCGTGCACTTTCCCTCGGATGTGCTTGCCGGGGCTGTCTTGGGCACGACCGTTGCGTTCGGGCTCGCTGTCGGTGGCCGCAGCGTGGCGCGTCGCTGGCAGCGTCGAACCGAACCGGAGGGTCGCCGCCGGGCAACATCCGGTTGTCATTCCTGAACTTCTCGGCGCTGTGCAAATCGGCTGACCAAGACAAAGCGCTGCCTGGTTCGTTGCTACCGAATCGATCGAAATAGGGCTTGGGCTCAGCGTACTAGACGTGTCGCGTTCAAGCCGGAATGCGCAGTCATGCCGCGGTGTCACCACCGTGAAGGTTCACAGCGCGGGAGGCAGGGGCCGCCAAAATCCGTAGGTCTACGGATGGACAGACGGAGCTGCGCCTTGCCATAGTCGTGGCGTTCGACGAGATGGGCAAACCTCTCCGTAGAAGAGCCATGCTCGACCACGCGCGGACCTGGACTGTTGTGGGGATCTGCATGGTGTCGACCGTTGTCGCCGAACCCGCGCTGGCTCAGCTCTGGGGGCGCAACTCGGGGCCGGAAGGCGCCCTGATCCAAACGTTGGCCGTTGATCCGACCCACCCGGCAACGGTGTATGCCGGTGCCTATCCAGCCGGTGCATTCAAAACCACCAATGGCGGCACCACCTGGACCCCCATCTTCTCCGGACTGCCCGCCACGCAATATGTCGCTTCCCTCGCAATCGATCCAACAACGCCGACGACGGTTTACGCTGGAACCAGTGGCGGCGCCTTCAAGACCACCGACGGTGGCACCAGCTGGGTAGGCATCAACTCCGGCCTGACAAACACGGCCATTCGTTCTCTGAAAATGGATCCAACCAATCCGAGCATCTTGTACTGTGCAGGCTCGGGCGGCGTATCCAAGACGACCGACGGCGGTGCAAGTTGGACGGCCGTGACTTCCGGTCTACCGGTCGGTGATGGTTTCCTGTCGCTGGCAATTGATCCGGATACTCCGAGCACTGTCTACGTCGGCACCTACGCCAACGGGGTATTCAAGACGACCAACGCGGGCGCGAGCTGGACGGCCGTGAACAACGGGTTGACGACAACTCGGGTGTGGGCCTTGGCAGCGGATCCCGTCAATCCAGGGACGGTGTATGCCGGCACCGACCAGGGCGTGCCAGGCATCTTCCAGACAACCGATGGGGGTGGAACGTGGACCCCGCTCAACTCCGGTCCGAGCGCGGGGGTCTATGCGTTGGTCATCGATTCGACACACCCGAACAACGTCTATGCAGGAGTCAACGGCGGTGTGTACAAGACCACGGACACTGGCGCGACCTGGTCCGCAGTCAACTCTGGCCTGGGGTTTCCCAGCACCTTCGCCCTAGCCATGGATCCGACGAACCCCGCCATCTTGTATGCGGGGACCTCCGGGAACGGGATTTTCAAGACTACGACCAGTGCCGCAAGTTGGACCGCGATCGATGCCGGCCTGACGAACACGGAGACGCAAGCTCTCGTGATCGACCCCAGCAACCCGAGCACACTCTATGTCGCTGCGGACTACATCGGTGTGTTCAAGACGACAACGGCGGGCGGCAGCTGGAATGCAGTCAACAACGGCTTGGCGCAGTTGTTCGTGCAGTCGCTTGCGATCGATCCAGCGACCCCAAGCACGCTGTATGCGGGAACCTATACGGGATCCAGCGGCGGCACCGTGTTCAAGACCACAGACGGCGGAGGCAGCTGGGCGACAGCCAATTCCGGCCTGCCGGACAGTACAGTCAATACCCTGGTCGTGCATCCGACAACCACGAACACCGTCTACGCCGGAACGCGCACCGGCGTGTTCAGGACCACCGATGCGGGCGGCAGCTGGGTGGCCGCCAATGCCGGACTGACGAGCACCTACGTCGACGTGCTGGTGATCGACCCGCAGAACCCCACCACGCTGTATGCTGGCACCAACGGCGATGGCGTGTTCAAAACGGCGGACAGCGGCAACAGCTGGAGTCCGATGAATGTGGGCATGACAGGCTATGCCGTCTATTCACTTGTAGTCGACCCGACAAATGTGAACATCCTCTATGCGGGCGCGTATCTGGGAAACAGTGCTCCAGTGTTCAAGTCGACGGATGGCGGCGCCCACTGGACCGCACTCAGCGGGTCCCCGGGCATTGCCGAGTCCCTTGCGATCGATCCATCCGCACCTGCCACGCTGTATGCGGGCACCAATGGGCTCGGTGTGTTCAAAACGACCGACGGGGGCGGAACCTGGACCGCAATCAACGCTGGCCTCGAAAATCCCTGGGTGTTTGCACTCGCCATCGATCCGACGCACACAACTACCGTGTATGCCGGAACGTACGGGCGTGGCGTGTTCGTGCAAACCTGCGGCAACGGGCAGCTGGAAGCGGGTGAACAGTGCGACGACGGCAACCTCACTGCGGGCGATTGTTGCTCACCGTTATGCCAGTTCGAAGGGTTGAACAGCCCCTGCGCCAGCGACGGGAATGTCTGTACAGTCGATCAGTGTGATGGCGCCGGCACCTGCGCCCATTTCGCCGGGAATGCTGGCGCGGTGTGCCGGTCCGCAGCCGGTGGCTGTGACGTCGCCGAAGTGTGTAACGGCCTGTCATCCGCGTGCCCGCCAGACTTCAATCCGACGTGCACGCCGCCACCCGTCTCCACACCGACGGCAACGGCGACGCCACCACCCATCGCCACAGCGACGGCAACGGCGACGCCGCTGCCGTCGGGAAGTGGCAACACCCCCGAGGGACAAGACGTCACGGTCACGACCACGAACACATTCACGGATCCGGCCACGGGAAAGGCGGTCAACCTGCGTGTGGATGTCACCTTCTCGCACGTGATCGGCGGCCACTGCGCCAACGACCTCACCAAAACCTGCACCGTCAGCACGGCAAGTAGCGACTGCGGTCCGGGCAACACCTGCCAGGAAAACACAACCGTCACACCCCTCACCCCGCCGACCGGTCCCGTGCCGGCACACTTCTCCGTCGACTCCGGACAATGTTCGGGGAAGACCGGCAACACCTGTGGTCTCAATCTGCAGTGTCCCAGCGGCCAAACGTGCATGTTCAACCCAGCCCTCTACTTCGACGTATCTACCACGGCGCAGACACCCGACCCGATCCACATCTGTGTGCACTACACGGACTCGGGTACGCAGAACCCGCCGAGCGGACACGGTGCTCTCCTGACCGGCACGTCCGTCAACGAATTGAGCCTGGCCCTCTTTCACAAGAGCGCCCTCACCGGGCAAATGACGAACGTGACGGCAGCCGGATATCCCGATCCCCTGACCAACACGCTCTGCGGAACGGTGACGGATCTCTCACCGTTCGCCGTCGCCGTATTCACCAACATCCCCGGAGGTGGCAAAGCGGCAACAGACTGTATCAGCGAGTGGAACGCGGGCGTGCAGATCGGCTTCACCCGACAGGGGCTTCCCAAGAGCCGTGTCGTCTGCAAGGACGGCGACGCGTGCGACGCGGACGGAACCGTGAACGGCCAATGTCAGTTCAACATCGATATTTGCCCGAACGTCGCCGATCCTCGGTTGCCGGACTGTGCGCCCACCGATGTCGCCCGGTACACGCTGGTAAGGCCGAGCATTACGGCAAAGGACGCGATCAGTCGCACCAATGCGGCGGCTGTGCTGAACGCATTGGGGCAGTTGGGAAGCGTCTCGCCAATCGGCAAGACGGTAACCTTCAGCGCACCGGTGACGGACTCCGCGTGCGCCACTGGCGCCTCGGTCACGGTGCCGCATCGGACCGCTAGGGCCGGCAAACGCACCATCAAGCTGCAGGCACTCACTTCCGCGGGCAAGACGGACACCGATGTCTTGACACTGGTTTGCCAGCCGTGAGGGAGGCAGTCTTGTGATGACCGAGGCAACGCGCTCCAGGTCGACGGCAGCCACCCTCGCGATTTGCGACGTCCCTGATCAGCCGCGTGAGCCGACCAAGGGGCGAGTCATGAGTGCCTGTGCCCGCAAACAAACATCGCGTTCGTCACTGTGGCGTGTGCGTGCCGTGGCGCTGCTGGGGGTCGCCGTGGTGGCGTTCGTCGAGGTGCAGCCCCAACCAGGCTGGGCAGCCTGCAACATCATTCCGAGCGCGACCACGACCTTCCGTGGCGCTTTGGGCAGTACCGACAGGCCCTTTGCGGGCCCCGGAGATCTCATCGAGATGCGCGTGCGTCCCGATATCTGCGACGGCGAATCGGTTGGCTTCTCGTCGCTTCCGTCCGACGAGGTGGTGACGCTCATCTTCACTCCGCCCAATGGCGGACCGGAAAACGTGCTGGTGCTGGCCAGCGACTGCACCGGCATCGGCGGCTGTTCCATCACCAAGTGCTATGACGCTGACAAACCCGGTGCGCCGAAGTTGCTCGAAATCGTCGAGCGCAACGGCGAGCGCCGCCTGTTGGTGCGCTTCCCAGATACTGATGATCTCCTCGATGGCATCAACGACGATCGCACGTTCAGTGGGCCGGTCACCATCGCCGTGAAGGATAGACGGTTCTTGACCTCTCCCACCCAGTACGCCGCCTGCGAGTTGCTGAGCCAGCCGTGCACCGCCGTCATCCCGGAGGCGGGGCTGGTTGCGTGTGTCGATGATTTGTTCACGCTGGACGGCACCTGTCGGACGGACGCCCCCCGGCTCGACCGCACCTTTGGGCATTTCACGGCGTTGCCGCCGCCCAACGACTACCAAGCCATCTGCACGACCCCGATGTCCTCCTGTCTCGGAACGGCTGCGGAGCTGCACCTCACCACCGATGCCGACGGCAACGTCCTGATTCCCATGGATTGGCAAGGCGTGCTCGTGCGCGATGGGGTCACCCCGGTGCCGCGTATCCTGCGAACCGAATCCAGCCTCGAAGGTTTCGCGGGCCTCTCCCTGGTGAAGATTCCCGGAGCGGATTTCCTACGCTCCTACACCCCGGAGGGCGCGTTGCTACCGCCGATCTTCGTGCCGCAGAACGACCCGTCTGTCCCCAGTGAGGTTGCATTCTTCGGATCGGCCGATGCGCCCCGCACCGTGCTGCGCGTGGCGCGGCGCAGTGCCACCTTCCAACGCTGCGCCGGCGGCGATAACGCCGGTCTGCCGTGCGCGGATCCGCATGATTGCCCGAACGGCACGTGCGGCTCCACCGTCTGCTGTTCGGCCGGCACCAATTCCTGCGGCGGCACGGCGTGCAGCGGCGATGCGGACTGTGCGGCAGGCCAGGAATGCGGGCCCTCGCTGTTCCAGGCGCGTGACCGCTACGACGCGGGGGTTGGTCCGATCGTCTTGCCGCGCACAGTGGCCATGTGCACCGCGCCGCCGAATCAAGTCTGCGCCGTCGACGCGAACGACCCGGTGCCCTTGGAAGGCTTGGCGAGTTCAGAGGACGTGTTTGCCTTCTCGCAGCGGGAGGCGATCACCGGCCGCGACCTCGATGGCGACGGCGATCAAACGGACACCGCCATGACCCTGACGGATCGTAGCACCGGCGCCTCGTTGCCAATGGGTCCGGGCGGCGCGCTGGGGCGTGCGGTGACCACCGTCCAGCAGCCGCCGTTTGCCTTTCCGGCGGTAGCCACCGAAAATGCCGTAGCCGCTTTTCTGGAGCCCGAACCGCTACAAGGGGATTGTACGACACCCCAGAACTGCGACAAAAATCGAGACTTCGACATCTTTGACACGATCCTTCGTGCCTACAAAGTCACCGGCGGGAGCGCCGTTGATTTGCTCCCCGGAAAAAACGTGGCTGTCGATGCCGCACCAGTGTTGAACGGGCAGAGCCTTGTCGTGTCCAACGGGCTGGTGTTCATGCGGCAGCCGGAAGCCGCAGGCGCGCAGCAAACGACCACTGAGGTCAGCGTTGCGACGGACGGTACGGTCGGAAATTTCCAGTCGCTGGAGGCATCGCTCTCGGCGGATAGCCGTTATGTAGCCTTCAGCAGCGACGCGACGAATCTCGTCTCGGGTGATACCAACGGGACTCGCGATATCTTCGTGCATGATCGCGATGCCGACGGCAACCGCATCTTTGACGAACCTGGTCTGGGAAAGACCGCCACTGTTCGGGTCAGTGTTGCCTCGGATGGCTCACCGGCGAACGGCAACTGCAACGGCGGCTTCCTCTCTCCCGATGGCCGCTTCGTGGTCTTCCTGAGCACGGCGACCGATCTCGTACCTGGACCCAACAATGGGTTGCAGCATGTGTTTGTCCACGATCGCGATCTGGACGGCAACGGCATTTTCGATGAAGCGGGGGCGGGCAAGACGGCGACCGTGCGCGTCAGCGTGGCCTCGGACGGCACGCAAGCCAACAGCGATTCGTTCTTGTCGCTCGGTCCCGTCATGTCCGCCGATGGCCGCTACGTCGTGTTCCACACCAGCGCCTCCAACTTGGTGCCGAATGACACAAACGGTGCCAATGACGTATTCGTGCATGACCGCGACGCCGACAGCAATGGCATCTTCGACGAATCGGGTCCTGGACAGACCGCGACGATACGTCTGAGCGTCACCGCCCCCGGCGTCCAGGGAAACAGTGACAGCGACTTCGCGTCGATATCTGCCGATGCGCGCTTCGTGTCGTTCCAAAGTCTGGCGAGCAATCTCGTGCCCGATCACCTGAGTGGCTCGACCGACGTGTTGGTGAAGGATCGGGATGCCGACGCCAATGGCGTGCTCGACGAAGCCGGCGCAACGACGATCGCGCGGATGAGCGTCACGTCGGACGGCGCCATCGCCAACGATTTCAGCGGGTCACCGATCATCTCCGCAAATGGGCGGTTCGTCGCCTTCCAAAGTGGCGCGACCAACCTGGTGGCTGGGGATACGAACGGTGCCTCTGACGTCTTCCTCCATGACCGCGATGCAGACGGCAACGGAACCTTCGACGAACCCGGCGCTGGTAAGACCACGACCACGCTGGTGTCGGTCGCGTCGGATGGAACCCAAGTGAGCGGGGACAGCAACCCGGTTGCATGCTCGGCGGACGGACGCTTTGTCCTGTTTCACAACGATTTTGGCCTCGGGTTCGGCGCGTTCATACACGACCGCTTCACTGGGTTGACGGCCCGGGCCAGTATCACAGTCGGTTATATTGCGGCGGGCGGTACTTATGGTGGTGCGGCGCTGTCGGCGGATGGACGCTCTGTGGTGTTCAGACACAGTGGCAGTGATACCGGCTTCGAAGATCAATTGTTCGTGCGCGGCACTGGTTCCGGCAGTGCCTGCGGCAACGGCATCGTCGATTTCGGCGAGGACTGCGACCCTCCCGGCTCGCTGTCGTGTCCTGGCTCCACCGCCTGTGGCTACACGTGCCAGTGCAATCTTGACGTGACGCAGGACGGCACCCTCGATCAAACCGTCCTCCAGGTTTTCGACGCCAGCAGCAGCACGTTCACGCCGCTGTGCCCAGCCGACCAGGTTGCGGTCGTCAACGGCGCGGCCGCATTCCTGCGGCCCGAGTCCGGGGGCGACGCCCCCGGCTGCCCGGCAGGCACTCCGGTTACTGGGGGCATCAGTCTCAACGGTGATAGCGACGCTTCGGATGCGGTCGTGCACTTCTGGCCGGGCAGCGGCAGCGTGCAGAACCTGCATTGTGCTGCCACCAGTGTGGCGCTATCCGATACCGTCATCGCCGCGCTCGTGCCCGAGGCCGGACAAGGCGACGGCCCACTGAATGGCGACGGCGACACGCTGGAGACCGTGGTCAAGGCGTATCGCCGCAGCGATCCGTTGCCGAGCGCTTGTGCCGACTGGAAACCAACCCTGCAGGCTGCTGATACCGTGCAAGTCTGCGGGTCGGTGGTTGCCTTCATTACGCCGGAAGCGGCGCAAGGCACCAATCTAAACGGGGCAACCCATCCTGCGTTAACTGACCGCGTCCTCCAACTCTTCGACCCAAATACCAACACCCTGGTCAACGTCGGCCAAGCGGCCGAGGAGTTCGTGTGCAGTGATACGCTAGTGGCCTTTCGCACCAGCGAAGCCGCACAGGGCCAGGATCTGAACGGCGACAATGATCTCGCCGACAGTGTCATGCAGGTGTTCGACATCGCGACCCCGGGCTGCCTGGCAGCAACACCGCCGGCGGCCTGTTTGCACAACACGCATCTGGCGGTGACGCCGTGCCGGCTGCAGGCGTGTGACCCACGGATGCCCTACCGTCTGGTCGGCGATTCGGTGAAGTTCCTGAGCTTCGAGTGTGACCAGGGTGGGACACTCAAAAAGGGGTGTGCAACTGGCGGCACCGATCTCAACAACAACGGCAGTGCCGATGATCTGGTGATCGAACGCTTCAACGTCGGGAACGACAGCGCCACCGTCATCGGCACCATCGGTGGCGGCGGCGGCGATCCATTGAAGGCGCCCGACGGCGGCGGCAACGAAACGTTCAACGGCACCGCCGGTCATTGCATCGAGGATTTGAAAGTCAGCTGCGCCCTCACCACCGGGCAGCCGGATCCGTGCGGCAATGGCGCGTTCTGTGATGCAACCAACCATCATTGCAAGCGCGATCAGGGCCTGTGCGGCAAGCCGAGCGACTGTCCGGCCGGTGTGAAATGCCAGCCGGGAGCCGTGGTCCCGGCCAGCGCCGACACCGACGGCGACAATGTCCCCGATGCCGTCGACAACTGCCCGACGGTTGCGAATCCCGGACAACAAGACACCGATCACGACGGCGTGGGGGACGCCTGCGACCTGCAGACGTGCGGTAACAACACCCGCGAGGTCGACGAGCAGTGCGACGGCACCGATGCAGCGGCGTGCCCGGGGTTCTGTCAGGGCGATTGCACCTGCGTGTGCACCAATGGCGTGGCGGATCCCAAGGCCATCGTCAAGATTGGCGCGTCGCGGAACAAGGAGCTGCTGAGCGCCAACTTCATCATCCCGCTCGCGAGCTACACCACCGAAAACGTCATCGTGCGTCTCGATGACCCCGACGGGGTGATCGCTCGACAAGGCGTTGGTGCGCTGCGGCCGAGCAAGTCGGGCAAGCGCTTCAGCTATTCGGTGCGTAGCGACGGGCTGAAACGAGTAGTGCTCAAGAACTTGAGCCCGAAACGTCCCAGCATGTTCCGCGTCATCGTGAGCGCCAAGGGATGGTTCACGCATGCCGCCGCGAATCAGCCGAACGTGAACGACACGCGCCTGACGGTGACCATCGGCGGCCAGTGCTTCACGCACGTGCTGACGAAGAAGAGCGACTGATCGCGAATGCACCCGAGCGGTGCGTGGAGGTGTGGGGCCACGTCATCGTCCCGACCCGGAGCGAGGGAGCACGGGCACGGTCGAGGCCCAGCCGACCCGTGCGACCAAACTTCGTGTTCCACCAGAAGAGCGCGCCAGGAGGGAGTTGAACCCCCGACCCACGGTGTAGATCCGCATCGTCGCGGCGCCCGCGGTTGCTGCCGAAAGCCAGTAGTGGTTTGACACGGCTCGCGTGACCTTCCAGGAGGACATGTCCTTGATCGCACCGTTTCTCTGCGTGATGATGCGACCGTGAGTCTGAGGCCGGACGATTCGCAATTCTCGCTTGCATGGCGCCGCATCTTTGTGGGACGCGAGCGCGAGATGGCGGCGCTGGTTGGCGCACTCGAGGACGCGCTGGCGGGTCGCGGCCGGTTGGTGCTGCTCAGCGGCGAGCCGGGGATCGGCAAAACGCGCTTGGCTGAGGAGTTTGCTGTCACCGTACGAGACGCCGGCGCGCAGGTGTTCTGGGGGCGCTGCTACGAGGGAGACGGCGCACCGGCGTTCTGGCCATGGGTGTACGTGCTCCGCGCCGGAATGAGGCGGCTCGATCGGCAGACGCTCCGCAGCCGGCTGGGAACCGGCGCGGCGGCACTGGCAACCCTCGTGCCCGAGATCCGCGAGCAACTCGACGATCTGCCGGCCGCTCCACCGGGGGACTCGCCGGAGACACGCTTTCGGTTGTTCGACGCCGTCGCGCGCTTCATCGGCACGCTCGCCGAGCGGGCTCCCGTGGTCGTCGTAATCGATGATCTGCACGGCGCCGATCAGTCTTCACTGTTGCTGCTGGAGTTTGTGGCGCGCGGGCTGCGCGAGTTGCCGGTGTTGATCGTGGGGACGTACCGCGACACCGGTGTCCGCGGGGAAGCGCTGGCAGGGATTCTGGTCGATCTCGCCCGCGAGCCGCAGACCGAACGCATCGTGTTGCATGGCTTGAGTGCGTCCGAAGTTGCCCAGTTGATCAAGGCCAGCACCGAGGTCACGCCGGCAGAGCCGCTCATCGCGCTGCTGCATCAACGCACGGAGGGCAATCCCCTCTTCGTCTGCGAGTTCCTGCATGCCTTGCGGGGCCGGTATGACCAGGCAACGCTCAACGAGTACACCTCCCTCGCGGTGCCGCTGGGAGTGAAAGCCGTCATCGATCGTCGACTCGCGCCGTTGTCGATCGCGTGCCGCCGCATGTTGCGCGTTGCGGCGGTGATCGGCCGCGAGTTCGTCGTGCACCTGTTGATGTTGGTCCTCATGATCGTCGGAGCGGCGGCTTCAGAAGCGGACACGGGCGACCAGGCGCCGTCTTCGCGCATCGAAGAGGCGGAGGCAACGGGCATCGTTGAGGAGATGCCTGACTCTCGAGGCACCTATCGGTTTGCGCATGCGCTCATTCGGGAGAGGCTCTATGACGCCCTGCCGCCGTCGGAACGGGCGCGGCTGCATCATCAGGTGGCCACAGCGATCGAAGGCTTGCCCGACGTCGACGCGTACCTCGCCGAGCTGACCTATCACTTTGCCGAAGCAGAGGACCACGAGCCGGCGGTGCGTTACGCCCAGCGTGCCGGCGACCGTGCCATGGCGTTGCTCGCTTACGAGGAAGCGGTGCGGCTCTACCGTGTGGGGCTCGAAGCGCTGCAACGGGCCTCGGGCAAGCCGCAACCATCCGACGACTGGGCCGGCGATCGCAACGAGCAACGCTGTGAGCTGCTGCTCGCGTTGGGAGTCGCGCACAACCGCGCAGCGAACATGCAAGAGAGCAAGCGCGTCCTTCTGGAAGCTGCGGCGCTCGCTCGCCAGCTCAAGCGGCGTGACTTCTTGACCCGCGCGGCGTTGAGTTTCGGCTCCGACTTTGTGTGGGGCGAATCGCCTGAAGCGGACCTGACTCGGATCGGTTTGCTCAAAGAAGTCTGTGCCGCCTGGAGCGGCGAAGAGCACGCCTTGCATGCGCGCCTGCTGGCGCGTTTGGCGCTGGCCTTGAAGTTTGCGCCCGACGAAGCACACAGCACGGATGAGTTGAGTGCACGCGCCGTCGCCATGGCGCGGCGGGCTGGCGACACCGCTTCCCTTGCCTACGCCCTGTATGCCCGGCGTGCATGCACCTGGCAGGTGGACGATCCGCAGGACCGGCTGCGCACCGCCACCGAGCTTGTCAGCTCGGCCGACCAAATCGGTGACACGGAAATCCTTCTGCAGGCGCGCATGTGGCGGATCCACGATCTCCTGGAGACCGGCGACCGCATCGCCGCCAGCGCCGAGATCGAGGCATGTCGCCGCCTCGGCGCCGAGCTGCGGCAGCCCCTCTACAGGTGGCAAGCGGCACTCGTCGATGTGATCTTGCCGGCGTTGGAGGGGCGATTTGCCGAGGCCGAACGCCTTGCCGGGGAAGCGCACGCGCTCGGCCACGGGGAACAGGCCCGCTGGGGGCTGGCGCTGCACCAGTTGGCCATTCGCACGGTGCGCGGCGGCTTGGACGAACTGGAAGCGTCGTTCAAGCAGGCGGCGGAAATGTATGCGATGCCGCCGATGCGCGCCTACATCGCTCACATCTACGCCGAGCTCGGCCGCCCGGACGACGCGCGCCGCGAATTCGAGCTATTGGCCGTCACCGGCTTCGACCTACCGCGCGATCAGAACTGGCTGCTCGCCCTTGCCCAGTTGTCCGGAGCCTGTGCGGTCGTGGCCGACCCAAAACGCGCGGCCATCCTGTACGCCCTGTTGCTCCCGCACCAACGCTACAACGTTGTGGGCATCGGTGTGGAGCTGTACTGGGGGCCGGTCGCCCAGTACCTCGGACTGCTCGCCACCACACTGGGTCGATGGGACGACGCGGCGCGCCACTTCGATGCGGCGCTGGCCATGAACAGGCGAATGGGGGCAACGCCATGGCTGGCGCGCACCCAGTATTCTTATGCGCGCATGTTCCTGCAGCGCGGATCGCTCGCCGATCGACGCCAGGCCGCGCAACTTCTCGACGATGCGCTGCGGGTTGCCGACGGACTAGGCATGACGGACCTCGCCGAGCAGATCCGTACCCTGGACGTCCATGAGGCGCCGGTGCAACGCGTAGCGGCATCGACTGCGGCCGCGGATGTGGCGGGGCTGGTGCCGTCCGACACCAATGAGTTCAGCCGCGAGGGCGAGTACTGGTCGATCCGGTATTCCAACCGGACGATCCGTCTGCGGGACAGCAAAGGCCTGCAGTACATCGCCCATCTGCTGGAGCATCCGAGTCAGGAATTTCACGTCGCCGACCTCGCAGCGCTGGGTGCCGCCGACAACAATCGGGGAGCACGGAACGAGCTGGGCGCCATCCTCGATCCGCGCGCGACGGCGGAGCTGAAGCAACGGCTGGCGGAGCTGCGTGCCGAGATCGACGACGCAACGGGAGCCGGCGATCTCGGCCGGGTCGACGCCGGGCGTCGAGAGATCGAGTTCATCCAAGAGGAGCTCTCGGCCTCATACGGCCTCCGCGGCCGAGCGCGGGCGCTTGGCGACTCGACCGAGCGTGTGCGCAAGGCGGTAACCAACCAGATTCGGCGTGCGCTTGAACGGATCAGCGCCGTGCACCCCGAGCTCGCCCGTCATCTGGCGAACAGCATCCGGACCGGGATGGCGTGTGCCTACCAGCCCGAGCGGCCGGTGCATTGGCGCTCTTGACGCTCAGGGTAGGCCAAGGCGCCAACCCTGGGATACGCAGCTGAACCCGTTCGGGGTTCGAACCTCCACATCGGCGGAAACCGAGTCTTCTACGCCGAAGGCGTTGTGCACCATCGCCCGGGGTTGCCGCGCCGCGCCTACCTCGAAAAGGCAGCAACGGTGTTCATTTCGATCGCGCAATACCTACACCGCGCTCCACGATATCTCCGTAGAACTACGGATTGATGGCCATATGATCGCAAAAGTTACCGCCGTGTAGCATTGCTACACGATTTGTAGCGCCCATACGGTTGCATGCCGACATTGCAATCAGCGCGGCACGTCGGACTCAGCGTGGAGGCGGCCATGTTCCGTCGCGAAGGCGACTACTGGACCATCGCCTACGACGGCGCAACCGTCCGCATGCGCGACGCCAAGGGGATGCGCTATCTCGGACAGCTGCTGCGCCATCCGGGAGAACAATTCCACGTCGACCATCTCATTGGCCTGGCAGCGGGTGCAGCGCGGCGGGTGGACGGGTCGACAGGCGACGCCGCAGAACGTGCGCGCAAAGCAGTGACCAATCGCATTCGGCAGTCCGTGGCTCGCATCCGCGCGGCGCATGCCGTGCTAGGAGTTCACCTCGAAAACTCGGTGCGCACCGGCATGTACTGCGCATACAGGCCCGAGCGCCGCCTTCGGTGGGACGGTTAATGGATGGTTGCTCGAGGCGGCTGGCGACCGAGCAATCCAAAGCAACATGACCGGTTATGAAAACAGGAAGCACCGAACACCCTGGCAGCCCACGGAAGCAGCGCACTCGAAAGGGCGCACGTCCGCGGCCGCCGACGCCTCCCGAAGCCAGCAGGAAGTCGGAAGTGCTGCATCTCAGCCGGCGCGAGCGCGAGATCGTCACGCTCCTCATCGCCGGCCACAGCGTCAAGGAAGCCGCCGCGATGCTTGGGCTCAGCGCGCGTACGGCCGAAGGGTATCTCGAACGCCTCAAGCGGCGTTTCCGCATGCCGCGCCTGCTCGGCCTGGTCGTGCACCTGGTCAAGCAAGGGGTTGGTCGAATGACGATGTGCCGAGCGGTCGCGTACCGGGGAAATACGCTCTTGAAAGTGACCGCCCGTTTGCAGGAGAGGTGATACGCGCAACGGCAGTAGACAAGCGATGCGAGCCGTTGCTGAAATTGGATCGATGAGCCCGCACCACAGAGCCATGCTCAAAGGGGGAATCATGACGAGACACACGTTGGTTTGGTTCGTAAAGGGCGCGGCATTTCTGCTGGCGCTGGCGTTCACGTACAGTGCGCCATTCGGCTGTGCCGACGGCAATGAGGTGCCGACGCAACCACAGGAAACGCAGGCCGACGTCGTGGGCTACGTGTACAATTGCTACGGTCCCTTTCCGTCTCTCGCGCGATGCAGTGTCCCAAATTCTGCGCACAGTCAAGGAAACCAGACTGCGTGCATCGAGGACGCCAGGGGCATCTCCGCGGCGACTCAGGCATGTCAAAAGCAGAACTACAGTGATCCAAGTGCAACTATCTTCGCCGGACCCAGCACCGGCACGATTGTCGGCGACAACTGCGCTGTCTACGTGGAAGAATCCGGTTATTCCACTAGCTCTTTGGCGAGACTCAACGCCGCCCTCTCGCCTATAGTTGCCGGTTGCTACTCGGGAGATCAGAAGCAACTCACCCTTTACAGCCTTCAAGTTGGTGGCGGCGGCGATTGTCGCATAAACAAGTGCACTTCGGTGCTCCGCGGCTTGGCGAACGCGACGCTGTTAAGCTCAGGTTTCCTGGATACTTCGAAGAGTCCGTCATCGGCGGGAACGGGAACGTACGTGGATTGTGTCGACTGCTCTTTCAGGTTCACATACGACTGCACCCACACGGAAGAACCGACTGCCTGCTGCACAGAGCCGAGTAGCCCCCTGTGTGATGTCTCACGAAGCGCTTCGTTTGGCTTGGCGTCCTCAGGCGGCACCTATACATCGCGATTGGCATCGACACAGGTCGCCGGGTTGCAGGATCAGACGGACACCTCAAACAGCGGTTTCGCGATCGGCGACGCGGAGGCAAGCAGGCTTGCGTTCGACCTTACCAGCGCAGGGCTGTCCATCAAGACGCTCCGCTTGAGCTTCAGCGACTTCGTCTTCGACGGTGAAGACCGCCACGTGGGCTCGGCAATTCTCGCCAACACGGTGACTGCGGCTCCGGTTGCAGGCGACCCAAACGCCTACTCGATCCCGCCGGGCGGCGCGCGGTTCAGTATCCTCGCCGTCGACGACCAGGACAAGGCGTATGCAGTGGCGGCCACGAACTCGACGAATTTGGTCATCTCGGAGCTCGATGCCTGGCACGGACCGCACATCACCGGTTCGTTGACTGGGAACGTCAGCACACATACGGTCCAAGCCGATCTCGATGCTCCCTTCGCGTGGCTCAACCGGCCGCCGACTGCGGCACCGCGGGCGGTCAACGTTCGCGGCGACTCATCCAACACGAGCTTGCACTGGTGCACGGGTGCAAACGCTGGGTATCCCTGCCACTCGTCTCTCGACTGTCCGAAGGGCAAGTGCGTCGCTGCGCAACAGCAGACGTGTTTCAACAATGGGCAGCTGGTGCACTGGACGGGAGTCCCGGGTGCCCGCTTCCCGGTGATGCTCGACGGGTCGTTGTCGGACGATCCGGACACTGGTCCCGATTCGCTCGTCTACTCGTGGGGCGGCACAGGCGTGCCCGCCGTATCCGGCAAACAGACGACGATTTATCTCCCGCAGGGATCGTACGAGGCGGTGCTCACGGTGCAAGACCCACAGGGCGTCTCCGCCGTCAATACGGTCCAATTCACCGTGACCGACAATGCGCGGCCGACGTGCAACGGCTTGTCGAAGACCAAGCTGATCCACTCGAAATTCGTCAACAACCTGCCGATTCCGGAGGACTTGCTCGGCTCGCTCGACCAGTTCGCCATGGTAACATCCCCGGCCGCCAGCATCCCGGTCAGCAAGGCGACAAAGAAGGACGTCCAGACGCTCATCGGTAGCCGAGCGGCGGCCAGCCGCATCATCAAGGCCGCGATGAAGCCCGACTTCGGGGTGCCCGGTTTGCGCAGCACGCAGTTCCCCAGCCCGTTCTCAACCGCCTGCGGCGCGCCGGGTGCGCCGCCGCTCGTGTGCACCGGTTGTGGCAACGGCATGTGCGAGCAAGGCGAAGACTGCGCAACCTGTCCGGCCGACTGCGGTGTGTGTACACGCTGCGGCGACGGCCGCTGTGATGGCACGGTCTGCCTCGGCGGTTCAGAGGCTGGAAAACCCTGCATCGACAATGGTGAATGCCCGGGGAGCAGCTGCAACATTGGCGAAACCTGCTCGAACTGCCAAGCCGATTGCGGCGAATGCAACCCGTGCGGCAACGGCCACTGCGACTGGGGCGAAACCATCAGCACGTGCCCGGCCGACTGCTACTGCGGCGACGGCCTGTGCGAGCCGGGCGAGGACGGTTCCAGCTGTCCGAAGGACTGCTACTGCGGCAACAGCACCTGCGACGCCGGTGAAACCGCCGCCGCGTGCCCGAACGATTGCCGCTGCGGCGATCACATCTGCGACGCCAGCGAGACCGCCACCTCCTGCCCGCAGGACTGCCCCTGTGGCAACGGCGTCTGCGACGCCACCGAAAGCCATGCCACCTGTCCATCTGACTGCTTCTGCGGCAACGGCACCTGCGACGCCGACGAGGATTGCAGCAGCTGTTCCAGCGACTGCGGCTGTGCGGCGGGATCGCTGTGCGCCGCGGGGTCCTGTGTGACGCCGCTTCTGGCCTTCGTCACGAAAAATTTCTTCAACGGGGCCGATATCGGCGGACTCGCGGGAGCCGATGCGAAATGTGCCGCCGAGGCCCACGCCGCCGGAAACCCGAACGCCTTTCGAGCCTGGATTTCGGATTCATCTACCTCGGCTGCCACACGGCTCCAGCACCCGACGCTCCCGTATGTGATGGCCGACGGGACGAGGGTGGCGGACAATTGGACGGACCTGACCGACGGCTCGATCGATGCCGCCATCACCCGCAACGCCGACGGGACGCAAGGACCAATGGGCGGCGCCTGGACCGCCACGAACCCATCGGGCGGAATCTCCGATCCATCTCACACCTGCAGCAACTGGACATCGACGAGCGGGCAGGGTGCGGACGGCTACGTCGGCTCCGCCAACGGCGACTGGACGCAGAATTCGGTTTTCCCGATCGACAACTGCACGGTGCAGAGCCGGCTGTATTGCTTCCAGCAGCAGTCCGGCACGTGCGGCAACGGCACGTGCGATCCGGGAGAAGATTGCACGAGCTGCCCGGGCGACTGCCCATGCCCCGGCAAGCGTGTCTTCGTCACGAGCGCGGCGTTCACCGGCGGCGCCTTCGGCGGCGTCAGCGGAGCCGACGCCATCTGCCAGAACACCGCGCAGGCGGTGGGATTGAGTGGCACGTACAAGGCCTGGATCGGCGATGACGTCGCCGCCCCGCCGGCGACGCGATTCATGCACTCGCTCGTGCCGTACTATAAGCAAGTGCTCGGCGGACCCGGCATAGTCGTCGCCAGCAACTGGGCCGACCTGATAGACGGGACGTTCGTTTATCCCATCGATACCGACGAAAATGGCCAGAGTCTCGCGGCGCCATCGTACGCGTGGACGAGCGTGCTCGCCGACGGCACTGACGACCCACGGGCGCAGTGCGACCCCGTGTGGACGAGCTCCAGCGCGTCCGACGGCGGCGGCATTGGGGCGGTCGGCCAAACCGACGCTCAGTGGACTAGTTTCTTCGCGTTCCAGTGCAGCACTGCCAACCACATCTACTGTTTCGAGCAGTGATCGGCGCTTGCTTGGCATTGACGAGCTGTACTCGCCCGGTGAAGCTCAAGGATGGGGAGGGGACACACCGGTATGGTGTGCAAAGGACTTGTTCTCGGCGGTGCGGCGGAGGCCGGCGTGCAAGGTTCAGAGTTGGTCTAGCCATGATCCGAGGAAGGGGGCGGCATGTCGCCCTGATGTTGCTCGTCGTCGTCATCCTGAGCGGTCGGCAGGCGGCCGAGGCGGCGTGCAACATCATTCCCGGTACCACCCAGACTTTTCGGGGGACAGTGGCGAGTGCGGATCGGCCGTTCGCCGGGCCCGGCGATGTCTTGGATCTGCGCCGCAACCCCTGTGACCAAGCCGCAGCCGGGTTTTCCGCCATCGCGACCAACCAGATCGTCACCTTCGTGTTTACGCCGCCCAGCGGGGCGCGCAATGTCGTCGTCCTTGGCAAGGATTGCGCGGCGCTCGAACCCAAACGGGCCGCCTGCGCCGCCACGCCTGGCATCGCCAGTGCCAGATGCGTGTCCGCCAATCAGCTCGGCCAGCCGATCGACCTCGAGGTGGTTGAGCGCGACAGCATTCGCCATCTGCGGGTCCGCGTGCCAGACGTTGCGACGCTCAGCGGTATCGACAGCGTTCCCGAACACACCTTGAGCGGCCCAGCCACGATCGCGGTGAGCGCCGCCGCGAGCACCGATCCGCTGCCGTGCGATCTGGCGAGCACCGCATGTTCCAGTCATCCGGAACTCCTGGCGTGCATCGATGCGTTGTACGCGCTCGACGGCACGTGCGGCACCACGCCCAACCCGACATTCAGTCATTTCACCATTTTGCCCGTTCCGAACGACTACCAGGCGCTGTGCACCGATCCTCATCCGCCCTGCAACGGCACCGCCAGCGAGGCCCGCTTCACCATCGATGCCGACGGCAACGCGCTGATGCCGATGGACTGGCGCGGAATCCTGCTCGGGCAAGACGTGCCGATTGCGCGCCTGCTGCGCGGCAGTACCACCATTGATGCGGGCCTGACGCTGCATGCTCCGATTCGCGTGCCGAGTAACGCATTCCTGCATTCGTACTCGCCCGAGGGCGGCCTGTTGCCGCCGATCTTCGATCCGCAAAGCGACCCGACCGCGTCAAGCGAAACGATCTTCTTCGGCACGGCGGACGCACCATCCACGGTGCTGCGCGTGGCGCGGCGCAGCCCGGCGTTAACGCAATGCAGCGGCGGCACCAACGACGCGCTGCCGTGCTTTGACGCGAATGACTGTCCGGGTGGTACCTGCGGCAGCGGCCAGTGCAGTGCCGGCACGAATAGCGGCACGCCCTGCACGGCGGACGGCGATTGTCCGGGTGGGCAGTGCGGCGCCGCGCTGTTCGACTTCAGTACGCGCTTCGCGGCCGGGGTCGGGCCCGTCACCGTACCGCGTGCGTTGTATCAGGCCGTCGCGAAAGACCCGGTGCCGCTCGACGGCCTGAGCGAGACGCCCGACCTGCTGGCGTGTGTGGTGTCGGAACCCATCAACCAAACGGATCTCAACGGCGATGCCGATGCCACGGACGATGTCTTGCTGCTGCGTGACCGCCATACCGGCGTCACCCAGCCGATCGGCGCCAATGCCGCTTTGGGCCGCGCCGTCACGCGCATTCACCAGCCACCGTTCACGTTCCCAGCGGTGGCCGTCGAGGGCACTGTCGCGGCGTTTCTCGAGTATGAGCCGGGACAGGGCTACACGGACGCGAACGGCAATGGCGTCGCGTTCGACAGCATCCTGCGCATCGTCGACAGCAACGGCGGACAGGATCTCATTCCCGGTCTCAACCTGGCCGTCGACGCCGCGCCGGTGCTCAATCATCGCAGCCTCATTGTGTCGAACGGTCGCGTGTTCTTTCGCCGGCCGGAATGGTTCGGGGCCCGGCAAACCACCGAGCGTGTCAGCATCGACAGCAACGGCGTCCAGGGCAACGAGCCGAGCGACCTTCTGCCGCCGGCGATCAGCGCTGACGGGCAGTACGTCGCCTTCGGTTCGGCTGCTACGAACCTCGTGCCGGATGACACGAACGGATCGACAGACATATTTGTCCGCGCTCGCGTCGCCGGCAGCACTGAACGCGTTAGTGTCGACAGCGCCGGCATTGAGGGCGACTCGGGCAGCGATTCCGCCGCGATCAGTGCGGACGGCCGCTATGTCGCCTTCAGGTCGTCTGCCACCAACCTGGTCCCCAATGACACGAACATCTGCGGCGTATGTTCAGATCCTCCTGGCACGTGTTCGACGGACAACGATTGTCCGGGATCGGTGTGTGACCATACGAGTGAGAGGCCCGGTTCGTGTTCGGATGTCTTCGTGCACGACCGGGTTACGGGCATCACCGAGCGCGTCAGTGTCGACAGCAATGGCGGTCAGGGTAACCGAGACAGCAGCTTGCCTGCGATCAGCGCGGACGGCCGGTATGTTGCCTTCGAGTCGAACGCCACCAACCTTGTGCCGGGCGACACGAACGGGGCCCGTGATGTTTTTGTTCACGACCGTGTCACGGGCACCACGGAACGCGTCAGCGTGGACAGCAACGGTGGTCAGGGAAACGACTCCAGCGGCGCTGGTCTGCCGGATTTGCGCACTCTTGTCGCATCTTCGCTCAGCGCTGACGGGCGTTTTGTGGTCTTCGCCTCAGATGCATCCAACCTCGTGCCCGGTGACACGAATAAAACCAAGGACGCGTTCGTCCACGATCGCCTCACCGGTGTCACGGAGCGTGTCAGTATCGACAGCACCGGAAATCAGGGCGACAGCTTCAGCATTCCTTGTGCGATCAGCGCCGACGGGCGTCACGTCGTCCTGCTTTCGAGTGCGACAAACCTCGTACCGGGAGACACAAACGGCTTCATGGACGTCTTCGTACACGATCGCATCACCGGCGTCACAGAACGCGTCAATGTGGACAGCAGCGGCGCTCAAGGCAACATCGACTTTGAGGCCATTCGCGGGCTATTCGCCCTGGCCCTAGTGGATCTTAGCATCCCAGCTGGCATTAGTGCCGACGGGCGGTATGTTGTCTTTACTTCCCTCGCCACCAATCTGGTGCCTGGCGATTGGGGTCTTGACGTGTTCGTCCACGATCGCGTCGCCGGCGCGACGCAGCGTATCAGCGTCGACCGCAACGGCAGTCGCGGAGACAACCTTAGCTTCAGTCCTGCGATGAGCGCCGACGGGCGGTCGGTGGCGTTCGTCTCGGGAGCAACCAATCTGGTACCCGACGGCACCAACGCTGCCGCCGACGTCGTCGTCCGCACCTTCGATTCGACCGACATGGCCCAGGATCTGACCGGAGACGGGGACCTCGATGACACGCTGCTGGAGGTCGTCGACACCAGCGGCACGCCACCGCTTGCACCGACACAACTCTGTCCCGCCGATCAGGTTGCAGTCGCCAACGGCATGGCCGCCTTTCTGCGGCCCGAGGCTGCGGGTCTGGCAACCGGCTGCCCGAGCGGCTCAGGCGCAAACGCAGCAGACCTGAACAACGATGGCGACGCAACGGACGAGATCGTTCACTTCTGGTCGGACAACACAGGCGTGCTGAATCTCGGTCTGGCCGCGTCGAGCGTGGCGCTCTCCGAATCGCACCTGGCGGCGATTGCTTCCGAGGCGGGCCAAACTGTCCAGATACACCCGGCGGGGACAGGAGCCTGGATCGACACTGGCCAGGCCGCCGACGTTGTCGATATGTCCGGGGTCGTAGCGGCCTTCATCAGCCCTGAGGCCGTCCAAGGCGTTCATCTGAATGCCGACGAGGATACGAACGACCGCGTGCTGCAGGTCTACTATGCGGATACGGGTGAACTGATCAACCTGGGACAACCGGCAGAGGAGTTCGTCCTCAGCGGCAGCTTGTTGGCTTTCCGCACGCGCGAAGCCGCGCAATGTGGGGTGCCGGTGACGGCCGCGAATTGCCATCAGCGGCGCTTGCCGGCCGGATGTTCCTTGTCGCAGTGCGACCTGAACGGCGACGGCGACTGCTGCGATGACGTGCTGCAGGTCTACGACCTCGCTACCCGGCAGCTGCTCAATACCGGCCAGGCAGTCACACCGTGCGGGCTGGAAGCGTGCGATCCCCAAGTACCGTATCGGGTCCTCGGCGATACGGTGAAGTTCCTGACCCTGGAGGCCGATCAGGGCGAAGACTTGAACGGCAACGGCACCGTCAAGGATCTCGTCCTGCAGACGTTCAACGTGCGTATGGCGGAGCAGGGCTTCGCGCCGTCGTTCGCGCAGATGAGCACGCCGCAGCGATTCGCGCGGACGGTGGTGAATGGTGCGGCCGTCCATGCGCAGGCGCTCACCGTCACGGCGGCAGTGGCCGCGGGCATTTGCACCGAAACGGCGCAAGCGTGTGCCACCAGTGCCGCTTGCCCCAACGGAACCTGTTTCGTTCCGCCCGGCGGCTGCATCGAAAATCTCGGAACGAAGTGTGATCCTGATCCTCTCGATACCCAGCCGGGGCCGACGTGCAACGTCGGTGAGTTCTGTCAACCGACTCAGGATGCGCCGCACGTCGGCACCTGCGAGAAGGTGGTCGGCAGCTGCCGCAGTCAATCCGATTGCGCCGCATCGGCGGTGTGCAACGACGCCGACCAGACCTTCCAGAAGCTCGTCGCGCCGCTCTCGGAACACAGCAAGCGCGGCGAGCTGTTTACCGGAGCGGGACGGTGTGTCGAGAATCTCGGTCAAACGTGCGTCAGCAGCAATGACTGTCCGAGCGCCGCATTCTGTGAGAGCGGTGCGTGCCGGCGAACGCACGGGACGTGTAAGACCGACGCGAACTGCATCGCCGGCGCAACCTGCCGCAAGGACTTGCTCTCTTCTGGCGCGCCGGATTCCGATGGTGACGAAATCCCCGACCCGTTCGATAACTGCCCGCTCGTACCGAATATCCTCCAAGAGGACAGTGACGGTGACGGCATCGGTGACGCCTGCGATCTGCAAACCTGCGGCAACGGCCTATTGGAGCCGGGCGAGCAGTGCGATGACGGCAACCGCATCGACGGCGACGGGTGTGACTCGAACTGTACCCTGACAGGTTGCGGCAACGGCATCACCACCACTGGCGAACAATGCGATGACGGCAACCTAGTCGATGGGGACTGCTGCTCAGCCAACTGCCAGATCATGCAGCCGGACGGGACAGCCTGTGATGACGCCCTCTTCTGCAATGGCACGGAGACGTGTCTGGGCGGTACCTGCGTACATGCTGGAAATCCATGCGGCGGCGGCGGGCAATGCAGTCTGCTGTGCGACGAGGAATCCCGCAGCTGTATTGTGCCGGGACCGTGTGGCGCGTTCATTCCAGGTGGGTCGCAGGCTAGCAAGTGCGTCGCGCAGTGGTTCACGGTGCCCGCGCCGCCGACGAGCCGCAGCGGCGGAGCGCAGAATCGGGTGCAGTGCCGCGAGGGTGATGCAAGCTGTGATTTCAGTCCGGCCGGTGATGGCGCCTGCACCTTCCACGTGGCGCTGTGTCTCGACCTTGCCGATCCGCAGTTGCGCTGCGCTCCGGCCGACGTACGCGAGGTGCGCGTGCTGCGCCCGAGCATCGGCGTGCAGGGGATCGACGGCCTCAACCGTGACGCCCTGGAAGGCGCCTTGCGCACGATCGGCGCCCGGATACAAGGCGTGTGTGCCAGGCGCAAGCCCCTGCGGTTCTGCGCCGCGAATGCCGACTGTGACTCCACCCTCGGGGCGGGCGATGGCCTGTGCCGGCGGACGGCCGCGTTTGAGCCGCCCCTGGCGACCCCGCGGTGCACGGCCTTCGCGGACATCCGCGTGCCGCTGCGCGCCAATGGCCGACTGCCCGGCCTGAAACGGCTGCGCTTCCAGACCTTATTGAGTGGACATCACCGACCAAACATCAATGCGCTGACCTTGGTGTGTGGCCCAAGTCAGTGATCGTTCCTTCTGCTTGCGTCGCAGACCAAAAGAACGCGCCAGGAGGGAATCGAACCCCCGACCTACGGCTTAGAAGGCCGTTGCTCTATCCAACTGAGCTACTGGCGCGTGCGCGGAAGCCGAGTATCTCGTATCTCGTATCTCGTCGGCACGCCAGCCGGTTCCAATACTGCGGACGAGACACGCTTCACGAGATACGAGATACGTTCTTTGAAGTCGGGGTGAGAGGATTTGAACCTCCGACCCCCTGCGCCCAAGGCAGGTGCGCTACCAGGCTGCGCCACACCCCGTCGAATCCGATGTCGTCAGCTTTACGCGCCGGTTTGGTGCCGCGCAACCCTGCGCAACGCACGGCCGGCCTGACCGCGTCGCGTAGCTAACAAAGCCCCCCCGGCAAATCAAGCAGTCGTCTCTACGCTGCGCCCACAAACGCGACGAGCTGGCGGCGCAATTGCCTGCAGGCGTGCGCCCGATGACTCACCTGGTTCTTGGCGACCGCGGACATCTCGGCAAAGGTCAGCCCCATGGGCGGATACAGGAACACCGGATCGTACCCGAAGCCGGCGTCGCCGCGTGGTGTCATGGTGATCTGTCCTTCGCAGGTCCCCTCGACACCGCGCGTAGTGCCGTCCGGATGCGCCACGACGATGACGCAGCGGAAGCGCGCCGTGCGCGCGGTTGGCGGAACGTCGCGCAGCGCAGCAAGCAGCTTGGCGACGTTGGCGGCGCTGTCTTGCTCGGCTCCTGCGTAGCGTGCCGACTGCACGCCCGGTGCGCCGCCGAGGGCGTCGACCTCCAAGCCGGAATCATCCGCCAGCGCCGCACAGCGTGCCCATGCCGCAATGATCGTGGCTTTGCGGACGGCGTTGGCGAGATACGTTGCCTCATTCTCGGCAACTGCCGGCGCACCGGGGAACTCACGCAGCGACTTGAGGTCGATCGGCAGGCTCCCCAGCAACTCGCGGAACTCGGCAAATTTCCCCAAGTTGGTCGTGGCGATGAGCAAGGGAGGTCGCATCGCTGGTGGACCGCTAGGCTTCGAGGGTCTGTCGTTGGATCGCGCTGAGCTGTCGGATGCCCTTCCAGGCAAGGTCGGCAAGCCGGTCGAGCTGTGATTTGGTGAATGGCTCCGCTTCGGCGGTCCCTTGCACTTCAATGAATCGACCATTGCCGGTCATGACGAAGTTCATGTCGACGTCGGCTCGTGAGTCTTCGGCATAGCGCAGATCGAGCAGCGCCTTGCCGTCGACGATGCCGACGCTGACTGCGGCAACCGAGCCGGTCAGCGGATCGGCGGTGATGGTCCCGGCCGCGCGCAGGCTGCGCAGTGCCAACGCGAGCGCCACGTACGCGCCGGTGATCGAGGCTGTGCGGGTGCCACCGTCAGCTTGGATGACGTCGCAGTCCACCCAGATGGTTCGGGGACCCAGCCGCTCCAAATTGGTGACGGCGCGGAGGCTCCGTCCGATCAGGCGTTGAATCTCATGGGTGCGGCCGCCGACGCGTCCGCGCGTGGATTCTCGCGCGATGCGCGTGTTTCCCGAGCCCGGGAGCATGCCGTACTCCGCGGTGAGCCACCCCTTGTTCGTGTCGCGGAGAAACGGGGGAACGCTCTCCTCTACGGTTGCAGTGCAAACCACGCGTGTTTCCCCGACGTCGATCAGCACCGATCCGGTGCATTGGCGCACGAAGTTGGGAGTGATCGTCACCGGTCGCAGTTCTGCAGCTTTTCGTCCATCGCCCCGCATAGCAGCCTCCTAGTCAGCCGCGCACATAACAATTGTGCTTGCAGGAAAGCAAGTTACGCATCTCCCTGCAGATGGCACTTGCGCTCCTTCGCTAAGGTTGTTACTTTTTTGCCGCGTTATCTCAGGAGGGGCATGGACAATTTTCTGGTGAAGGGGTGCCACCCCGTAATGGAGAAGATTCTCAACATCTGCCAGCGGGTGGCGGCAACGGATTCGACTGTGCTCATCTCGGGCGAGAGCGGCACAGGCAAGGAGCTCATCGCGCGGTTTGTGCACGCCAACAGTAAGCGGGCCACCAATCCGTTCATCGCCGTGAATTGCGGTGCCATCCCATCCGAGTTGCTCGAATCGGAAATGTTCGGTCACGAGCGTGGCGCGTTCACGGGTGCCGTCGGCAGCCGTATGGGCTTATTCCAGCTCGCAAATGGCGGCACCATTTTCTTGGACGAGATCGGGGAAATGAGCGCGGCGTTGCAGGTGAAGCTGTTGCGCGTGCTGCAAGAGCGGGAGATCCGCCCGGTGGGTGCCGATCGGACGATCAAGGTCGACGTGCGCGTGATTGCCGCGAGCAATCGCGATTTGGCCGTCGAGGTCGAGAAGGGGCGCTTCCGCGAGGATCTGTTCTATCGCCTCCAAGTGATTCCCATTCTCGTTCCGCCGTTGCGGGAACGGCGCTCCGACATCCCTCTCCTGGTGCAGCACTTTCTCGAGAAGCACAACCAGCAGCGCGGCTCGCAACCGTGTCGGGTCGCGGACGACGCCATGGTGCATCTGTGGGAGTACGATTGGCCGGGGAACGTGCGCGAACTGGAGAACCTGATCGAGCGCATGGTCATCTTGAGCGATGATGGTGTGATACGCGTCGAGAATCTGCCCCCGAACATCCGCTCGTTCATCTCGGACAAGAAGATCCCGCGGCCGACGCTGACCGAGGAAGGCATCGACCTGAACCAAGCCGTGGAGGAGTTCGAGTACCGACTGATCGACGAGGCGCTCCGACGCACCAAGGGCAACAAGCAGGCGGCGGCGCGACTATTGGGGTTGAAACGGACGACGTTGGTAGCGAAACTGCGTCGCAAAACGAGTGGCTCGGGATCGGCACAAGGGTACGTGATCTGATGGCGGCAGCGGGAGATGATGCGATGAGTGACACCAAGGGCCGCATCCTGGTCGTCGACGACGATCCGCACGCGGTTGAGATTCTCACCCGCATGCTTGGACGCGAGGGCTACGGCTGCATCAGTGCCGCGGGGGGCGCCGCGGCGCTGGAACTGCTCAAGGACCAACCGCCCGATGTGATTGTCCTCGACGTCATGATGCCCGGGATGGACGGGCTCCAAGTGTGTGAGCGGTTGCGAGCCGACGAGAACCTGCGGCAGATACCGGTGATCCTGTTGACCGCAAAGGACGATATCGAAACGCGGTCGCGCGGCATGGCCCTTGGCGTGAGCGAGTATCTCACCAAGCCCATCAACAAGCGTGAGCTGTTCACCCGCATCGAAGCGCAGCTCCATAGTCGCGAGCTCAATCGGAAGCTCGCGGAGACGGCCAAGAAGGCGTCGAAGCTGTAGGTCATCGAACGCAGGTGCGCGGGAGGCAACCGTGATATCACGGGTGGCAGCGGTGTACGTCGGACTCTTGGGGCTCTTGCCGCTATGGCGGCCGCCGGCGCTGGCGTCGGAAGCCGCTCCAACTCCCTGGCTCGATCACTCGCTGTCGCGCCCACATCTGGATGCGCCGGCCGCGCCCCAACCGGGGCGGATCGGCGTTCCCGACGTCGCCCTCTCGCAGTGGCTGCTCTCGACGGAGGAGTTGCACGTTCCGGCGCACGTGCGCCTGATGGTGTTCGCACCGCATCCCGACGACGAGACGCTGGCAGCAGCCGGACTCATCCAGCGCGTGTTGGCGGGTGGCGGCAAGGTTCGCGTCGTGTTCGTCACCAACGGGGACGGCTACGTCGACGCCGTGCGACACGCCGTCAAAGGGGCGCGCGCCTCGACAACCGACTTCATCCAATACGGCGAGCGGCGCCATCAGGAAGCCTTGCGAGCCCTGCACGAGCTGGGTGTGCCGACCCACGACGCCCTCTTCCTGGGATTCCCCGACGACGGCATCGATGATCTGTGGGCCGGTCACTGGTCGACGCGGAAGCCCTACACCTCACCCTATACGCGCTTCGATCGTCCCCGCTACAAAGAGAGCGTGAGCCATCGCGTCGAGTACGCTGGCGCCGATCTCGAGGGCGAGATCAAGCGGACGGTACGGGATTTCGCGCCTGATTGGGTAGTGCTGCCGGACCCGCGCGACCGGCATCCGGACCATTGCACCACCGGTGTCTTCGTGCTCGATGCGCTGCGCAAGCTGCGACAGGAAGGCGACGGACCGGTCGGGCGGATGCAAGCGTTTACGTACCTCGTCCATGCGCCCGACTACCCGGCGTCGCCGGCATGGATCAAGGAGATCGCCGGGGCCGGGGTCGGTGGGTCGGCGACGGCGGGACGAACCTTGGCCACCACCCGCTGGGTCAACCTTCCGGTGACCAAGCCCGAGCTCGATGCCAAACAGGCGGCGGTGGCGGCCTATCAATCGCAAGTGCAGGTGATGAACCCGTTCCTGCGGCAGTTCGTCCGTCCCGTCGAGCTCTTCGGCCAGCTGGACGCCAAGCAAGTGATGAGCGTGCCCTACGAGTACGCCGCGCGGTTTGGTCGGCCGCGCTAGGGCCGCGTCCGTTCCTACCCGATTGTTCTGCCCATTGCTGCGTGTTAGGACTATCTTCCCCGTGTTCCACAAACGCAGGCGACGAGGGATGATCGTGGGCGTCCGCGACGAACGAAGCAGGTTGGCTGCACGGAGGAGCGGTCGGCGCCTCGATGCGATCTCGACTGTATCGGGCGGCGACGCGCCATGCAGCTAGTCAATCCCAGCACCTACGACGTCGACCACGACGCCAACCTGGCGCGCTTGGAACAGCTCCGAGCCGTGGTCGGCGGCGCCGACCGGGTCGCCCTGCTGCTGCAGGACGACCCGGATCCCGACGGCATCGCCAGTGCCATCGCCATGCGAACGGTGCTCGGCCGCAACCGGTCGACGACCCCGCTCTTTGCGTTCGGTGAGACGACGCGCGCCGAAAATCTGGCGATGCTCCGACTGCTCGATGTGACCATCGAGCCGGCAAGCCTCGAGGTGCTGCGCAATTTTCCATGCGTGGCCCTGCTCGATGTGCAACCGCAATACTTCGCCGAGCGCCTGCAGCACGCGCACATCGTCATCGACCACCACCCGCGCGCCGCCGCCAACGATGCGGAGTACTGCGACATCCGCTCGCAGTACGGCGCGACCTCGACCATCTTGACGGAGTATCTGGAGGCGTGCGAAGCGGACGTCAGCCAGCGTCTCGCCACCGCGCTGCTGTATGGCATCAAGAGCGACACCCTCATGCTCAACCGCGAGACCGGGCCGGCCGACCTGCGGGCATTCATGTCGCTCTACCCGCTCACCAACTACAACACCCTCCGGCGCATCGAGCGACCCGAGCTACCGCTGTCGTTCGCAGAGTTCTTGGCGCGCGTGCTGCCGCGCATGCGCAAGCAGATGGGCTTGCTCAGCCTGCACGTGGGAGCCGTCGAACGCGAGGACATCATTCCCCAGTTGGCCGATTTCTGCTTGCAGTTCGAGGGCACGGAGTGGGTGGTGATCTCCGGCAAGTGGCACGACTCGATCGTCATGTCGGTGCGCAACCCCGGATACGTGCGCAGCGCCGGCGACATCGTCCGCAAGCTCTTCAGCACGATCGGCCGCGCTGGCGGCCACCGATCCATGGCCAAGGCGATTGTGCCGCTACGGCACTGGCGTCGGGCGTTCGGCTCGACGCGCGACAGCGAAGTCGCACGACAAGTCGAGGCCCTCTTCATGGAAGAGTTGTACGGGACTCAACAAGAGCAGGCGTCGGCCAGTGCCTGAGCGTCGCACACTGACGTCACAACCGTGGATCGCCATGCGCCTGCCGCCGGGAGCAAGCTTCGGCCTGCGCTTCTTCAGCTTCTTGCTGGCGTTCAGCGTCCTCTTTTGGGTCTTGAGCGTGCACGAGCACCTGGGCCCCCTCCAGCGGCTCATCGCCACGCTCAGCGCCGCCGGTGGCAGATTGGTCGGCGGCCAGTGTGTGGCGCAAGGCGACGATATCGTCGTCAAGACGCTCACCATGAATGTGAACCACGAGTGCACCGGCGTCTTCGTGTGCATCCTCTTCGCGAGCTTCGTGCTCGCCTATCCGGCGACGTGGCGCGACCGCTGCATCGGTCTGGCGCTCGGCATCCCGCTCTTCTTCGTCGTCAACGTGCTGCGCCTGGCGACGCTGGCGCGTATCGTCGAGATCTACCCGGCCGCATTCTTCTATCTTCATGAGTACGTGTGGCAGGGCATCCTGACGGTGTTCGTGCTGGTCGGCTCGATCGCGTGGGCGGAACGATTGGAATGAGGAAGCTGCGCTTCTTCGGGGTCTTCCTGCTCAGCTTCGCGGCATTGCTGGTGCTGTGGAAAGCCACGGACGGATCGCGTTGGTATACCGCCGCGATGTTGACCTGCGCCGGTTTGATCGGGCCGCTGCTGCATGGTTGGGTGCTCGACATTCCCGCGGCCGGCACACCCACCTGGGTCTACGGCAACACCCAGGTGCAAGCCTCGATCCAGTTCGACGCCCTGGCCGTCGGGCTGGTACCCCTGCTCGCGCTCCTGGCGGCGACGCCCGGGCTCTCCCTGCCGCGGCGCGGCATCCTGATGGTCGCAGGCAGCTTCCTGTGCTTCCTCGTCGACACGCTGATCGTGGCGTTGTTCCCCCTGTTGGTCTTCTACAAGAATCCGTTTACCGATATCATCGGAACCTTTCTGGGGCTGGTGGCCTTCGTCGGGGCCCCAGTGATCATTTGGTTTGCACTGACCTTTCGTGAGTTGAAGCGCTGGCTACCGTCATTGGGGTTGCGCGCCTTTCAGACCCACTGAGACGCACCTGGACGCGATTCGACGGCCGCGCCGCCGACTGGCAAGGGAGGACGACATGGCTGAGGACGATCTGCAGAAGGAAATCGAACGACTGCGGGTGGAAAATGAGCGACTGAAAAGCCGGCGCGCCACTGGTGACGTGACGCTGAAGGTCTCGGAAAAGGGCGCCGTGTCGGTCTACGGCCTCGGCCGCTTTCCCGTCACCCTCTATCAAGAGCAGTGGGAGAAGCTGCTCGCTCATGCCGACGACATCCGCACGTTCATCGGCGAAAACCGCGAGCATCTCAAGAAGAAGACCTGATCGCCCGCTTCGGTACCACGACGCCTGCACGGCGACGCGTGGGCGCGTCTGCAATAACAAGACCGTCTCGTTACTTGGAAAAGTGTCTGTACGTGCTATATGGGTGGTAACGAAATGCAGCCAAGTGGCCGGCAATCAGCACAATCCAGCCGCAACGGTCGGGAGAAGCGTTTCGTTCAATCGGAGGGAGGACACTGAATATGCGCAATCCGAATCTCCGCCTTGATGATCTTGTCAGTCGCGGCAAGAAGGGCCGGGAAGAGTCCAAGCTCATGAACGTCAAGGTTCCGGCCGATGTGCTGGCGCGTATCGACCGCGTGGCTTCCAACCTTGGCGCCACCAAGACTGAAGTGGTCATCGCCATCCTCAACGAGGGGCTGGAGGCCGCCGAAGTCGAGCTCAAGGGATGGAAACCACCACCCAAGCCGGTGGTGCCCAAGGAACGGCGCTGCACCGTCAAGGGCTGCGACCGTGAGCGCGTTGCGAAGGGACTGTGCGCCACGCACTACCAAGCGCAGCGCCGCGCCAAGGCACAGTAGGCCCGGCTGTCGCCGGTCGCGTTCGACGCGCCCAGCGGATTGCTCACGCCGCTGCCGGACCGGCCTTTCCTGCCGATTTGTTCGCGCCGGATCGGAGTCATCGCTGCCGCGGCGTTGTCTTCCGTTCGCGTGCCAAACGCGCTACACGGGTAAGGTATGTCGACACGCCTGACCCTGCTGCTCTCGATTTTCACGTTGCTGGCGCTGATCTATGCGATCGGCTGCGGGGGCGATGACTTGGTGGTCGGCAGTTCCACCCTACCACCGACCGTGACTGGCGCCGTCGGTACGCAGACCCCAGTTTGCCAACCGGGCGGCCTGGCATGCGTGTTCAATGCCGATTGCTGCAGCGGCTCCTGCAATTCGATCATCGGCCAGTGCAGCTGACGCGCTCACCCCGTCAGGAGCCAGATGAACCAGAGCACCCACGCCAACAACGCGGCGACCAGCAAGCCGCCGCTGTAACCGGCCTCCGTCTGCAGCGGTCGGCGTGCCGGTCGTGCCGGTACGATGGCCGACTGCAGCCCCAAATGCGTCACCTGCCAGCGGCTGAAGCCGCCGGAACGGAGCCCGTCTTCGACTACCCGCATCGCCGCCTGTGCATCACTCTCTACAACGTCCATCAGCCGCACCGTCACCTCGAAGTGTGCCATCCCACCCTCGTTGTCGTCGGCGGCGCCGCCAGGCGCCGCGCTCGCTTAGGGCTCGACTACGTGCACGACGATCTGTACCAGCAGACCTGCCTGTGCCGCCGCGTCCAACAGGCGCGCCGCAAGCACGGTCTCAACGTCCGAAAACGTGATCGCGTCGTTGACCAACGTACAAACTGCACGGTCGAGCTCGCATTGGCAAAGATGAACTTGCCGCGTTGAGCGCATCGCTCGCGAACTGTAGCGCACTGAAATCCGGCGGGTCAACGGTCGGAACGCCTCCCAAGGCGCGCAGCGAATTGTTGCACACCGCGGCGTTGCCGTTGCCGAGATTGTTGCGGCCCTCGATCTGTACTTCGATGTAGAGGACGAAACCATTGCCGTGGTCGACCTCGGGGTTGGGCTGGCTGTGGGACTTGACGGTTCGGTCGCGGAGGCGCTGGCGGTCGGCGATCTCGGCGGTGTACGGGCGGCGGTCTCCCTGCGTCGCTACACCACGCCGCACCGGTGGCCCCGCGCCATCGCACGGTAGCAAAGTCCGTCAAGATGGTTTGGGCTCGACCCGGAGGCATACATGATTGCGGCGCGCCAACGACCCGCCGCGCCGCGCTCTGCCAGCCATCGATGGACCTCACTTGCGCGGTTCGCGGCGTCTGCGGTATCGAGACCCCGTGCGTGCCGTCGCCCTGACCTCCGACCACCGCGCCAGGATTCGGCGGCTGCTCCCGTGGGCGGCGGCAGCGTTCGTGATCGGCGGCACGATCAGCTGGATTCGCCGGCCCGGCGACTTCGCGGGCTATCTGCAAGTGGGCGACTTGGTGCTTGCCGGGCGACACATCTACGCCGACGCCGATCCGGGCATCAACACCTGGCCGCCGTTCTTCAGCCTCCTCTGTGTCCCGCTCGCACTGCTGGCGCGTCCGACGCCGTACGTGGCGCGCGGCGTCTGGCTGGCGCTGAACTATGCATTGCTCTGGGCGGTGCTGGTCATGCTGGCGCGCCTCGTCCTCGGCGCCCGGCTGCAGCTCCGTGCGCACCACGACGCCGTCTCCCTGCTGTCCCCCGAAATCTGGGTTCCCGTGGTCTTGTGCTATCGATTCATCCTCGGCAACTTCGACCATCTGCAGATCAACATCGTGATCTTCAGCTGCGCGCTCGCCGGCCTTTTCTGGCACGCGCGCGGCCATGACGTGCGCGGCGGGCTGCTGCTCGGCCTAGCGGCTGCGCTCAAGGTGATGCCGGTGGTCTTTGTGCCCTACCTCTTGTACCGCCGCCGCTATCGCGTCGGGATTGTCGCGGCGCTGGCGACCGCGGGCTTCTCGCTTTCGCCCATCCTCGTCTACGGTTGGCCGCGTTTCGTCGACTACTTCTACGCCTGGCGCCAGGCCATCGATGTGGGGTGGGGCGTCGGCAAGATGAACCAGTCGGTGTACGCGATGGTCGATCGCTACATCGGCCACGGTTTCACCCTGCTGAGGGCCGGCGCCGAGAACTTCGTTTCCGAGTCCGGCAACCCGATGGTGATGGTCGTCACCGTCGTCACGCTGCTGATCATCACCGCCGCCGCGCTGCTGCTGTTTCGCGGCCGCCAAGGCCCCGACTCGCCGGCGAGCATGGCCGAGTACAGCGTCGTCTTCATCGTCTCGGCGTTGTTCGGGCCGCTGGCGTGGAAGGCCTACCTCGTCGTGCTGCTGTGCCCGTGCATGCTGCTGGTCGCGCTGCTGCGCCAAGGCGCCTTGCGAGATACCGACCGACGGGTCACCGTCGCCGCGCTGACGACGTACTTTGTGCTGGCGGGCCTGACGACGCCCGGGTTGCTCGGCAAGCGCGTCGCCGGGGCGCTGGAGATGCTATCCGTCACCACCATCGGCACGCTGGTGCTCCTCTGCGTGCTGTTGTGGCTGCGGCCGCGGCTACGCCAGGCTCTCCGCTGATCGCTGCGGGCCGAATGGCGCCGGCTGCTCGGCCCGCTCGCGATCGATCGCACGCTCCAGTCGCTCCACGTCCTCCGGCGCCAGGTTGAAGTACTTCGCTTCCGGATGATGGAGCACCAGCGCGGTGACCGAGCCTTCGGGCTCCATCATGTAGCCCTCAGTCAGATGCACACCGATGTGCTTCGGCACATCGAGGAGACGGAAGAGCTGCTCCTGATCCTCGAGCCGCGGGCAGGCTGGATAGCCGAACGAGACACGCACGCCGCGGTACCTCGCTTTGAAGAGGTCCGGCATGCTGGTTCCCGCCGGATCGGCAAAGCCCCACATCTCGCGAATCTTCTGGTGCAGCAGCTCCGCAAACGCCTCCGCACCCTCGAGCGCCAGGACCTGCAGGATGTGCGACCGCAGGTACTCGCCTTGCTCCTTCCACTGCTCGGCCAGGGCGCGGACGCCGGGCCCGACCGTCGTGGCGAACAAGCAGACATAGTCGGGCCGTTGCGCACTTACCGGGAGCACGAAGTCCGCGAGGCAGAGGTGCGGTGCCGCCGCCTGCCGGCCGAAGCGGAAACGCTCGAGCACCGTGCGCCCGTCGCCGGCGTAGATCAGCAGCGTGTCGCCGTCGGCGTGCGCCGGGAAGAACCGGAACACCGCCCGTGCGGTGATATCCGCGCGCGCCAACATGAGCGCCTCGACGGCCTCCACTTGCTCGCGCAGATCCTTGGCCTTCGGGTTGCCCGCGGCCAGCGCCTCGTCGAACTTGCCCTTGAATCCCAGGTGCCGCGTGTACAGCATCGCCGGGTTGATGTAGCGAAAGACGGCGTCGAGGTCGTAGTCGCGCAGCACATGCAACCGCAGGTCCGGCGGCGTCGGCACCACGTCGACCGGCGGCACAGCCGATCGCTGCAGCGCTCCGCTCGTATCGCTGTCGACGGCATATTTCTTCGGACCCGCCGCCACCAGCCGCTGCCGTTCTTCTTCGAGCTGCACGGCCATGCGCTCGCGCTTGCCGGCGTCCATCAGCTGGTTGGCGAGATCCAGACCGGTCATGGCGTCCTTGGCGTAGGCCACGACGCCGGTATACTCCGGCGCGATCTTAAGACGCGTGAACCGGTTCGACAGCGCCGCGCCGCCGACGAGGATCGGGCAGCGCACCCCGGCCGAGGTGAGGTCCTGCGCCGTCACCACCATCATCTGCGCCGACTTCACCAGCAGGCCGGAGAGGCCGATGGCATCCGGCTGATGCTGTTGGTACGCCTTGATCAACTCCTCCGGCGGCACCTTGATCCCCAGGTTGATGATCTTGAACCCGTTGTTGCTGAGGATGATGTCGACGAGGTTCTTGCCGATGTCGTGCACGTCGCCCTTCACCGTGGCGAGCACGATCTTGCCTTTCGTCGAGCTGTCCGCCTTCTCCATGTGCGGCTCGAGGTGCGCCACCGCGGCCTTCATCGCCTCCGCCGATTGCAGCACCTCGGCGACGATCATCTCGTTGGCGCCGAAGAGCCGGCCAACCTCGTCCATGCCGGCCATCAGCGGCCCGTTGATGATCGCCAGCGGCTTGCGCTCGCGCAGCGCTGCATCGAGATCGGCGAACAGACCGTCCTTCGAGCCTTCGAGAATGTAGAGAGCCAACCGTTGGTCGAGCGGCAGGTCACGACGCTGCTCGACGGTCTTCTTCGGCGCCTTGGTACGGAAGTGGGCGCTGAACGCGGCGATCGGGTCGTCACCGCGCCACCAGATCAAGTCCTCGGCGAGCCGCCGCTCGTCTTCCGGGATCGACGGATAGCGCTCCAGCTTCTCCGAGTTGACGATCGCCATGTCGAGGCCGGCCTGCACGCAGTGGTAGAGGAAGACCGAGTTCAACACCTCGCGGCCCGCCGTCGGCAAGCCGAACGAGACGTTCGAGATCCCGAGGATCGTCTTGCACGCCGGCAACGCCTGCTTGATCAGACGGATGCCCTCGATCGTCTCGACGCCGGAGCCGATGTAGTTCTTGTCGCCGGTGCCGACCGGGAAGACCAGGGCATCAAACATGATGTCTTCGGGATCCACGCCGTAGTTGCGCGTCAGCAGGTCGTGCGAGCGTTGTGCGATCTGCAGCTTGCGTTCGCGCGTGATCGCCTGCGCCTGCTGCTTGTCCTCGTCGATGCAGCCGACCACCAACGCCGCGCCGAAGGCGCGCGCCATCGGCACGACCTTTTGGAAGCGTTCCTCGCCGTCTTCGAGGTTGATCGAGTTGATGATCGACTTCCCCTGCGTCCGCTTGAGCGCCTGCTCGATGACCGCCGCGTCGGTCGAGTCGATCATGATCGGCACCTTCACCTTCTTCACCAACATTTCGAGGAAGGCGGTGAGGTCGACGACCTCGTTGCGGTCGGGGTCTTGCAGGCACACGTCGAGCACGTGCGCGCCCTTGCGCACCTGGGCGCGGCCGACTTCGGCGGCCTGATCGATCTCAACGGCGGCGATCAGGTCCTTGAACTTGCGGCTGCCGAGCACGTTGGTGCGCTCGCCGACGATCACCGGCCGCGTGTCCTGGTCGATGACCAACGTCTCGACGCCCGACACGACCGAGCGGCGCACGTCGGCGGGGCGGCGTGGCTGATGGCGCGCCGCGACGTCGGCGAGCAGACGGATGTGGTCCGCCGTGGTGCCGCAGCAGCCGCCGATGATGTTGACCCAGCCCTCGGCGCAGAAGCGTTCGACCTTCTGCGCCAGCATCGGCGGCAGCTCGTTGTAGTGACCTTCTTCATCCGGCAAGCCGGCGTTCGGGAAGATCGAGATGGGAAAGCGCGAGATCTCCGCCAGCGTGCGGAGATGGTCGGTCATGAAGTCGGGGCCGGTGGCACAGTTCATCCCGATGGCGAGCAGGTCGCGATGCGCCATCGACACGTACAACGCCTCGATCGACTGCCCGGCCAGCATGGTGCCCATGGTCTCGATGGAGACGGAGAGCACGACGGGCACGCTGCGGCCGAGGCGCGCCAAGGCGTCGTCGATGCCGAGCAGGGAGGCCTTGACGTTCAACGTGTCCTGCTGGGTTTCGAGATACAGCACATCGACCCCGCCTTCGACCAGGCCGATGGTCTGCTCGGCGTAGGCGGCGCGGACTTCATCGAAGGTGATGCCGCCGGTCACCGAGATGGTTTTGGTTCCCGGACCCATCGAGCCGGCGACGAAGCGCGGCCGTTTCGCGGTCGATGCGGCGTCGGCTGCCTTGCGTGCCAGCTGCGCCCCGGCGAAATTGATCTCGTAGACCTTGTCCTGCAGGGCGTACTCGGCGAGCACGATGCGCGTGCCGCCGAAGGTGTCGGTCTCGACGATGTCGGCGCCCGCCTCGATGTAGCCGCGATGAATGCCCTCGATGACATCCGGCCGGGTCAGCACCAGATGCTCGTTGCAGCCGTCGAGCGCTGGACCGCCGAAGTCGTCGGCCGTGAGGTCATGCGCCTGGATGGCCGTCCCCATGGCGCCGTCGAGCACGAGGATGCGTTCGCCCAGCGCGGCGCGCAGGGCTTCGATGCGGTCAGTCGGCGACATGGAGCTATCTGTCTAGCGCAGCCACCGCGGTAATTCCAAGGGACGTTACACAGGAATGGAAAGGCGAGGTGTGCCGCCCATTCTGCAGCTGGCGGCGCGGCGAGTCGACGTTTACGGCTTCCGCGACGACGGTTGCTGATACTTCTGCACCGCTTGGGCAAAATGGTCGAAGTCGTCAAGGTGGTGGCGCAGGTAGTCACGCATCCGGCTCGTTCCGATGACCGCATATTCATGGATCAGAAGATTTCGGAAGCCCGCCATGCGGGCGAGCGACTGGCCCAGTTGCGGCGTGATGACGCCGTGCGCGGCCAGCTTCGGGCCCAGCTCGCGATACTCGTCCCAATCGTTCCAACCTTCGGCAGCCAAGATGTGGGCGGCGATGTCGAGGACGTTCTGGATCGCGAGCTGGAACGCGCGTTCGATCGCCAAGCGCGTCCCCAGTTCCTTCTCCAAGCGCGCCAGAGTGATCGTTTGATGCGTGCGAAGGAATCGCACCTTCTCCAGGAGGTCTTTGACGTGCCGGGCGATGACCGGGTCAGCCTTCACCGCCCCACTGCCTTGCTGAAGCCGTGCGCGACGATGCGATGCAAGTAGGAGTCCTGAATCGCGCGCAGGTGCGCGGTGTCGAGGTAACGCTGATGCGTGCGCAGCTCGAAGCGGCGGACCACGTGTGTGTTGCGCGAAGCGAGCCGGTGCCCACGTCGCACCGCTTCCCAGGCTAGCAACGGAGGCGCGTCGTTCAGGAGCACGACTTCAACGCGACCGTGGCCCAGCGCGGCGCCGAGCTCGTTGGCGAGATCGACTTCGTACGTTGCGCTGAGCGGCCGCGCAAGCTGTCCGCCCCGCTCGCGCAAGAGGACGGCCACGTCAACGTCACTCTGGCGATTCGGCCGACCGGATGCGTACGAGCCGTAGAGATACGCCGCCATGATTTCCGTGCGACGTTTGAGGACCCGTCGAAGCGCCGCGACCTCCAGGCGTGACCGAACCTGTGACATGCCGCGAAAGCGTATTGGCGCCGCGGGTGGCTGTCAAACGGGGGGCACGCGTCCGGTGCGTGTTTGTGGTTGTGTCCCATCGATGGAGCGCACGCAGTCTCTACCGGCCGACGCGGCGCGCCGCGCCGCCGAGCACGATTCAGCGAGCCGTTGTCGGGCACCTTCGACACCGTCCCGGCCGTCGCGATCAGCCCAAACCAGTTGTTCGCGTTCGCGATCAAACGTCTCGAATTGCTTGCTCATTCCCCGAGCGGTCCGTTGAGCATTACCGGAAGCCTGACTTCGTGTCCCGAGGGAGCCTGTGTGGGCAGAATTGCTGCCCTGGTCGGCGTTCCCGATGCGTTGATGAATGCCAGCGTGTCAATTGACGGACAAACCGTCGACCTCGGTGGCGGAGGACCGTTCAGTGGCGATCCGCCAACCTTCAGCGGTCTCGAGGTATGCGGTGCGCCAGGTTCGTCGTCGGCCGTCGACTGCGAGGCAATTCAGGACGGATCAGCCGTTGGATATGACTTGGCCATCTTCGCCACTGGTCAATGATTGATCGCTTAATGAGATGCGACTTGCAACGTCGGTCCAAGGCGCGCGGAAGAAGCAGGTCTTGTCACGTACGTCGGACGATGATGTGCGCCCGCGAGCATGGCGAGCAAGGTCCGCAGGCGCTCCTTGATTCCTCGCACGGCAAGATGGCCGAGGCGTGTTTGGCGGACACCTGGCGCTTGGCCAAGAGTCTCGCAAGGGCGATCATCGCGGCTGGGTGTTCGCGCAGTAGATCGAGAGAACTTCGTGCGCTGACCTCAACTAATGTGACTACTGCTAGTCCCGCGGCGGGGCGCTGACCACCAGCACGGCCCGGTCGCTGCACTCGATGACGCGGCGGGTGATGCTGCCGACCAGGATGCGGCGGGCGCCGCGGCGGCCCATCTTGCCCATGACGATCAAGTTGACGTTGGCTGCGGCGGCGGCGTCGCAGATGACGCTGCACGGATCGCCCTCCTGGATCTGCTCGCTGTGCGGCACGTTGCGCGCCTCCGCCAGCTTGGCGACGTCTTGCAGATAGACACGGCCGTTCTCGATCAGCCGGTCGCGCACGCGCGGCTCGCCGTCGTCCTCACGCTGCGCCAGCTGGTCGACGACCTGGCTGTCGACGACGTGCAGGAGGATCAACTCACCGCCCAACGCCTGCGCGATCCGCGTTGCATGCTCGGCGGCGAAACGCGAGCATTCCGATCCGTCCACGGGTACGAGAATCCGCCCCAGGTGATACAAGTCCGCCATCTCAGTCTCCGTCGTCGGCGCCGGCGCGCCGGGCCTTCAGGCGCTTCATTTGGAACAGCGCCTCGCGCTCCTTTTCTTCAAGGGTGCTGTCGATGAAGTGAATCGTATCGCGATACTCGGGGATGAAGATGTGCTCCAACGCGCTGACCTTGCGCTGCGTCTTCTGCAGCTCGGTGGCGAGCCGCAGGCAGGAGACCTCGATCTCGGCGAGGTGCGTCAGCAGCCCGAGGAGCTGCCGCACGTCACGCCGCGCCGCCGCGGCGCCCGGCGGCGTCGTGCCGGGCGCGGTCACCGGCGACGGCTGCTCGGTTGTCGTGATCTCCAGCAACGGCACGGTGACACCCATGACGCTGCGCTCGCGCACGTCGAGCCGTTGCACGCCCGCGTCGGCGAGCGCCTCGGCCTGCAACAACGGCCGCCCCCCGGCCAACAATGCCGCGCGGACCGCGCTGTACATGTCGCCCAGGGCCTCCTCGAGCTGGGCGCGCGCGTGGCGCGCCTCGCGATACATTTCGGTCAGCTCTTCGAGGAGTACTTCGCGCTTCTGGTCGAGCAGCGCGTGCCCCGACTTGACGAAGCCGAAGTGCTCCCGCAAGCGCAAGAGGTTGGACTTCGTTGGGGCAATGTCGGTGCGGCGCATGGTCGTCGTCACTTGGCGGCTGCGGCTGCGGCCGCGGGCGGATCGTCTGCGGGTGCCGCTGGCTTGCGGTACTGCTCGATCAGTTCGCGGCTGACCCGTGTCAGCTCGGCGTCGGGCAACGGGGCGAGCGCCTCCCAGCCTAGATCGAGTGTCCGCGCGAAGTCGCGCGACTCGTACGGCGCCTGCGCCACGAACTGTCGCTCGAAGCGCTCGCCGAATTGCAGGTAGCGACGGTTGATCTCGGAAAGCTCCTCCGTGCCGATGATGCTAGCGAGCCGTTCGACCTCCTTGACGCGCGCGTAGGCGGCGTACAGCTGGCTGGCGAGGCGGGAGTGGTCGTTGCGGGTACGATCCGGGCCGACCCCGTCTTCCATCAGGCGCGAGAGCGACGGCAAGACGTCCACCGGCGGGTAGATGCCGCGCTCGTGCAGGTCGCGCGACAGCACGATCTGCCCTTCCGTGATGTAGCCGGTGAGGTCTGGAATCGGGTGTGTGATGTCGTCGTTGGGCATCGTCAGCATGGGGATCTGCGTGATCGAGCCGGCCCGCCCCTTGATCCGACCGGCGCGTTCGTAGATCGAGGCGAGGTCGCTGTACAGATAGCCGGGATACCCCTTGCGGCTCGGCACCTCGCCCTTGGCGGTCGCCACCTCGCGCAGCGCCTCGCAGTAGTTGGTCAGGTCGGTGAGCACGACCAGCACGTGCATGCCGA
>Ga0335082_10000315_pt1 | contig 49077 bp, 46 predicted proteins | sample Lox_Sample_41_FD_206718 | JGI IMG/M metagenome (GOLD analysis project Ga0335082, IMG submission 206718) | Soil microbial communities from Loxahatchee National Wildlife Refuge, Florida, United States - Lox_Sample_4.1 | ecosystem: Environmental > Terrestrial > Soil > Wetlands | place: USA... | reverse complement strand
CTGCTCAAACCCAGGATGAAAATCACAGCCTAGAATCAGCATGACGTTGGCTCCTCTCACGAGCCTTGGTCGTGTTCATCGCATACCAATCTACTCGCGATGGGCCAACGTCGTTATGCAATCAAGCACAGCCAGATCATTCGCTTGCGAATGATCTGCGCAGTCGAAGGACCCCCATAACACCCCGTGGGTGAGGCTTTGCTGGTTGCTTGGGAGTTGCGTACGACCGAGGCTCAAGACGGCGCCAACGTCATGCTGACTCTAGCCTGTGATTGTTCGTCGTGGGTTTCAGCAGACTGCGATCTTTGACAGTTTAAGAGGTAAGTTAGCGGGGAGTTGAGGTGGTTACCCCCTGTTACCTTTGTGCCATATGCATGGCACCAGCGGTTCATAGACCTAATGGTGCCTGCTTGTTAATTTGGCCTTGTTTGGTGCGGCTTGTCGCACTCCCCCAATAGGCGAAAGAGCATCTAACAATTTGGGGTGAGCCATGAAGCTAGTCTATGTTTGCTATGCGGCCCTGGGCTATGCGGTGGCCCGCTGGATCTTTCAGCGGCAGTCGGTTCCGGTTCACGTGGTGGATCCGGTCACTCGCTTTCGTTCCTCTGGCCTGCTGTAACGGGGAAGTCTGACTTTGGTTGTACGAGCCCTTAGCGTGCCTGTCCGGCCCGCAAGCCGAAGTGTTTACATACGTCCCGTCGTTCCGAGGGTCTCAGTTCCAAGGTTCTACGACCAACGTTCGTGCCTGCCTCGCCGTTCCTGCCTGCTCTCCTGAGTACAATTTCTTAAGGACTGCTGTTCCCGCTAGTTATCAATTGAATGCCGGCAGCCGCGAGGAGCGGCGCTGCTGTGCTGCTTACGGCACAATGTAAGGGAACGGTCCGTGATGACTTCATGACCCGCAAATTATTCCTGCCGTGCGTGATCTTCGTGCTGGGAATCATTCTTCCCGTGTGCGGAGTGGCGCAGTCTGATAGCGGGGAACCGTCCCTGGGCGACCTGGCGCGACTGTTCCGCAGAGGCAAGACGGCGCCGGCACATACCGTAATCGACAACGACAATCTTCATCAGGTCATGGATGAAGTGCAGAGCCGCAAGCTCAATGGCAGCTTCTTGTTCAGTATCGACGGCGCGGCAAAAAAGTTTCAGGTCTCTTCACCCGACGTGACCTGCGACCTCTCTTTTAGTGCCGACGCCACTTCCTTGCTGTCGGACGCCTACGCGCCGCAGGACCTGCCGGCGGCCGAGTTGGCGAAACTGGACGGTCCGGCCACGATCACCGGAGATACGCTGCAAGTTTCCGTGCACAACGGCACGACCTGGAACATCCGGGAAATCACGGTAGGACTGACCATCCTGCGCAGTCCGGAGGCAAACTCGGCCAGGCGTGGTTCAGCCCGCCTGATGCCCGCCGCCGAAACTACAACGCTGCTTTCGGAAAAGCACCCTGACTCAACCGTGCTCTACCAGCTCAAAGGCTCGGCGGCCCCGTCCAGCACCACAGTTTTCCACGGGAGTTTAGGCGTTGCGCCGGGCCAAGACCAGGAATGGCATTGGGCGATTGTGCAGGCCAAGGGCGTTCCTTCGCCCAAGCCACAGACGCCGGACCCCACCCAGTAGGGATAGATCGGTCGAAAGCTCACCTCACCTGGGCCACGTCTTCTGTTTTGCCGTGCTTTATGCTCCGGTAAGCTGCGTCCAGAATTTCCTGGTTCTGCCAACCCTCTTCGCCGGGCACGGGAAAGCTGGCTTTGCCTTCGACTGCGGCTGCGAAGGCGTCCACCTGCCGGGCATAAGCCAGGCGGTTCGAGACCTGGTCGGTCTCAGCCACGGAACCTCCGCGCCGCAACTCGATCGTGATGGGCCGTTCCACGTTCAATGCGTCATCGGCACGGAGCACCCCGTTCTCCCCAATTAATTCCAGTGGCGTGCGATATTCGGCGCGGAAGGAAACCGCTACCGTGGCCAGAGTGCCGCGGGCAAATTCCAGCGTGAGCACCGCGGCTGATTCCACGGCGCCCGGACCGAAATCGTACTCTCCCCGCGCGCTCACTCGCACGACTTCATCCTGCAGGATATAGCGCAAGGAATCCGCACAGTGGACGCCGACGTCGGCAATAGGTCCACCGCCGGCCACGGCCGGATCATGAATCCAGGTGCGGGCGTGACTGGAAGCCGCGGGAAAAGAGAATTCCGCGCGGGCAAAAATCACTTTGCCGATCTGTCCCGCAGCCACGCGGTCGCGCAAACGCGCGGTGCTCTCCTCGAAGCGGAAAACCTGGGCCACACCCAGCAACAGGTTGGCGCTGCGTGCGGCTTCTACCATTGTGCGGCATTCGGGGGCGTGGATCCCCATGGGCTTCTCGCACAACACCGGCTTGCCACACCGGAGCGCGAGCAGCACGTCGGCCAGGTGGCAGGCATTTGGAGTGGTGACAAAAACCGCATCGACTTCGGGGGAGCGGCATAGCTCCTCAGCCGAATCAAAGGCCAGCGGGACATGGTGCTGCCGGGCGGACTCCCGCGCCTTGCCCAGCGTGCGTCGCGACAACCCGGTGACTCGGCAGTTCTGCGCCAGCGCGAACCCCGGCATCAGCCGTTTCACCGCGTGTAATCCAAACCCGAGAATGCCAAAGCGAACCAAGAGAACCATGTGGCGCGGGCGCCCTCGCCCGCGGCTTTTGAATTTGATCTTGGGTTGCTTCTATCGAACCTGAGTCCCCGGTTTCGACCGACCGGAGGTCCCTGGCCCACCAGGAACTACGCCACGCGGGCGAGGGCGCCCGCGCCACACATACTACAGCTACTTCGCAAAGGCCAGGTTTGCGGGCGCCACATTGATGGTCGCAGCCACGGAACTGCTGGGAAGCCCGCCGCCGTCCGGATTGATCGTGAATTTGGTGATGTTCTTAGACGTCTCATTACAAACATAGAGAAATGTTCCGGCGGGATCTATGGTCGCGGACACCGGTCCAGTCCCAGCGCTGAACGGGGATTTGTCAAGCTGGGTGGTCGCGCCGGTGGTGGAATCAATCGAATAGACAGAGACATTGTTCGACCCCAGGTTGGTCACGTACAAAGCTTTCCCGGAAGCCGTGACGGAGATCGGCCCGCTGCCAGCCACAAATGGAGAATTCAGTGCGGTAGCCAGGGCGCCGCTGGTCGAGTCGATGGTCAGGCCGGAGACGGTGTTATCACTGAAGTTGGTCACATAGAGGAAATGCTCGGAGGAATCCACCACCAGGGAACTGGGCCCATTGCCCACCGAAAAAGGCGAATTTGGAACCCCCACCAGGTTTCCCGTCCCTGTAGCCACCGAATACCCGAACACCAGCGGTAGACTTCCGCTGGCGACGTACAGAAATTTTCCCGAAGGCGCCAGGGCCAGCGCGACCGGACGCGCGCCCGTGGGGAACGGCGATCCCGCGACCTCGGTAAGAGAGCCATCGCTCGAACTGACAGAATAAACGGAGATCGTATTCGACGTCCGGTTGGCCACAAAGAGCAAATCGCCAGCGGAGTCCATTACCAGCGACGACGGATTCAAACCCGCTGGAGTGCGGGGCGTGACCTCGTTCAGCTCTCCAGTATTGCTGTTGATAGTGAACAGGGAAACATCATTTCCACCCTGGTTCGCGGCATAAACAAACTTCCCCGAAGGATGGACTGCAATCGCAGCCGGGGAGGTCCCACCGCTAAAAGGAGAGCCCAGCACGCGGGTGAGATCGCCGGAGTCAGTGTTTACCCGGAATGCGGCGATGGCGTTTCCCTGGGGCACGGCGACATACGCGTTGCGCCCAGACGACGATCCGCTACCTCCATTGCCGCCGCAGCCCGCTAGCCAGGCCAGGGCAAGGGTGGCGCCCAGCAAACCCGCCCGTCGGATCAGGATCATCAAGTCCCTTCCAGAAACCTTCCCTACCATGCCACGTCTGCTACGGAGCCAACGGAGGGGGCCGGTGTCCCTTCTTGATTGCTCCCCAGCGATATACGAGGCCTGTCGAAAAACGCAAATTGTTCTGCGTTTGCGAAAACAAATCGGTATGCAGGTAATCCAGCTGAAACACGCGCACGGCGAAGCGGGAGGTTATGCCAAAATCCATGCCTCCCCCCAAGGCCACGGCCCGGGCGGTGTCTTCTTCACCGTTTCCCACGTGCACCAGCGAACGGGCACTGCCGATGAGAGCATGCCCGAAGAACAGCACGTTGCCCTTGGGGTAGAGGAACTGCGGCCCCACCGCAATATCGCGCAGGTCCAGGATCGAGCCGTATTGCCCGCTCACTTCCGCGGCCACGCCGAACCCGCGGATCAAGTTAAAGGCGGGTGCAAAATTGTAGCCGTTGAGGCCGGACGGGCTGGAGAACCCGAATGAGGGGCTGTCGAACCGGGTGTAGGAGTAGCCGCCGAAAACCTGCACCCTGGGCACGTCCTGCCCCGCCGCCGGCCAGGCGGCACAAAGCGTCAGCACCAGAAGAATCGCCGCCATCCCTGGAATTCTTGGCAGTTGGACATCAGGCTTCAGGTGAACCAGAGGTGTGGCCACAGGTTGGTGGACTGTCATGGAATATTTCTGGAGTCTTCTACCAAAAACCCTACCGCAGGTGAAAGTTGCGCGCCAGCTCCCCAGTGGATTGGATGCGCATACCCCCTGAAAAACAAATCGCAGGAACGCGCTATTTCGCTACCATGGCTCCGACCATGGATTCGAAGATTTTGAAGCCCTCCGTGCCTCCCAGCTTGGGCTCGCTGGAGCGCTCCGGATGGGGCATCATACCCAGCACGTTCCGCCCCGGACTGCAGATTCCGGCGATGTTTTCCAGTGATCCGTTAGGGTTGGCCTGGGAGGTAATCTCGCCCGCGGGCGAGCAATAGCGAAACACAATCTGTTGGTTGCGCTTCAACTCGGCCAGAGTTGCTTGGTCGCAGAAATAGTTGCCTTCCATGTGGCCGATGGGAATGGTCAGCACCTCTCCCTTGCGACAAGTGCTGGTGAAGGGAGTGTCCGCATTTTCTACCCGCACCTGCACCGGTTTGCAGACGTATTTCAGCCCTACATTCCGCATCAAGGCCCCCGGCAGCAAGCCCGATTCGCACAGAATCTGGAAGCCATTGCAAATCCCGAGCACCAGCCCACCCGAGGCGGCAAAATTGCGCACCGCCTCCATCACTGGAGAGAATTTCGCAATGGCTCCGGTGCGCAGGTAGTCGCCATAGGAAAACCCCCCGGGCACGATGACAGCATCACAGTTCTCGAGGTCATGGGATTCGTGCCACAAGAACGTCACCGGCTGGTGAGCCACCTGCTGGATCGTCCAATACGCATCATGGTCGCAGTTGGATCCTGGGAAAATGATGACGCCAAATTTCATCGGGCTCCTCGGAGATGAGGCTCTTCTGAAAGTCTAACACGAAGAAAACGCCGCCCGTGTTGCTGAAAAGCATTACACCGGCGGCGGCGGAAGATCGCGGGTTTTCAGTACATGTCATCGGGAGTTGGAGGAAGAGGAGCCCCCGGGACTTCTCCCGGCGCCTGAATCATGAGCGAGGGCCCTCCGCCGGGAGGCAGCACTTTGCGGAAGAATATTCTGTCGCCGCCCCCAAATGCCCCGCTCGGGCCCCGGATCGATTTCAATTGCCGCCACTGATCGAGCGAGAGCACTTTACGCAGGTCAAGATTCATCATGGTGAATTCGCGTTCCAGCTTGCCGCGAGCGGTCAGCACCTGGTCCACCTGGGCTTCGACCTGGCCCTCGTTGGGAACGTCGGCATCGAGCAATGACTGCAGCTTCAGGTCCTGCTTTTCCATCTCCGCACCGTAGTCGATCAGCTTCAGCTTGTGGTCATAGAAGGTCTGATCGAGCTGCGCGATTTGACCGTCGCCCAGTTGCAGTTTTTTGGCGATCTCTGAGTTCTGCCACCACTTTCCCAGCTCGCCGTGGTACACGAAGGTGGCTCTGGGTCCCGCGGTTGTGACAGTCGTGGACGGCGGTACCGGGCGACTGCTCTGCGCCCACACGGAGAGAGGAAACAGGAGCAATGCGAGTACGCCTGCATACTTAGTTTTCATGAGTTGGCTCCTTCTTGCGAATCGGGGAATGTGCAGCCGGCAGGTCTTGAACCATCTCCTCGGCGAGGAGTGCCGCTGGATCGAGCGCCGCCGGTCCGTCACTGTGCACTGCGCGCTCGACCGCCATTAACAGTTCATGATCAGGATCAATTTGGGCTTTGGGCGGCGGAGCATATGACGCGCGGTCCAGCATTAATCCTGCCAGCAGGACCATTGCGGCCATCACTGACCACGCCAGCAGGAGCGGGCGGCGAACCGCCCGGTTGCGGGGATGACGCTCCAGCGAGGAAATACGTGACCAGATCACGTCGCGCTGCCTCCGCCAGAATTCCTCAGGCTGCCCGGTCGATGCGCGTGCCCACTCGGGCAGGGCTTCGAGCGTCGACCGCAGCGCTTGCTGGTCGCTCTCGATCACCGGGTCCGTCAATTCATCGTGGCTCAGATGTCGAATTATCTCCATTGTCTCTCCTTCATCTCCCGCAACTTCCCGGTCGCGCGTGACAGTTGCGTTTTCACCGTGCCTACCTTGACTTCCAGCAGGTCCGCGATCTGCGCCAGTGACATTTCCTCTTCGTAGCGCAGGAAGAAAATGGTGCGCTGTTGCGCCGAAAGCGAATCCAATGCTTTCCAAACGGCTTCCAATTCTTCGCGCGCCAGCAAGGTGCGCTCCGCCGAAGGTTCCCGCGCGGGAAACTGCCGGAGTTCGGTGTCGGCGGTTTCGCCATCGTCCAGGCCCACCAGCCTCTTCCAGAATGAAGCGCGGCGGTTCTTGCCATAGTCCCGCACCAGATTGACCGCGATGCGCAGGATCCAGGTCTCGATCCGGCACTCGCCCCGGAAGCTGGCACGTTTCTGGTAGGCGCGCAGGAAGCATTCCTGGGTGAGAGTGTCGGCGGTGTCGGCATCGCGGACCAGCAGATAGATCACACGGTACACCCGGCGCTGGTGCTGGCGCATGATGTCGTCGAAGCGCTCGACCGAGATTTCTTCGCCGGCTTCCGCCGCGGGCGAACTCAAATCTGTCGTCAGGACCGTGTCCACACGCCTTCTCTCTGGATATGCCGTGCTATGGGTATGGACGAATGCCAGGCTACAAGGTTGACGCCCAGGCCAAAGTTCGCTTCGGGTCTTGCGCCGGACTATCATCGTTGCCACGGGGAGCATCTTACACAGGTGGATTTCGGGGAACACTTTCGAGTCACCGGTGGCGCGCTGAAAGACTGGTTGGTGGCGCAGTCGCAGGATTCGCTGGCGGTTGGCCTCCTCTGGCTGATCGGGTTGCTCATCATCGGTGTGCCCTGGGCGCCGTTCTGGGCTGTGCTGGGCGCAGCCTTCCAGTTCGTGCCCCAGCTTGGCGCGGTGCTCGGCGTCATCGGTCCGGCCCTGACCGCAATGTTCAAATGGGGAGACTGGGACCATCCTCTCTACGTTCTGATGCTGTACGCCGTGATTGCCCTGGTAGATGGCTTTGTGCTGCAGCCGTACCTTATGAAGCGCACTGCCAAAGTACCGGTGTGGGCTTCCATCCTGGCGCCGATTGTGCTGGGGATGATCATTCCATTCTGGGGCGTGCTGCTGGCGCCGCCATTGCTGGCGGTACTCTATGCCTACAAAGCCCGACAGGCCCGGGTTCAGGGTCCCATGCTATAATTTTGTGTTCGGCGGCATTCATTAGAGGCAATCCGTTGATCTCCTCGACGGACCAGTTCCGCGCCATATAAGACTATTAGATACGAGGTATTTCCATGTCCGGCCATTCGAAATGGGCCACAATCAAGCACAAGAAAGGCGCCCTGGACGCCAAGCGGGGCAAGATTTTCACCCGCCTGATCAAGGAAATTTCCATTGCCGCCAAAAATGGCGGTGATCCCGATACCAACCCGCGTCTGCGCGGGGCCATCGCGGCCGCCAAGGCTGAGAACATGCCTGCCGACAACATCAAGCGGGCCATCCAGCGCGGCACCGGCGAGCTTCCCGGCGCCACCTACGAAGAGTTCTCCCTCGAAGGCTACGGCCCTGGCGGTGTAGCCCTCCTGCTCGACATCAATACCGACAATCGCAACCGCACGGTCAGCGAAATCCGTCATGCCTTCGGTAAAAATGGCGGCAACATGGCGGAGGCGGGCGCGGTCTCCTGGATGTTTCACAAGAAGGGCGACATTGTCATCCCCAAGACCGCGGCCAAGGAAGACGATTTGATGGGCATTGTGCTCGAAGCTGGTGCCGAGGACCTGCGCGATGATGGCGACAACTGGGAAGTGCTTTCCGAGCCCTCTGCCTATGAAGCCGTTCTCGAAGCGGTGAAGAAAGCCGGGATCGAGCCTGTGTCGTCCAGCGTGGCCATGATTCCGCAAAATTACATCAAGCTGGAGGGGCCGGCGGCAAGCCAGATGATCCGGCTCATGGAGGCGCTCGAAGAGCACGACGACGTGCAAAACGTGCACTCCAATTTCGATATCGACCAGAAACTTCTCGAAGAAGTGGCCGGCTAGCGCGCCCGGTTTTGATCCGCAAATTTTGCGTCCTTTGCGGTAGGGGCTTGAATTAACACTACCCAACCCTTACGTCCTCTCGACTTTTCAACATCGTTGTGGAAAATTCTGTGGGAAACCAGAAAAGTACACTGTTAAGTTGTTTGTTCCGAGGGCATTCTGCAACTTGCACCTATGCGAGTGCTGAAACCGTCTGGTAGCACGGCGGATTGACTCCGGAGTCTTGTTCTGAAAATGCGGCTGGACAAGTTGCTGCTTGAACGAGGAATGGCACCTTCGCGGGAGCGCGCCCAGGCCCTGATCCTCGCCGGCAAGGTGTTGGTCAACGGACAAAAGATCGAAAAGGCAGGAGCGGGTGTGGCGGCTTCGGCGGACATCCGCCTGCTGGGAGAAGATCTCAAATACGTCAGCCGTGGCGGTCTTAAACTTGAGGAGGCGCTCAAGCACTGGCAGATCGATGTCGTGGGCAAGACCTGTCTCGACGTGGGAGCCTCAACCGGAGGCTTTACCGATTGCCTCCTGCAGCGCGGAGCAATGCAGGTCATTGCCGTCGATACCGGACACGGGCAAATCGATTATGGTCTCCGTCAGGACCCTCGTGTGCGACTGCTGGAGAAAACCAACGCCCGCTATCTCACGCCACAGCAGGTCGGCGAAGCCATAGATCTGGTAGTGATGGATGTATCTTTCATTTCGGCAACCCTTGTTCTCCCTGCGGTGATCGAAGCTGCCTTTCCCGGACCGCCTGCGCGGCGTGGCCGGCAGGTGGTCGTTCTGGTCAAGCCGCAGTTTGAAGCTGGCCGCGAGCAAGTAGGGAAAGGAGGCATCGTAAAGGATCCGGAGGTGCAAAAGGCCGCGGTCGAAAGGGTTCGCCACGCCGTGCTGGCACTGGGATGCACCCAGACCGACGTGATTGAATCTCCCCTATTGGGAGGTGAAGGCAATCGCGAATTCTTGTTGTACGCACAATTCTAGGTCTTGCTCTGCGTCCCTCGCCGCCTCCGTGGTTAAGTTTTTGTCCGGAATTTCTGTACAATTCGACTTTCACCATGGCTACCCGCAATGCGGTCTCAGCAACGAAGTGCGCCGGCATCATGTCCAAGCCGGGCAAAGCGGAACTTGCAGACATCGTCCCACCCCTGCTGGCCTGGTTTCGAGACCACCAATACCGGGTTGTGGTCGATTCGGAGACCGCGCCTTTTGCTCCTGCGGAGGAAGTCCTAGCCCGGGAACAAATGGCCTCTCGTCCGCTGAACTTCGTGGTGGTCCTGGGGGGAGATGGGACGCTGCTCTCCGCAGCCCGGGCCGTATGCAAAGCTGGAATTCCGGTGCTCGGCATCAATCTGGGTTCGCTCGGATTCCTCACCGAAGTGCCGCTGGAAAATCTGTACTCCACGCTTCAGGACATTGAGCACAGTTGCTGCAACCTGGACAGGCGTTCCATGGTGCACTGTGACGTACTCCGCAAGAACACTTCCGTGGGTAGTTACGAAGCGCTCAACGATGTAGTGGTAGGCAAAGGCACCATCGCACGCTTGAATCATTGCGACGTCTATATTGACCGGGTGTTTGTTTCGAGCTACCAGGCAGACAGCCTGATCGTCTCCACCGCCACAGGTTCGACCGCGTACTCGTTGGCGGCCGGCGGCCCCATCCTGATGCCTTCCGTCGATGCCTTTGTGGTTACGCCGGTCTCGGCCCACTCGCTCACGCATCGTCCGCTGGTGGTTCGCGATACTTCGGAAATCGAGATTGTGGTCAAGACGGGTGAGGATGAAGCCTATCTGAGCATCGACGGCCAGATCGGCATGCCCATGATGGATGGGGACCGAGTGCTTTGCCGCAAGTCGCAGCACCAGGTTACGCTGCTGCACACCCAGGGAACATTCTTCGACGTGCTTCGCACCAAGCTGAAATGGGGCCAGCGCTAATGCTCTGATGTAGGGAACGTATGTGTGGGTCGGACACTCCTGTCCGACGCCTTTGACTTAGGTTCGGCTAGTTGCAAGGTTCCTCGAAGCGATACGGAAGTTTCACATTCCCCGAAACCAAAAGCAACTTCAACGGCGTCGGACAGGAGTGTCCGAACCCACACCACAAAAAGCCGGCCACGGTGGCGAGCGGAACACGAAAGACTCCAGAAAAAAACCACACACGGCCTAACTGGCGCGTGCGGCTGTTTCAATGTGGTTCCGGGCTCCGTGCACGAGCGGACGCTCGCGCCTACGTTCAGACCGCCTCGGCGAAACCGAGTTCTGAACGCGGCGTCTTACGCTGACGCGATGAGGAGGTATTCTCCGGTGTAGCTGCTTCCGGCTCGACCACTATTGCGCTCTTGTCAGACTCTGTCAGGAATTCACGGATCCGAAGCTTCGCCTTGTGCAATTGCGACTTGGAATTTCCCACCGAGCAATCCAATATCTTCGCGATCTCCTGGTGCTCGTAGCCTTCCACTTCGTGCAGCAGGAAGATGGTCCGGTAGCCGGCAGGCAGATCTTTAATGGCGCGGGTCAATGTGATGCGGTCAACCGATCCGGACAGCCGGCCATCGCGGCTACCGTATTCGCGGCGCACCATCTTGGCATCATGGCTGGAGGGTTCGTCCAGCGAGATTTGCTTCAGCGCTTTCTTCCGGAAGTGCATCAACACGGTGTTGACCGCGATGCGATAGAGCCAGGTGGACAGCGCCGAGTTTCCCTTGAAGGTGGACAGCTTTCGGAACACCTGCAGAAATGCATCCTGAGTGAGGTCTTCCGCCTGGGCCGCATTGTTGGTCATGCGCAGGCAAATGGAGTAGACCCTCGCCTTGTGCGCGTGGAACAGGGCGGCAAAGGCTTCAGAGTCGCCTTGCTGGGCGCGCTTGACCAGTTCCAGGTCCGTGCTGGATCGGACGGTACAGTTCAGATCAAAGCTCATCGCCGTAGAAACCTTCTGGTTCGTCACGCGTCTGCCTCCCGGGTCTGGGACTGACCCTCGCAAATCGGTTTTCATAACGACGATAAGACTAGGTGCAGAAGCGATTAGGGTCTATCCAGTGCTCCCTGTAGTGAATTCGATAACTTGCTGTACAGGGATGAACCCAGAACCGATCCTGAAGTTTCGTGCGTCGCAATCTGGGCCGCGCCCAGATGCGAACACCAATAACGATTTCCCGCCGCCATGGCGAAACCTCCGCAGTGCGCCCCCGGCGTGACTCTAGAGAGAACCTACTCAATCATAGGTTGGACCACGTGGACGATATTGTTTCGCACCGCGTACAGCACCAGGTCACTGACAGAGTGCAGCTGCAGTTTGCGCATGATATTCGAGCGATGAGTTTCCGCCGTCTTCACGCTCAGCCCCAACGCTACCGCGACTTCCTTCGTGCTCTTGCCCTCGGCCAACAGCTGCACAACCTCGCGCTCGCGCGGAGTAAGCCGGTCGCGGCCCAAAGAAATGGCGGCCGCCTGGGGCCCGCCCTTCAAGTATCCGTCCAGCACCATGGCTGCGACTTTGGAAGTAAAAAATGTCTTGTCGCGCTTGAGGGCCTCGACCGCCACCACCAGATCGCGGGCAGCATCGGATTTGAGAAGAAATCCCCGGGCTCCGGCATTCAGAACGTCCCGCACCACCTGATCGGAGTCATGGAAGGTCAGGATCAGCACTTTGGCCCGAGGATCGTCTTTCATGACCTGCCGGGTTGCTTCCAGACCATTCAGGCCAGGCATGCCAATGTCGAGGATGATGACGTCCGGCTTCAATTCACGGACCTTCTCGACGGTCTCGCGCCCGTCCGCTGCCTGACCGCAAATCTCCCAACCCGGCTCGGCCTGCAGCAGGGCACACAGGCCCTTCCGCACCACTTCGTGATCGTCGGCGATGAAGATCCGGAATGCACCCATAACCTACCTCCCCAGAATTAAATGGCTCGCAGACAACAGTTCCCCGGGATGCCCTCTATTAGCATCAGAGTTGCCAAACGGGGATACCCCACCATTCCAACGCGTTAGCCGCCCTGTGGAAAACTTTTGCAGTGTAATTCTTGCTGATATCGTGCCTTATCGACCGCAAAGTTAAGAGCGAACGAAAATAGTTCTGGCGACCAAAACCCTTGCTGGACGCCATCTTGACGCCATTTTCAGACACCACTTCGGATGAGGCGCAGTTTATACCGAAGCGCGCCCCCAGCCAATACAGTCTGTCCTGTATTTTCGGATTACCCCGATTGAATCCAAGGCGGAACTTCGACTTACTCGGCCGCTTCATTGCGTAAGGACCGGAGGTCGACCCCCAATTGCTCCGCTTTTTTGTAGAAATGACTCCGCTCCAGGCCCAGGGCTTTAGCCGCGTTGGTGATGTGAAAATGACTGCGTTTTAGCTCGGCCAGAATGACTTCCCGCTCAAAGGCCTGAGCCCGTTCCGCCAGGGTGCCCGAGCCGGTGGCCCGGGAGGTTGGAGTTGTAAGCCCGCGGGGTAACGCCATCTCGACGGTGTCCGCGGTTACTGCACCTTCGGTCGCCATAAGGATCAGCCGCTCCACCGCGTTGCGCAGTTCGCGAACGTTGCCCGGCCAGGCGTACGTCTGCAGTTCCTGAATCGCCTCCGGACTGAAGGGCATGGGCCTCCAGCTATTTTGGGCGCAGACCTGTTCTGCAAAGTGCCGCACCAGGACCGGTATATCCTCTTTCCGCTCCCGCAGAGGCGGCAGCAGGATGGGAAAGACGTAAATCCGGTGAAACAGGTCCTGGCGGAACTTACCGTCGTGTACCAGAGACTCCAGGTTGCGATGCGTGGCCACGACCACTCGCACATCCACCCGGGTGGGCTTGTCGGCGCCAATGCGCTCGACTTCGCCTTCTTCCAGCACGCGCAGCAGCTTGGCTTGCATAGGCAGCGGCATGTCGCCGATTTCATCGAGGAAAATCGTGCCTCGTTCCGCCTGTTCGAACTTGCCGATGTGGCGGCCGGCGGCGCCGGTGAAGGAACCCTTCTCGTGACCGAACAGTTCAGACTCGATCAGTTCGGCCGGGACCGCCGCACAGTTCAGCGTAATGAAGGGACCGGAAGCGCGGGGGCTGCGCTCGTGCAGCGTGCGCGCGACTAATTCTTTACCGGTTCCAGTCTCTCCCAGGATGCAGACCCGGGTCTCGCTCGCGGCCACGCGTTCGATCTGCGTCATCAGCTTTTTCATGGTTTCCCCAGTCCACACAATTTCGTGTTTCCCCAGGCGCTGCCGGAGTTGACGGTTCTCCGATTCCAGCCGCTGCAGTCTGAGCGCGTTCTCCACCGTGAGCAGCAGCTTTTCCGTGGAGACAGGTTTTTCCAGGAAGTCGAGGGCACCCAGGCGTGTGGCCCGCACCGCCATATCGATATGCGCCTGCCCCGACATCATGACCACGGGAGTCGAGACTCCTTGCGACTTCAAATCCTGCAGCAGCGAGAGTCCATCTTTACCGGGCATGACCACATCCGAGATGATCAAGTCGAAAGTCTGCGCCCGGGCCAGTTCCAGTGCTTTAGCGGCGCTGTCGCACACGATCGCCTCGTGGCCGGCGAGGCGAAATGCCCGAGAGAGCGAGGCCAGGGTGTTGGCTTCGTCGTCCACGATCAGTAGATGCGCTTTCTGAGGCACCGATTGCTCCTCAATCCGCCGCGGCCAGCCTGTCCGAATTGACAGGCAGCTCGATCATAAACGCTGTTCCTCGTCCTGGCTCGCTGTGCACGCTGATCCTGCCGCCATGGTCACTGACGATGGAGTGCACGATAACCAGTCCAAGCCCGGTGCCATGCGCCTTGCTCGTGTAGTAAGGCGTGAACAGGCGCTCGCACTCTTCCGTCGTCAGACCGGTGCCAGTGTCGGCAATTTCCACCACGATGCGGTCGCCGCTCGGGCGAGTACGCAAGGTGAGCGTTCCCCCCTGGGGCATCGCATCCATCGCGTTCAACGCGAGATTGGAGAATGCCCGGTGCAGCAGTTCCGGGTCCGCGCCAATGGGTGCAAGATCATCCGCCAGCTCAAGCCGGCATTCAATCGTGGGATGCCCCGGTGATTGCAGTTGCGCCTGCAGCAGGCGCGCCACATTCTGTACGACCTCGTTTACCTGCACCGGCTGAAACTGGGGGTGGGGCATGCGGGAAAATTCGCTGAAGCGCGAGATGATGCCTTTTAGATTCGCGATCTCCGTCAGCAGGGTGGACGAGCTTTCGGGAAAAATTTCATCGAACTGCTCCGGACTCTGCTGCCGTGCCCGCACCAGGTTCTCAACCGTCAGTTGCAGCGGAAACAACGGATTCTTGAGCTCATGCGCCAGGCGCCGTGCCAACTCGCGCCAGGCCGCCACGCGCTCGGCCTGCACCAGGCGTTCGCGCTGCTGCAGAAGTTCTGCCGTCATGCGGTTGAAAGAGTCAGCCAGGGCGCCCAGTTCGTCTGACGAATCCACCGCAACGCGGGTGTTCCAGTTCCCGGCCGCCACTTCTCGCGCCGCCTCCGCCAGTTGCTCCACCGGGCGCGTGACCCGCGAGGAGGCCCATCCGCTGAACAGGATGGCGAGACCAATACCCACGCTTGCCGCCAGCAAGGCCGCGGAACGGATGCGATTACGCAGTTCGACATAGGGACGCCGCGCGTTGCCCACCAGCAGAATGCCTAGTAACTGGTTATCCTGGCCGTTCAGCGGGATGGCGTGGACACTCTCATCGTCCACGGCGTCGCCGGTCCAATGAAGCAGCGTAGTGGCTTCCTCCTGATGTTGCTGGACTTGCTCAATCAAGGGCGCCAGCAGGGCCACTTGCTGGGCGTTACCCGATGGTCCGACCAGAAGAGGCGCAGAAAAGCCCTTGGACAGATTGCGGTAGAGCATGGCCCGCATTCCGGCTGGCAGTTCGAGGCTGGCCATGAAGTCCTGGTCGAGCCGTCGGCCGCCCAGCACGTAGATGGGCTTGTCGCCCACCTCCACCTGCCGGATGGCAGACAGGCTCAGGGCCGCGCCGTCGGGGAGGTCCTCCTGCCGGAGAAAGGCAGCCTTGGGCGGCGCTCCCGCCAGCAATGAGCTCTCCTTGTAGCCAAATTTCGCGGGCCACTGCGCCGACGAGAGAATGGTGCCGCTGCTATCCACGAACTCCAGAAAATCCAGTTGCTGGCTATCAGCGAGCGCCTTGGCTTCATTCACGTACGCGCTGTAGTCCGCAGAACCGCGACTCACCGCCAGCGCCATGCGGGTCGCGGCGTCACTGCCCGCTATGGTTTCGACCCGGTGCGCCACTTCCTCCCCACGCCGGGTGAACTCGCGGCGAAATTGGACGATCAACGCCGTGGTCTGAACTTCGTTGGCGCGCTCGAAGGCGTGCCGGGTTACGTTAGACACGATCCCGGTGACCGCGCCCACGGAAAGAAAAACCGTCAGCGCGAACACCAGCAAAAGTTTGCGGCGAAAGCTCAAGGTTTCCCCGTTTCCAGCCAGACGCTCTGCCCATGCCAACTACCGTCCGGGTCTTCCTGCCAACCCATGACGTTTGCCCCGAGTGCAACCGCGGTTCGGACATGCAGAAGGGGAATCACCATCCGCTGTGATTGCAGCAGTGCACTCTCCGCCGCATACAAGCTGCTGGCCGGATCACCATCGAATTTAGGCTGCGCCAGGCCCACCGCACCGGCTAGTTCGCTGAGCGCTACCTGCGCATCGAGCGAGGGCAAACGCATGCGGACCAACCGGATGTCGGCGGTCGCCCTGGCTGTAGTCTGAAGCGTGAGTCCGGCGTCGCGCGCATTCAGGGCGATGCGCTCCGCGATGACTCGCGCCAGCGCATCGGATGCGTCGTAGCCCAGCGTCCACAGCGATGTCAGGTGAGCTGTCTCTCGCGCTTGGCGCGCGTGCTGCAGATCGATCGCCGTGGGAAAAAGGAAGGCGTAGCCGGTCATCCAATTGGGGAGGAGAGTTCCGGCGGGTTCGCTTTCACCCTGCAGCAGAACGTTGTTCATGGAATCGCGATCGATGCTGAAGGCCAGCGCCTCGCGCAGTTTTCCCTCCTCTGCGGACCCAACATCGCGGCTGAAGACCAGCGCCATCCATTCCTCGGGCGCTGATATCTCCACGCGGCGGCCCTCCACCGTGGCGCGGCGCGCCTGGTCGGGCGCCACCTCCACGATGTCAGCCTTTCCCAGATCGAGCGCGATCATCTGCTCGCGGAAGCTCTCGCCCAGCTCGATTTCGATCGAGTCCAGAAATGCGCGGCCGCCCCAGTAGTCGTCACGCGCCGTCAATACCAGACTTTTGCCCGGGTCCCAGCGGTTGATGGCGAAGGCTCCGCTGCCCACAACTTTTCCGCCCGTGCGTTTAGCGATGCCATACCGCGGCAACGCCAAAACCGCAGGCAAGTTTGGAGTTGGAGCATTGCACTCGACGATGACCGCTTCTGCGGTGGCAAGAACCTTCCAGTTGGGATTTGCAGCGCGCAGGGAAGCCGCTACCGCATCCGAACTCACCGCGCTTCCGTCATGAAATGCAACACCGTGACGGATGCTGAACTGCCACCGTTGATTGCCAGGATCGGCTTGCCATGCAGGTGAGAGCGCCGGCTCGACCTGGCCGCGCGGGTCCATATTGATCAGAGTGTCGAAGATCAGCCGTGAGAGGCTGGGCATCAACGAGTTTCCGGACCGACTGATTTCAGCGGGATCAAGCGACGTAGGCGCCTCCCGTGTGGAGAGATGAAGTGTCCCGCCGTAGTGCGGGCGGGTGCTGGCCGGTGCCGCGGCGGCCAGAGACAAACTAACGGCCACAAGTAAGAGTAACCCGGAAGGCCTCATATCTCCCCGTTTCGGAATTGTGCGCCACCGCCACCGCTCCGGTCCCGCCGGATTCTGACCACAAGGCGGTGACCGCCCCGCTGGTTTCGAGGGGCGTGCTCACGGCGACAAGGTTCCCCGTCCAAGCTCCGTTTGGGCGGGGACTCTCGAAAGCTCGCACCGCATCCCTTCGCCCCGCACCGTTTCCAGTCGCCAAGACTTGCCAGCCCGGCCCGCAGCCGCTGTGCAGACTGGCGATGTCGCTGCCCCAGTTGAGCTTTTGCACCACCTGATCGGTGATGCCGTCGAGTAAGTGAACCTTCCCGTCTACTGCGGCCAACAGCCACCAGGTGGACTGTTCGCGGGGAAGCGCCGCCGCCGAATAAAACGCCGGCGCCGTCGTTTGGCTGCCGATTCCGGGAGAGAGAGCACCGCTAAAGAAATTTCGCGCGGATGCAAAGGCTGCACTCTGGCTGAACTGGTCCGTTCCAATCGGCCAGGGACCGCTACTCTCAAGGCACGTCATCGCCGGAGAGGCGCCACCGGAACTTTGGCAATAGACTCCGGGCATGTAGGCATCAAAAAGATGGTCCGTTTCTCGGCGCAGTACCAACCTGCCTCGCAGATCGCGCGGCCACGGCCGCGAATGCGTTATGGGAAGCGATTGCTCGGCCAGCCAGCGACCTTCCTGCATCCGGTAAGACGTCACCCCATTTGCATCCAGCACCAGCAGGCGGGCCGGATTGCCGTCGACGACCGCGACGTCAAGAATTCGTTCCGGCTGCGACCACAGTAACAAGCCGCGGAGTACCATCGTCGCCGCGGCCGGTTCGACGGCAAGGATGGCCGATCGCGGGAGGGACACCATGGCTACCGATGGCAGGTTCGCACCCTGGCGAATCTCTGCCACCCAGACGTAGCTTTGCAGGTCTTCGGAGAATGTGACTCGCACGCTTACGGCAGCCTGTTCGGCGGAGGCGAAGCGCACGCCTGCGACTGCAAGCTGGGTGAGAAGATTGCGCCGGATGTCGTCGGCCACGGCGGCACCGAGCGACGAGCGGTTGAACACTTCCAGAGCCATCGTTTTGGGGCCGGCGGCTGACACGATTTTTCCCGCCAATTGCTCTTCCGCGCCCGCCCAGTTCTGCGCCTGTCCGGCTACGGCAAATAGCAACGTGAGAGCAAACAGGAGGGAGTTGGCTAACCGCGAAGGAAGTGGCGTGTGCATGCCTGGTATGCGCGGCCTGATGGCCGGATTATAAACTGCATGGCACATAGCTCGGGACTTGGCGCTTGGTACTTTCTGGGTTCGTCCGTTTGGCATCCATCCCCATTTACTCGCCTCAAAACGAAGCGGGCCCTACGAACATTGACCTGCGTCGGCCCGCAAAGGTTCCATAGCTCCGCCGCCTCTTGGGCCTAGCGCTGAACGGCGGCTTTGGGCTGCGGCGTACGAGGGTTAAAAAATAGGCACAGCACCTTGCCGAAGATCAACTCTTCCACAAGGATTGCAACCGCAAGCGAGAAGGTCATTCCCCCGATGACTGCGACGGTCGTGAATACGAGTTCCATAGCTGCCTCCCTTCGGACAGGCTGCATGGAGCGAGCGATTGGCCATTTGTATATAACTGATTATTAAATACTTACTAGATTTAACTCTTGAGAAAACGTGGGTCTATGAAGACATCGTGTGTGGGCTGACACTGCCCGATGGTGTGGGCCGGACACTCTTGTCCGGAGGCCTTTGACGTGAATTTTCCAATGGTAAGTCGAGGTCTTGTACAGACGGCAGAGATCACTAACGGGAAGGCGAGCCAGAAGAAAGAACAACCCAGCGATAAACAAGATCCAACGGCGGCGGACAAGAGTGTCCGGCCTACACAAACGACTCAGCTGGCGGCGTACTCGCCTAATACTCCGGTTCGGTGGAAACCGCGCACAACGCTTCTTTCCGTTCCGATTCTGGTTCCGATTCTCGCCGCGGAACCGGCTCCTCCTCGATCTTGGTCTCCCGACACAGAGCGTCGAGCAGCGCGTCAAGGACAGCCCTCAGGGACTGCGGGTTTTCGGCCAGCACTCGTTCGATGCTCTCGCGATGGACCGCCAGTTCACCGATGGGCCGTGCCCCGCTGAGATCAGCCCGTCCGCTCGGCGTGATCGAGCGGCGCCAGCGCGTCGACCCCAAAGCGGTTCGCGCATAAGGATGGTCCAGACTTCCCGTCGTCATCCAGTGAATAACCAGTTCCTCGACATGATCGATGCCGCGAGCCACTTGAATGCCCACCCGCTCATTCCATTGCAGTATCGTCAGTTTGTCCTCCCAGGTGTTCTCGGTCACCAGAAAACGGGGCTGGTTGGCGAATCGCTCTTCTCCGCAGATGGCACATAAATGGGTTCTAAAATGATCCATAAAGCACCTTTCAACCCCTGGGATACGCTCTCACCGTCCTCACCGGCGGCCGCATTTCGGTCAGATGCACCGGAGTCACAAGCCGGTTTCGGGCAGGAAGCGGAACCGTAACCATTCCTCGTCCGCGTTCAAAGGTCAGGGTGAGCAAGGAGGCGCAGCCATCGCACAACCAGTAGCGTTCCATGCGGCGAGCCGAACGCTCTCTGCGACTCCGAGGAGCGATTAGGGGCGTCAACCCCTCGCCAGAATCAGTCTCCAGAAGAAAGAGCTTGCCGACGCTGAGGCTGCGGAACATGGCGGGGCAGGCGGGATTAGCGCACTTATGCAGCATCGAGGGTCTCCTGAGGTCGCGAGCCGATAACCGGGAGCGGCTGGATGGCTCGGGGCATGCACGCCAGGGGCCGCATGTGAAAGATGAGGGAAGTTACGTAACTGCCGAAGGTTCTGAAGATTTCAGCCGTCGATCTCGAACCGCATGCCGATGTGAGGTCACTTCTGCCGACCGCCCGTCATCGACCTCCTGGACTTCGCCTCGCGTCAGCCCCCAGCAGCGTAGGGATGATTGCCCGCTCTCTGGCCCAGGAGTAAGATTGCCGCACGGCGGCCCAGCAGAACTGTCCCTATAGCCTCGGGACGCTGTTCTCCATCTCTGAATCGTGTAGGCCCCTATGGCGGAGTTTCAGCCCACTCTCGCGGGTTCGACGCAGCCCCAGGACTCCCTGTGTGGCACGGTGGTGGGACGCTTCCGCATTGGCGAACGACTCGGCAAAGGTGGTATGGGCGAGGTTTACAGCGCCGAAGACACTAAACTCAAGCGCACCGTTGCCCTCAAGCGTCTGGCGCCCTCCTTGCGTGCTGACTCACTTTACCGCCATCGCTTCCTGGAAGAAGCGGAGCGTGCCTCCCGCTTCGGCGATGCTCACGTAGCGGCGGTTTATGACGTGCTGGAGGAGCACGGCGAGATATTCCTGATCCTCGAGTATGTGGAAGGCCAGAACCTGCGCCAGAGGCTGCGCCAGCCGCTGTCGCTGGACGAGTTCTTCGCCATTGCATTTCAGTGTGCCGAAGCTCTGGTGTCAGCGCACAAACATGGCATTGTCCACTGTGACATCAAGCCGGAAAACATCATGCTTGCCAGCGCCGGCCGGGTCAAAATCCTCGACTTCGGCGTGGCCAAGCACCTGCCGCGTTCCGACCAGAGCTCGACCGTGGACCGCTCCGGCACTTTTGCTGGCACCCCTGCCTATATGTCGCCTGAAGCTCTCCTGGAGCAGGCCCCGGACGGCCGGGCTGATATTTTTTCTCTGGGAGTCGTCTTCTACGAAGTCCTGACCGGACAGCATCCCTTTATGGCCGGCAGCTTCGTGGCCACCACCGACCGCATCCGGAATGAAACTCCGGCATCAATCCGCATTTTCAATCGCTCCGTTTCGCGCGACCTAGAAGCGGTGGTGAACAAAGCGATGGCGAAAGATGTGGGACGGCGCTACGCCAGCGCGGAAGAACTACTGGAGGCGCTGCGCGAGGTGCACCAGGGATTGACCTCCAGTGGACTGGCGCGGCCGGTGCCATTGCCACAAACCCGTCAGCGGCGCAGGAAATGGCTCTTGGCAGCTGCCCTCACGGCTGCTTTGCTCCTTTCGGTCCCCATATATCTCCACTACAGGGCCCGTCCGGGGGTGATCCTGTCCAGGTCTTCTGTGCCGGTGCAGCTGGCGGTGCTGCCCTTTGCCCCTACTACCAATGATCCCAGCAGCAAAGCCTTTGGTGACGGTCTGACCGAAACCCTCACTGCCAAGCTGGCCCAGCTCAGCGGTAATTACCCACTACAGGTGGTGGCGACCAGCGAGATACGCGCCGAGGGCGTGACCAGTGTCGAACAGGCCCGCAAGAATTTCGGGGTGGGCTTGGTCCTCGAAGGCAACCTGCACAGCTCCGGCAGCCAGGTGCGCGTCAACTATTCGCTGGTCGATGCCGAGACCAACCGCCAGCTAAGCGCCGATACCGTGGACGACGACGTCAGCGACGCCTTCGCGGTCGAAGACCAGGTAGTCGATGGCGTGCTTCACATGCTGGGCCTGTCGATCCGAGGCAACGAACGCGTGGTTCTTGCCGCTCACGGAACCGGCGATCCCACTGCCTATGATCAATACCTGCGCGGCCGCGGATATCTGCTGGACTATCACAAACACGAGAATATCGAGAATGCCATTTCCGCTTTCAACCGCGCTCTTACGCTCGATCCCAAGTATGCCCAGGCCTACGCCGGCCTCGGCAAAGCCTATTGGTTGGGATACGGAGAAGGCCTGGGCGGCGGAGAGTGGATGGAAAAAGCGCGAGCGGCCTGCGATCTGGCGGTGACCGACGATCCCAATCTGGCCGACGGATACACCTGCCTGGGCAGCGTCTACCGCGATCGCGGCGAGTACGAAAGGGCCTTGGCCCAGTTCGAGAAGGCCACGGCTCTTGACCCCGTCAACGATGACACCTTCCGAGGCCTGGCGGAGGTCTATCGCAAGCTCAATCGCCCGGCCGAGGCCGAAGCCACCTATCGGAAAGCCATCGAGTTGAGGCCGCAATATTGGGCAGGCTACAGCTGGCTGGGAGTCTTTTACCGGGAGGAGGGCCGATATGAGGATGCCGCCAGAATGTTCCAGGAAGTCGTGACTCTGGCCCCGGACAACTTCCGCGGTTATTCCAACCTGGGAGCCATGTACGTGGTGCAGGGAAAGTATCCGCAGGCCATCGCCCTGCTGGAGAAATCCATCGCTATTCGTCCCACCGTAGAAGTCTACGACAACCTGGGCACCGCCTACTTTTACATGCGGAAGTTCGACCAGGCCGCCGCCAACTACGAGGAAGGTCTGAAATTCGACAAAACCAGCTGGCTCAGTTGGGGCAATCTGGGCGATGCCTATTATCAGGTTCCGGGGAAACGGGAGAAGGCGGTCGAGGCTTATCGGGAAGGCATTCGGCTGGCGGATGAGGAGCTGCGCGTCAACAGCCGTGACGGGCGCATCTGGTCATTCAAGGCGGATTATCTGGCCATAACCGATAACAAGCAGGAGGCCCTGGCGGCCCTCCAGAAAGCGGCTTCATTCGCCCCCGATAATCCGGGTGTTTTGTTCCGCGGCGCCCTGGTGCATAACCACTTCGGGGAGACAGCCCCCACCCTCAAGTGGCTTCAACGGGCCTTGGCTGCCGGCCTGCCGGTTAACGTCATAAATAGTACACCCGACCTTGATCACCTGCACTCAAACCCCGCCTTTCAGGCTATACTACGCGGCACTAAGGTGTGAGAGGGGCCCTTAGATAACTCAATGGAATTGAAGGAGGAGCTATGAAGAGGGATCCAGCCACGGTTAAAGTGCACATCTACGAGGATTGCGATGTGGACTGCGAAGCGGTCAATGTAAGCAAAGAGTCGGGTGACGAGATTGAGTGGCATTCCACCGGTGAAGCCTTCACCGTCAGGTTCGAAAGCTCACCTTTCGAAAATGACGAGTTCCAGGTACCGGCCGGCGGCTGCACGTCTTCCGGTCCGGTCAAGGACATTGCCCTGTTCGTCACCTACCACTACGAGATTCAAAGAGTGGGTAGCCAACAGGCGGCCGCCGACCCGGACGTGAACGTGAAGCATTAGAAATCCCGGCCGATCAAGGTGATTGCTTTTTTGGGTGCGACGGTCATTCCTCCGGCCTCGCACCCTTAATTTACCTCTCCCTCTCGTACGTTTTGCCTAGCCCATCTCCGATCCGCATCTTACTCACCCTGGTAGCCTGGTTGGTGCCAATCGGGTATTGAATGCAGCCACTCAGAGACGACCGCCTCGCCGTTCCTCTTCCAGGTTTTCAGGGTATTACGGAAGTCCATTGCCCGTTTCTTCGGTTACTTGTCCGCTTTTCGCCCGCAGTTTTCAATAGTCCGTGCGCGCGGCAGATATTCACTGAATAGAGGAGTTCAATCGATGCGGAAACTCTTAGTATTGACCGTCCTGGCTCTGCTTGTGTCATTGCCGGCGGCGGCCCAGGATTTTCCGAAGGCGGAGATCTTTGGCGGGTACCAGCTCACCCGGCTGGACGGCACAACCTTGAATGGCTGGAACGCTGCTCTTACTGGCAATCTTAATCACTGGTTCGGAGCCACAGCGGACTTCAGCGGCGCCTACACATCGCAAGGTGGCGTGGACTTTCGCAACTACACTTACACCTTCGGTCCGACCATCGCAGCCCGAGGCAATGAAACCTTCACCCCGTTTGCTCATGTCTTGTTTGGCAGTTCCCACGCTTCCGCCGGTTTCAGTGGATTCTCAGCCAGCGACAACGCCTTCACCATGATTCTTGGCGGCGGCGTGGATGCCAAGTTCTCGCCCCATCTCGCCTTTCGCGTGACGCAGTTTGACTGGATGTCGTTCCGCGCCAACGGAGGCTCATCCAATAACAATTTCAGGTACTCCGCGGGAATCGTGATTCGCCCATAGCCGTGGGGAATTGAGTGCGGGAACAGGAAGGAGGGCGGCACTGCTCCGCCCTCAGCTTTCTTTTCCTGCCAACCCTGCCGAAGGGAGGTCGCGAGCTTACTCACCCATCACTTTCACAATCACCCGCTTGTCTCGCTGTCCGTCAAATTCCGCATAGAAGATCCGCTGCCAGGTACCCAAGTCAAGTTTGCCCGCGGTGACGGGGACGATGACTTCGTGGTGAATGAGCAGAGCCTTCAGGTGCGAGTCGCCGTTGTCTTCGCCGGTGTCATGATGTTTGTAGTCTTTGCGGAAGGGTGCCAGCCTTTCCAGCCATTGATCGATATCTTCGATCAGTCCGCTCTCGTTGTCATTCACATAGACGCCCGCCGTGATGTGCATGGCGGAAACCAGCACCATGCCTTCCTGGACGCCGCTTCTGCTTAGGATTTGCTCCACCTGGGGCGTAATGTGCACGTAAGCGCGATGGGAGCGGGTGTGAAACTTCAGATATTCGGTAAGACACTTCATGGTTCGTCCCCTTAATAATTTGTGATCGCGACACTAGTTTCGCAGATAATGCTACGGAAATCAGTTTCCCGGAGGTGGGGTGAATACTTCTGGCGACGAACTGCAGGAACTGCGGCGGCTGGTAGGCGAACTCACCGCGCGGGTGTTTCGCATTGAGCGCGCATTGAACCTGCCGTCGGGAGTGGCAGCCGAAGCGCCGCAGCCCCCGGCTGCTTCGCCGCCGCCCTCATCCGCGGTAGAGGCAAAGTCGGCCCCTCCGGCGATGCCGAATATTCCGCCCAGGCCGCCATCGGTCGTATCAGGAAGGCAGAGCAGTGCAGACCTCGAGTCCCGCATCGGTTCACACTGGCTCAACCGGATCGGCATCGCCGCGGTGTTGATCGGCGTTTCGTATTTTCTCAAATTTGCCTTCGACAACAACTGGATCGGTCCCGCCGGACGCGTCGCCATCGGCCTGCTGGCTGGCATTGCCATCGTGGTCTGGAGCGAGAATTTTCGCCACCGCGGATACCGCATCTTTTCTTACTCGCTGAAGGCGGTCGGCATCGGCGTGCTTTATCTCTCGCTGTACGCGGCCTTCCAGGTGTACAGCCTGATACACGGCACCGTGGCTTTCACCATGATGTTCGCAGTGACTGCCGCGACAGCCCTGATGGCCTGGACCCAGGACGCGGAAATCCTGGCGGCCTTCGCCCTCGTTGGCGGATTTACCACGCCTCTGCTGCTCTCTACCGGCCAGAATCGTGAAGTTGCGCTGTTCACCTACGTTGTCCTCCTCGACGCAGGCGCGCTGGCGCTGGTCATCCTGAAACCGTGGCGGCGCCTGTTGCTTTTGAGTTATGCCGGAACGCTGCTTCTCTACATCGGCTGGTACTCCAGCTTCTATGACGTCACACAGGTGCGGATGGCGGTGGGCTTCGCCACGCTGTTCTTCGCGATCTTCGCGGTGGCTCCGTTGCTGGCGCGTCCCGCAGATAAAGGATGGCTCTCGGACTCTGTCCCTCCCCTGGTCGCAGTGGTGAACGCGGCCGGATATTTTCTGCAGATTTACGCCATGTTCGAAGATATCGGCACCAAGGACACGGCGTGGTTTGCGTTGGCCCTCGCGGCCTTGTACATCTTCCTCTCCCGCCAGGCCCGGGGACGGGCTGGCAGTCCCGAGGCGGCGCGCATCGTCGATCTGCTGCACCTCGCGCTAGCCATCGGATTTATCACGGTCGCGATCCCCATCCGCCTGGACGCGCACTGGATCACCATGGGATGGTTTGTGGAAGTGGCGGTGCTGTTATGGGTCGCAGACCGGATTCACTCCGACTTGCTCAATGTCTTCGCCATCGGCGCTCTTCTACTGGGCGTGGGCCGGCTTCTTCTGATTGATAACTTTTACATCTCGCGTCCTATCTTCAATACACGGATCGCCACGTACACGGTTGCCATTGCGGTGCTGGGCGCCGTCGCCTGGTATGGCAGCCGGCGGAAAGATGAAGTGGCGCGCACCGTGGCTGCAGTTTCCGTAGTGGCCTTGAATCTCCTCGCCCTGATAGCGTTGAGCCGCGAAGTGGCCGACTACTACAGCCGGGAGATGACCGGAATTCTTCCGCAAAGGCAATGGGACCCTGCCGCCTGGACTGATTGGCATCACCTGAAAATTGCCCGTGACTTTACATACTCCGCCCTGTGGATGGCCTACGGCGCCATGCTAATGGTGGTGGGGTTCTGGCGTCGGTCAGCGCTTGTGCGCTGGCAGGCGCTGGTCCTGATCGCTTTTACCATCGGAAAAGTGTTCCTGTACGATGTGTCGGAGCTTGACCGCGGCTATCGCATCGTGAGTTTTATCGTGCTGGGAGTGCTGCTGCTCGCCATTTCGTTCATGTACCAGCGCGATTGGCTCAAGCTGTCGAGTCGCAATGATTCCAAAGAAAGCCCCGCTGGCCCATGAGGTCTGCCCCCTGCCTGTTCGCGTTGGTTGTGGTTCTCGGTGCGCCATTGACCGGAGGGCCTTCCATCTCTTATTTCACCAACGTCCGCGACGTCCACATCTCTCAATCTGCGCAGCAGAACTACTTTGTGCTGGATGAAGAAGTATGGGCGCGGGCGCGCCCTGACCTGGCCGACTTGCGAATCTATGACGGCGAATCCCAGGTGCAATACGCGCTGAGCGAGCAGTGCGGAGGAACGTCCAGTCATGAACAGCCGACCAAGATACTCAATCTGGGGAGCGTGGACGGACGCACCGAGTTTGATCTGGACATATCTAATCTGGAAACGGGCGAAATCGGCGAATACGACCGCATCCGGTTGCAGTTGGACGCCAAAGATTTCGTCGTCACAGCATCGCTTGCAGGCAGCAACCAGGTGGTCGCCAAGTCCGCGACCCACTCGCCGCCGGCGACACTTTATGACTTCAGCCGCGAGGAACTGGGCTCTAATGCGGTACTGAAGTTGCCGCCTTCAACCTTCCGCTATGTGCATGTGGAGCTTTCTGCGGGAATCTCTCCCGCCCAGGTCAAGGGCGCGTCGGTTTACAACCTGCAGGAAACCAAAGCCGTTTGGACCAGCGTGGGATCGTGCGACCCGCCCTCGCAGGCTGCGCGGACAACGGTGATCATCTGCAATTCGCCCTTACGGGTTCCGGTGGATCGGGTTCGCTTTCGGATAGATCCCAGGCAGGTAAATTTCCGGCGCGCGGTGGTTCTCTCGGATGCGAGCGATCACCGCAATGGGGGTGGCGAGATCACGCGGGTGCGGATGAATCGCGGCGGGACCGCGGTGGTCTCGGAAGAAATGGATGTCCCAATCGGAGGACAGAGTTCGGGCCGCTTGAAGGTCACCGTGGACAATGGGGACAATCCGCCGCTGCCGATCTCCGTGGTCGAACTGCTGTCGGTTGAACACCGAGTGTACTTCGATCCCCAGGGCAGATCCCTGCTTAAGCTTTATTACGGCGACGACAAGCTCGGCGCCCCGGTCTATGATTATGCCCGCTTCTTCAAGGCCGATCCTTCCGCGAGCAGGGCGGAGCTCGGGCCCGGCACACACAATGAAGCCTATCGCGGACGCCCGGATGAGCGGCCCTGGTCGGAGCGTCACAAAGGGGTGTTGTGGATGGCTATGCTGCTGGCGGTGACAGTTCTGGCGGCGTTGGCGGTTCGGGGATTAAGAGCAAGAGCCGTGTCATCCTGAGCGCAGCAAGAATCTCGCGAAGCGAAATTCCCGCGTAGTCGAAGGACCCCTATAGCAACTCTGCAGTGTGGGAGTAGAGATCCTTCGACTGCGTCGGCTTTCGCAATGCAGAGTGCCGCCTCCGCTGAGGATGACAGAGAGACTCTGCTCACGATGAGATCAGAAGGTTCCCGCCTCAGCGCATCGACTCTTCGACTTCGGAAATCCAATTGGGCCGCTTCAGAACTTCGCGGGGCTTGGGACCGTCGGCCGCGCCCACGATGCCGTCTCGTTCCATCAGATCGATGAGGTGGGCGGCGCGACCGTAGCCGATGCGCAGGCGGCGTTGCAGCAGGGAAGTGGAAGCTTTGCCGAATTCCACCACCAGGCGCACGGCGTCGTTGTAGAGCGGGTCGTTTACCTCGTCTCCATCTTCGCCTGCGGGGGCGCCTTCGCCGGGCGAAATGTCGTCCTTAGGAGCCTGCAGGAATTTCTCTTCGTACTCGGCCGAGCCTTGCGATTTCCAGAACTCGACGACCGCGGCGATTTCCTTTTCGGTGACAAATGGCGCGTGCAGACGATGCACCCGGGCCGATCCGGAAGGCAGGTACAACATGTCGCCCTTGCCCAGCAGCGCCTCGGCGCCATTGGCATCGAGGATGGTGCGCGAGTCCACCTTGGTGGCCACGCGGAAAGAAATGCGAGCCGGGAAGTTGGCCTTGATCAGTCCGGTGATGACGTCAACCGACGGGCGCTGCGTTGCCAGCACAAGATGGATTCCAACCGCCCGCGCCATCTGGGCCAAGCGCGTGACCGATTCTTCCACGTTGCCCGAATCCAGCATCATGAGGTCGGCCAACTCGTCGATGATGATAACAATGTAGGGCAACGGCCTGTCTTCGGAATCCTCGCCAAAGAGGCTGCGCGTGCCTTCGTCGTCGAACAGCTTGTTGTACTGCTCCATGTTGCGCACGCCCTTTTCGGCCAGCAACTTGAGGCGGCGCTCCATCTCGTGCACCGCGTTGCGCAGCGCATTGGCGGCAAGCTTGGGTTCGGTAATGATCGGCGTGAAAAGGTGCGGGACGCCCTCGTAGTTGCCTAGCTCCAGCCGCTTGGGATCGACCAGGATCAGCCGCACCTGGTCAGGCGTGGCCTTGTATAGGATGGACATGATCATGGCGTTGATGGCCACGCTCTTGCCTGCGCCGGTCGAGCCTGCGATCAGCAGGTGCGGCATGCCCGCCAGATCGGCAGTGACGATGCGTCCATTGATGTCCTTGCCCAGCGCCAAAGTGAGTTTCGATTTGGTGCCGATGAACTCCGAAGACTCAATGTTCTCGCGCAGCCAGATAATCTCGCGCTCGCGATTGGGCACCTGAATCCCCACCGTGGATTTGCCCGCCATGCGCTCGATCAGGATGCTCTCGGCTTTGAGCGCCAGGCAGAGGTCATCAGTGAGATTGGTGATGCGGCTGTATTTGATGCCAGCCTCGGGCTTGTATTCAAAGGTCGTGACCACGGGCCCGGGATTGATCTGCGTCACTTGCCCGTGGACGTCGAACTCCGAATATTTCTCCGTGAGCACCTGCGCCAGCAGCTTCAATTCATCGGCATCAATCACCTGTTGTTCATCGGGACGATGCAGCAGGCTGCTGGGCGGCAATTTGAATCCACCTGCCGCAATGCGTGGCATGGTCGTCTTCGGCTTGGCTCCGGTATCCGCCCGCTCTGTGACCTCAACATCCGGAATGATCGCTTCCGGGGCGTTTCGCCTGTGTGCTGGTTCAGGATCGGGTTCTTCGCTGCGGGTGGCCGCAGCCATGCGATCAATACCAGTAGCCCGAACGGGTTCGGCAGCGTGAGCCGAGGCTTGGAGTGGGGCGGAACGCGCGGGAACCAGCTGTGCCGTGATCGTGGGCCGGGCAGCACGCCGCTTTTCCAGTTCTTTCTGCATCTTCCTTTTCGCGCGGTCTTCCTGCCAGTCTTTGTAGCGGTTCCAGAGCGCGACCACAAAGGCGAAGCGGGTCGGCGCCCACACTCGCAGGGAGGCGAAAGAGAAGGCGGTCGTGAGATACAGCGCCACTGCCAAAATTGTGGCGCACACAATGTAGGCGCCGGCCAGGTTCAGATAGTGGATGAGGACGTCGCCCACGATCCGTCCAGCCAGGCCTTCCATGGGAATCACGCCCATCCAGCGCATGTGTCCGGGCATGAGGCCCAACAAGGCAGGGACAAAGACCAGCAGCCAGATTGCCCCCAGCGATTTCGCCACCGGTGACGTGATCCTGCGCGAGCGGAACCAGCGCGATCCCAATGCTCCCAAAAACACAGGAACCAGGAATGCTCCGATTCCGAAGCCTTGCAACATCAAATCAGACACAATCGCGCCCACCAGTCCGACCCAGTTGCGCGCGGATCGCGCACCGGTCAGTACCGAGGCGCTGTTGAAAGAAGGGTCAAGGGGAGAATACGAGGCCAGCGCCAGGAACAGGAGCAGTCCCGAGACACAGAGCACGAACCCGATCAGTTCATTGAGGCGACGGTTGTTCGTGGGTGCGAAGATCTGTGAGAACTTCATGGGCCGTTTTGGCAGTCGGGCGAAGAGCGAGAACAACTCTTGCCTCCCAGACCATCCAGAGCCTAACAATTATGACAAGAAGTGGGGCGCCCGACAATGAAGGAATTGGGCAAGAGTATCGAATTAGTAGCGCCGCTTCTCGCCGGCGCTACTGGTGCTCAGCCGGCTAGTTTGGCGGCAAACGTCAGCACCAGAATTCCCGCCGCGATCCGGTACACCGCAAAGGGGACAAATCCGCGCTTCCGCACCCAGGCCATGAACCAGGCTACCGACGCGTAGGCGACCAGGAATGAAACCACGAACCCAATCGCCAGCAGCAGCCATTGATGTCCAACGATCTGGGCCACGCCGATCGGATTTTCACCCTTTCCCATTACCGACTTGAGCAGAGTGTATCCAGTGGCTGCGGTCATGGTGGGCATGGACAGGAAAAAGGAAAACTCCAGGGCGGATGCGCGCGACATCCCTGCGAGCTGACCGGCGGCGATAGTTGCCATGGACCGCGATGTGCCGGGAAATACAGCCGACAAAATCTGGCACAGGCCGATCCACACCGCCTGTCCCAGGCTCATCGCCTCCATTTTCCATGTGCGGATGGGGCTCGCGGGTGCGTCGGGTCCTGCCGCCTCCGCCTTCGCCTTGGCTGCATCGACGATCCACATCACGATTCCACCGAGCAGCAGCGACCAGCCCATGAGGGGCACGCTTTCCAGATGCTTGCCGATAACTTTGGTCAGCAGATACGAGGGAATCGCGGTAAGCACAAACGCAATCATCACCAGGCTGAGGGGATGTGTAAGGACGGTGCGGTCGCCGTCTTCGCCCTGCGGAAACGTGGAGAGAAATTTGGCAATTCGGCTGCCAAAGTACACGGGCAGGCACAGAATGGCCCCGAGCTGAATGACAATGCTGTACATCTTCCAATAGCCGTCGGACAGGTGGACGTGGAGAATCGCCTCGGAGATGCGCAAGTGCGCGGTGGAACTGACTGGAAGAAATTCCGTAAGTCCCTCAATAAGTCCCAGGATTACGGACAGCAGGTAGTCGTTCAAGCTTCCTCCCGAATGGGTGATGAAAAGTATTACAGAAAAATCAGATCGGTGAATTGAAACTTCGTGAAGGTACTTACTGGGTTACGTTTCCGTAAGTCGGGATGCCCTGCGCCATCAGGTAGAGCAGGCGTTGGGCGCGGGCGCCCCAGTCCATGGACGTAGTCTGGGATGCTGCTTTCTGGGCCAGCGCGACTGCTTTGGCTCTCGCCTCCTCCGACTTCTTAGGTTCGTCTTCCGTCTTGTAGATTTCGATCAGGGCGGACCAGCGCCAGGCGGCGTCGTACAACGCCTCCGCTGCCGCTGGAGACTGGGGATGCTCGCTGGCGTATTTTTCGTAAATCTCCGCTTCCTTCACTGGACATTTGGAGCTGCCCTGCCAGTCGCCACAGAGCTTGTTATCGATCAGGTGAAAAGCCGCCAGGTCGGCCCACTTGGTCCCGGGAAATTTCTTGATGACCTCTTTCATGTACTTCTCGTCCATGCCTTCGCGCAGGAATGACTCCCGCTCGCGGGAAGATGGACGCGAGGACACATCCGCCTTTTCCAGCTGCCAGCGGATATCGGCGGAGCGGTACATGGCCTCGCCCGCCAGCGGCGAGGTGGGAAAGTAATCGGCGACCCGGTAGTACAGCCGCATCGCGTCCTGGGCTGCGCCGTTGCGTCCATGCCGGAGGCTGGCCTGGTCTTCCGAGTCGACCGCCTCGCCAAACAGTATCTTGTCGCCGTTTGGGGTGGAGGCCCGCACCACTCCCTTGTCCAGCACCCAGCCGGTGACGGTCCGTTCTTCCGTGAGATTGGCCTCGACGTGCACCCATTCGCGGCTGGTCTCTAGGACAATGATTTCGCGCCCGCGATCCATCTCCGCGAGTTTTGCTGAGCTAGTATCGGGCGAGAGGTAGATTTGAGCCACGCGCACCACGGCGCCGCGCTCGTAGGTGGCGGCGCCTGCGGGAATGGCGGAGCCGAGCGCGAACAGACAACCAATAACAAGTAATGCCCTCGAAAGAGTAGCGCCGTCCCGGCGGCTGTCCGGGGGGCGTCTCGCCCGCCCGATGCGATGCCGTGACGCCCTTGAGACCGCCGGCGGGACGCCGGCGCTACACGACCGGTTCATGCTTTTTCCCTCTCCAATTCCGCCAGCATCCCGGGTTCAATATTTCCGCCGCTGATCACCGCTACGTTCATTCTCGTCCGGGGCAGTTGGTCACGGTGAAACAGGAATGCCGCCACCGCGACCGCTCCACTCGGCTCCGCCACTGTTCTGGGATCGGTGGCCAGGCGCTGCATGGCTTTCCGGATTTCGTCTTCGCTCACGGTTACGATATCGTCCACGTACTGCCGGATGTGTTCAAAGTTGAGCGGGCCAATGCTCTGCGTGCGCAGCCCGTCGGCTAGCGTCCGGGTGACTTGCTCAGCCGATGACTCTACAATTTTGCCGGAGCGCAAGCTGGCCTGTGCGTCGGCCGCGAGTTCCGGCTCTACGCCGATCACCTTGGCCGTCGGCTTGCTGAGTTTGATGGCGGTAGCGATTCCGCTCAGCATCCCGCCACCGCCGACGGGCGCGATCACGGTTTCCACTTCCGGCAAGTCTTCCAGAATCTCCAGCCCCATGGTGCCCTGGCCCGCAATGATCATTTGGTCGTTGTAGGGTGGAACGATGGCGTATCCGTGCTGTGCTGCCAGATCTTCCGCCTTGGCCTGCCGCTCGGAGCTTGCCGGCCCCACCAGTATGATCTCCGCGCCCAGGGCAAGGGTTGCCTCGCGCTTGACCGCGGGCGCATTTCCCGGCATCACGATGACCGCCTTCACTCCCAACGCCCGAGCGGCATAAGCCACGCCCTGGGCGTGATTGCCGCTGGAATAGGTGATGACGCCACGCTGCAGCTCCGCCTTGGGAAGGGATGCGATCTTGTTGTAGGCGCCGCGCAGTTTGAAGGAGCCGATGGGCTGCAGATTTTCCGGCTTGAGAAAGAGTTGGCGGCTGTCCTGGAGCTTGTCCGACTCGTGGATGTGAGAAGGGATCAGCTTGGTGCGGACGGCCACGCCGCGCAGGCGAGATTGGGCTTCGCGAATGTCGTTGAGAGTGACGATGAGACATCTCCCACGTCATCCTGAGCGCAGCGCAAACTTCGCGAAGCGAGGTTCGTGCGGAGTCGAAGGATCCCTGCTGCCATCGGTACTGCCGGGATTAGGGGTCCTTCTCCGCTCAGGATGACAACTCTTAGATCTCCAGTATCACCGGCATGATCAACGGACGCTTCTGGGTCTGCTTGGAAACGTAGCGCTTCAGATCAGCGCGAATCTTTTCCTTGATCACGCCATAGTCGGCTTTTTCCTCGGCGCTGGAAGCATCCAGGGTCTGCATCACGATCTGCCGGGCGCCGTCGTCAAAACCGTCTTCTCCCGGAGAAAAGCCGCGGGTGACGATTTCCGGGGGAGTTTCCACCTTGCCAGTGAGTTTATTGATGGCAATGATGGGCAGCACGATACCATCTTCACTCAAATGCCGTCGATCTTTGACGATCAGGTCTTCCACCACGTCGGTCCGCGACCCGGAGTCGATGCATACTCGACCAACACTGACGCGGCCGGCCTTGCGCGCGCCCAGTTCGTCAAACTCGAGGACGTCACCGCTCTCGAGCAGAATCACATTCCCGACCGACCCTTTCATCGCTGCCGCCATCTCGGCGTGCAGCTTCAGTTGCCGGTACTCGCCGTGTATGGGAATGAAGTACTTCGGCTTCACCAGGTTGATGATCAGCTTCAACTCTTCCTGGCTGGCGTGGCCGCTGACGTGCACCGGCGGGGACGAACCGTCGTCGTAGATGACGTGCGCCTCGCGCCGGAACAGGTGGTCGACCATGCGATAGATGGCCTTCTCGTTGCCGGGAATGATCCGGGAAGAGAGCATCACCGTGTCGCCCTTCTCGATCTTGGCGTGCTTGTGATTGTCCACCGCAGCGCGGGAGAGCGCCGACATGGGCTCCCCCTGGGTCCCGCTGATCAGCACGCAGACCTTTTCCGGCGGAAAATTCTTCATCTCGCCGGGATGGATCAGCAAGCCCTCGGGAATTTCGATATAACCGAGGTCCTCGGCGATCTCGGCGGAATTGTTCATCGAGCGCCCGGCAAACGCCACCTTGCGTCCATGCTGCCAGGCCAACTCAACCACCAGCTTGATGCGATGAATGGAGGATGAAAAACATGAGATGAAAAGCCGCCGCCTGGTGTGCGCGAACACCTCGTCGAATTTCCGCCGCACCGCACGCTCACTCGGCGTATAGCCCTTGCGCTCCACGTTGGTCGAGTCCTGCAACAGGGCCAGCACTCCGGTCTTGCCATACTCGGCGAAGGCGTGCAGATCGAAGAGGCGGTTGTCGGTGGGCGTGGGATCGACCTTGAAATCACCGGTATGAATGATGACTCCCAGTGGAGTGTGGACGGCCAGCGCCACACAATCCACCAGGCTGTGGGTGACCTGGATGGGGTGAATGGTAAATGGCCCAATCTTGAAACCTTCGCCCGGACGGATCTCGCGCAGGTCGGCGTCGTCGAGCAAGCCGTGTTCGTCCAGCTTGTCTTCGACATAGGCCAGGGTGAACTCTGTTCCCCAGACCGGTACATTCAACTCGCTGAGAATCCAGGGCAGCGCGCCGATGTGGTCTTCGTGGCCGTGGGTGAGAATGATGCCTTTCACCCGCTGGCGGTTCTCGGTCAGATAGGTAATATCAGGGACGACAATATCGACGCCCAGCAGTTCGGCTTCAGGAAACATCAGGCCGCCGTCGATGACGATGATGTCGTCATCCCAGCGTATGGCCATGCAGTTCATCCCAAACTCGCCGAGGCCGCCGAGGGGCACAATGTGCAATTTTCCAGTTGGCATGCGGTAATTGATCGTAGCACAAGCCTGCGATTGCCTATGTAGGCGTGAGCGTCTAGTTTGTGGCGGGGATGAATGAGTAGCGCCGGCATCTTGCCGACTGTCCCGAGGCGTCTCGCAATCGGCGGTGCGGGCGGGACGTCTCAACGACAGCCCCCGGGACGGCGGCGCTACCAAACCCAGCGCGAGCGTTGAAGCTCGCGTCTAAATCAGCGTAATCTTCACACCAGCCAGCATCTGCGATATGGTTGAATCTCATGGCCGAGGCGGAGCGAAAAACATGGCTGAGGCGGCGAGTCGAGGACGGTTTGCGCCGCGGCTTCCAGCGGGCCTATGAAACCGTTAAGGTGGATCCGGCGAAGTTTCTTCTGCAGGTGCGGGCTGCCTATGGCCTTCCGATCACTAACTTTCAAGGCGTTTATTCTGTAGAGGTCGGCCAGCTTGATGACCTGGCGCACCGGGTGATTCGTAGCGGCATGAAAGTCGCGGCCGCTGAAGGTGCCGGATTTGGGCTGGGCGGCCTCATCACGATTGTTCCAGATCTGGGAATTCTGTCGGGCGTGACCTTGCGCACCATCCAGAAACTCAGCCTGCTGTACGGTTTCGAATTCAACACCGAAGAGGAAACCGCGGAACTATGGATTGCGGCCGCCAGCGCCGCCGGGGTGGACATCAGCCGCGAATTGGTGGAAAGAGAAGTGATTGCCAAATTCGTGCCCCGCGTCATCCAACGCATCGCCGCGCAGGCCAGCAGGGAAGTGGTGGAGAAGTGGTCGGGACGGCTCATTCCTCTGGCCAGCTCCGTGATCGGTGCGGGCTTAAACTATTACTTCGTGCGCGCCTGGGGCGAGCGCGCCCGTTCGCACTTCCGCAAACGCCACATGGAGATACGCAGTCAGATGGCGGAAGGAAAGCTGATCGTCGTATCCGAGGTCCCAAAGGTATTGCCGTCCTGAGCTAGGCACACTTGCCCACAAGCTATTCTTTGCATTCTTGGCGGCAATCTTAACGTCCTTTACGGTTAATAGCTTTACTGGCGAAGAGCTTCACCGCAAAGGGTGCAAAGGGAGACGCGAAGTTCGCAAGAGCCCCATGAAAACCTTCAACTGCGCAGCCATTCTGTTCGATCTCGACGGCGTTCTGGTGGACTCTACCGGCTCGGTCACGCGCCAATGGCGACGGTGGGCCGAGGAGCAAAATCTGGATCCGGACGAAGTGGTGGAGATCGCTCACGGCGTTCGCACCATTGAGATCGTACGCCGGCTGGCGCCTCATCTCGACGCGGAAGCGGAAACGCTGAGGTTGGAGAAGCGGGAAGCGGACGATCACGAAGGTGTCTCGGTAATGCCGGGCGCCGCGGACTTGCTGAAGGCGATTCCCATAGGCTGCTGGTGCGTCGTTACCTCTGGCACTCGCTATCTGGCCAACTCCCGGCTGAAGCTTGGGGACCTGCCCGTTCCAAGAGTACTGGTGTCGGCAGACGACGTGTCGAAGGGCAAGCCCCATCCCGAACCCTATCTCATGGGAGCAAGACTGCTGGGCATAAGTCCTGCCGAATGTCTGGTGATCGAAGACGCTCCGGCTGGGATCCGCGCCGCCCACGCCGGGGAAATGAAGGCGGTTGCAATCACCAGCACGTACCCGGACTCGGCGTTGCAGGAAGCGGATGTGGTGATTCGAACGTTGGCGCAGATCAAAGTCAGTGTGGACGGCGGAAGCAGGCTGACCATCCGCGTCGAATAACCGGCTGCGAGCTCATCTCAGCCATTCTTCCAACTCAATCCCGCGGTCCGTCTTGTCGTCGCGATATTTCACGATCACCGGGGTGTAGAGCGAAAGATTCCATTCCGCAGCTTGTCCCTTTTTCACGGCCCTGGATCCGGGCACGACCACAGCGTTTTCCGGAACTTCCAGTGGCTTCGCCTCGGATGCTTGATAAACCTGGCCGCGCACGATGTCGTAGAGTGGGGTGGAGCGGGTCAAGATTGTTCCCGCTCCCAGCACGGCTCGCGCCCGCACCAGCGTCCCCTCATAAACACCGCAATTGCCGCCGACCAGCACGTCGTCCTCGATGATAACCGGGGCGGCGTTGATCGGCTCCAGCACCCCGCCAATCTGGGCCGCAGCGCTCAGGTGCACCCGCTTGCCCACTTGGGCGCAGGAACCGACCAGCGCGTGCGAATCCACCATGGCGCCTTCGTCCACATATGCGCCCACGTTGATAAACATGGGCGGCATGCAGATCACCGAAGGCGCAACGTAAGCCCCCTCGCGGACCGAGGATCCACCCGGAACCACGCGCACTTTGTCGCTGACGGCAAACTGGCGGACCGGGAAGGTGTCTTTGTCCACGAAGGAGAGAATCGCGTCGCCCATCTTTGTGAGTTCGCCCAAGCGAAAGCCCAGTAGGATGCCCTGCTTTACCCAGGCATTCACTCTCCAATCGCCGTTGAGCTTTTCGGCGGCGCGAATCTTTCCTAGGGTGAGTTGCTCGCGGAATTCGAGAAAAGTTTTGCGGGCGTCGGGATTGCGTTCCACCTCGCCCAGGGTGGCCAGGCGTTCGATGGCAGCTTGCAGGGAGGGCATGAGAAGGGAAGTATAGAAGAAAGAATTTCAGATTGCAGATTTTAGATTGCAGATTGAAGCTTCAGGTCTTGGCGGACGAAGGCTGCGCTGGTCTTCAATCTGCAATCTAAAATCTCGAATCTAAAATCAAATGCACTTGCATTCGCTCCGAATCAGTACGCCCGCCATGTGCTGCGAGGCCACGCGCGCCTCGGATAGAGTTGGGTACGGACCATGCCAGCGGGCATGGTTGGCATCGTGTCCTGCAGGGCGCCCTTTGCCGTGATTACACTGGCCGCAGCCGGAGCGGTGCAGCACGATCTTGTGTGGCCCGGCCAGCCAGTTTTCATAAACGTAGAAATCAGCCGCTTCCGCTGCGGCTGCGGCCGGCTTGCTGATCAATCCCGCTTCGGCGGCGATCTTTTGCAGCTTGGAGCGGGTATCACGCCGCATGGGCACCAAGGGCAGGCGGTATACCTCTTCGATCTTACCCATCATGGCCAGTACAGCTTTGACCGGTATCGGATTGGACTCGATAAAGTTCGCCAGCATCAGCGGCAGATATTTTCGGTGAATGCGGCGGGCAGTCTCCCAGTCGTTGCTGAGAGCGGCGCGAGTCATTTCCGCCATCTCGCGCGGAATCTCGTTGGAGGCAACTGAAATGATTCCCACCCCGCCGACTGCGATCAGGGGCAGGGTGACGGCGTCATCGCCCGACAAGACCGCAAAGTGCTCGGGAACCGCGTTGCAAACTTCCGCCATCTGACTGATGCTGCCGCTGGCTTCCTTGACGCCCGCGATGTTCGGGACCTCGGCCAGCCGCACCACCGTACCGGGCTCCAGGTTCGCGCCGGTGCGTCCGGGGACGTTGTACAGAATGACCGGCTTATCCACCGCTTCCGCGATGGCGCGAAAGTGCCGGTACTGTCCTTCCTGCGTCGGCTTGTTGTAGTAGGGCGAGGCGGTGAGAATGCCGTTGACCCCGGGCCGGGCGGCCACTTCTCTGGCTTTGCTCACGGCATCCTGAGTCGAGTTCGAGGTGGCGCCGGCCACGATCGGCACCCGCCCGGCCGCTACCTCCACCGTGATATCAACGACCTGCAACCATTCATCATGGGAAAGAGTGGGGGTCTCGCCGGTGGTGCCGCAGGGAACCAGAAAATCGATGCCTGACTCCACCTGCCACGCGACCAGGTTGCGCAGGGCCGTCTCATCGATGGAGCTGTCCTGCTTAAAGGGAGTAACCAATGCCGTACCGCAGCCACGGAATTGCATGAGATAAGATAACGCTAATCAGGGTGTGTGCAAAACAGCAGATGTTCAAGCACGAACCACGGAGGGGCGGGTGCCCTCACTCGCCCAGCCGAGCAGGCTCGGTTCTTTACGTTTCTCTCCAGATGTCCCTAAAATCAAAGAATCCCTTTTTCCCATCCAGCCATTCCGCGGCCCGCACCGCACCCTCGGCAAATCCCCGGCGCGACTTGGAGTCGTGGCACAAATAAATAGTGTCGTTGGGTGAATCCAGTACGATCTCGTGCATGCCAACCACATCACCCTCCCGGAACGAAGTGATTTCCAACTCCTTCCCCGAGGCATCTCGAATGATTTTCTGCAGAGTGACCGCGGTCCCCGAGGGAGCATCCTTCTTCTGGGCATGATGGCGCTCGAAGATCTGTCCGGAATATTGATGCTGTAAAATTCCCGCCGCAGTACGTGCAGCTTCGAAAAGCAGGTTGATGCCGATGGAGAAGTTGGCGCCATACAGGAAGCCACACCCGTTTTTTTCGACTAGCCTGCGGACTTTGTCCAGATCCCCATACCAGCCTGTGGTCCCGACTACCATGTTCTTACCGGTCGTAACGCAAGCCTCAATATTTTCCAGGACAGCTTGCGGGATTGTGAAATCGATCACGACATCGATATCGCGCAGTTTTTCGGCAGTGAGCGCGGTCGCGCCAGGATTATCCGCGGCGCAGAGCAGCGTGATGTCATGGCCCCGTTCGCGCCCTACTTCAGCGACCAGCGAGCCAGTCTTGCCTCGTCCTAAAATGAGCAACTTCACGAACAGTTCCTCGAGATTCTGTGGTCCCGCCAGCGAACCCCAGCGGCTAAAGCCGCTCGGTCACGGGCACTTATGGCGCGACTAGAGTGTTGCCCTTCCACGAACCTATCCTGCGCCACGATTAAACGAGAGCTGCTCCCACAGAGCACGCTCGGGTCGCACTCCTCCGCTCCTACGCGAACACTTCCGGATCCAAATCGGAGAAAAACGTCTTGTGCAGCCGCTGCACTACGTCGGAGACCACGTCCTCCTCGACCACAAACGTCAGATTGATCTCGGAAGCGCCCTGCGAAATCATGCGAATCTTAACGTCTGCCAGCTCCCCGAAAACCCGCGCCGCGATGCCAGGAGTGTCGCGCAAATTCTCGCCCACCAGGCAAACGATGGCCTTACGTCCTTCATATTTTACGTCCGCCAGTTTGGCCAGGTCCGCGGCCAGTGGCGGAATGGATTCGTTCGAGTCCACGGTGAGCGACACGCTCACCTCCGAAGTAGAGACCACATCCACGGCCACGCGGTGCCGGTCAAAGGCGGCGAAAATTGAACTGAGAAAGCCATGCGCCAGCTGCATGCGGGGAGCGGCCACATCCACAATCGTTATGCGCTTTTTCACTGCAATGGCCTTGAAGGAATTCCGGCAACGGGGCGCGCGGGCCGTGATGCGTGTGCCTTCGCACTCGGGATTGCCGGAGTTGAGGATGTACACCGGAATGTTTTTCTGCACCGCCGGCAGCACGGTGGCGGGATGCAGGACCTTGGCGCCGAAGTAGGCCAGTTCGGCAGCTTCGTCGAAGCTGATGACCTTGATGCGGCGCGCGTCGGCGCTCATGCGCGGGTCGGTGGTCATCATGCCGTCCACATCGGTCCAAATCTCTATGCGCTCGGCACCCAGGCCGGCGCCGGCGATGGCTGCCGAGTAGTCTGACCCGCCGCGGCCAATAGTCGTTGTGATGCCAGCCTTGGATGCGCCGATGAAACCTCCCATCACTGGGACTTTGCCACCAGCCACCAGGGGCGCGACTTTGCCCTGCAATTTCTGGTTGGTTTCTTCGAACAGGGGAGCGGCGCGCATGTGAGCGCTGTCGGTCACCAGCCAGTCGCGTGAATCTACCAGCGCGGAGTTCATTCCCAGCGCCGAGAACGCCGCCGCCACAATCTTGCTGGATAGTATTTCTCCGAAGGCGGAGACGTAGTCGGTCGTGCGCGGAGTCAGTTCGCCCACCGCGGCGATGCCCCGTAGTAATTCCTCAAGAGTTTCAAAATCAGCGCCCAGGTCGGAATGAAACTGGGTGAAGAGTGCCGTGCCCAACAGTTCTCCGGCAGTGTTGTAGTGGCGCTCCTGGAGGGCGCGGCAGAGTTTAAGGGCAGTCTTGCGATCGCCCGCGCCGGCGGCTCGTGCCATTGCCAGCAGCTGGTCGGTCACCTTGGCCATGGCGCTGACCACCACCACTGGCTTTTGCTCCAGACGGCCGTTGACGATCGCGCCCGCCCGCTCAATCGCCTTGGCGTCCTGCACCGAGGTCCCGCCGAACTTCATGACGATCATTGAGGTAAGTTCCTCACGAACGGAAGAACGAGGATAGGCGAAGGAGCTGCGCGCGAGTTAGTGATCGGTGAGCTAAAAATCGGGTCGTTGAGACTTGAGTTCGAGGTTGAATCTGAAGCGGGTGGAAGCGGGGGTAGCCGCGAAGCGGCGTAAGAATGCAGTCCAGGGCGCAAGCCCTGGGACCGGAACGGAAAAAGTGGCAGCTCCAAAGGGGCGAAAGAACGCTCCACGCACGGACTCTTTCGCGCTGCATCAAGCGCCAGACCGCGCAATGGTTCACCAGCAACAGAAACGCCATCGGCTTGATGCCGAACTGAAGCGGTCGTTCTCGCAATTTTTCTTTCGCTCCTTCGGAGCTTAGTCATTCTGCGCTTTCGACCCAGGGCTTACGAGGCTGTGTCCCAACCCTTCTTTCGCCCCTTCGGGGCTCGCTCGCGGCCCACTATTTACCCACGGCTTGCGCCGTGGGCTCTATTCTTGCGCCGCTTCGCGGCTCATCCGCCCGAAAATCGTCTGTGTCCATCAACCCAGATAGCCCTGTACCTTCAGCAACTCCGCGTTCAGCAACGCCGCCCCCGCCGCTCCACGAATGGTATTGTGCGACAGGACAGTGAACTTCCAGTCCAGCACGCCGCAAGGGCGCAGCCGGCCCACCGTCGTCGTCATTCCGTTTCCTGCTTCAACATCGAGGCGGGGCTGAGGGCGATCGCTGGGCGTGACATAGTGCACTGGCTGCTCCGGCGCGCTGGGCAGCTTCATCTCCTGCGGCAGGCTGCGAAACTCATTCCAGATTTTTATGATCTCCTCCGGCTTCGCTTTCTTGGTGAGCTTTACCGAGACCGACTCCGTATGTCCGTCTTCCACCGCCACACGGTTACACTGCGCGCTCATTCCGAAGGAACCCATCACAATGCCCGCGCCATTCAGCTTGCCCAGCAGCTTGCGGGTTTCTTCTTCCATCTTTTCTTCTTCTTTGGAGATGTAGGGAATCACGTTGCCCAGAATATCCAGTGAAGCCACCCCGGGATAGCCCGCGCCGCTGACCGCTTGCATGGTGACGGCCATCACCGTGTCCAGGCCAAACGCCTGCTGCAGCGGGGCCAGCGCAATGACCAATCCAATCGCCGAACAATTTGGATTGGTGACCACAAACCCGCCCGACTTCCTGCGCCAGGCCTGGCATTCCAGCAGCTTGACGTGATCATGATTCACTTCCGGAATCACCAGGGGCACATCCTTTTGCATGCGCAGCGCGCTGGAGTTGGTGATCACGGCGCACCCCGCATCGGCGAATCGAGGCTCCATCTCTGCCGCGATGGAGGCATCGAGCGCGGCAAATATAACTCTCGGCGCACCTTCCGGGGCGGCAGGAGCGACTCGCATTGCCGCTACCCGCGCGGGAATTGCTGTCTTCAACTTCCAGCGCGCAGCCTCCGCGTAGGAACGGCCCTCCGAGCGGTCCGAGGCTGCCAGCCACGCCACCTCGAACCAGGGATGATGCTCCAGCATCTGTACAAAGCGCTGCCCAACAATACCGGTGGCGCCCAGGATTCCGACGGGGATTTTTGCAGTCATAAGGGTTTCTTGGGATTTTACAACATGGGCGGTTGTGCCTAGGTTCTGGGAGTGATCTCGGAACCAAAGGAATATTCATTCAGCGGCCCGAAGCGCTTTTTCTCGGCATAGAGGCGCCAACGCCGCCACACGATGCGCAGGCTGGCCATGACGGGGATGGAAAGGTAAATGCCGAGCACACCCGCGATCTCGCCTCCGGCCAGCACTCCGAAGATAGCTGCCAGCGGGTGCAGTTCCATGGTTTTCCCCATGATGCGCGGCGAAATGATGTAGTCCTGCACCAGGCGCCAGGCCCCGAGAAAAATCAGCAGGATGAGCCAGTGGGGATAGCTCATCAGCAAGGCGACGCCGAAGATCACGGCGGCAGCCACCAGGGGTCCTACCACCGGGATGAATTCCAGGAGTCCACCGGCGGTACCGAGCACCAACGCATAGGGCACGCCGGCCACTGTCAGGAAGGTTATGTAGGCGACAAAGGAGAATGCGGCGAGGGTCAACTGGGCACGGATGAACTGCGCCAGCATCTGGTTGAGATCACCCAGCACCCCCTCCATGAACTCGCGCTGGGGCCGGGAATGTATGAACGAGAGCAGCACTTCGCCGAAGGCGCGCCCGTCCTTGAGAAAGAATACTGCCAGAATGGGCACGATGATCAGCAGCCAGGCTTCCTTGGCCACGTCCGCTACCCGCAAGCCGATCCGCTGAGCGAGGCCGAGAAGGTCATTGCGGTGGTTGGCCAGAAGGGCGGAGAGTTGCACCCGGGTATGAACGCTCCACCCCTGCTCCTTGCCGATCTGTTCGGCAATCTGGCCGGAACTGACGGTTTCCAGAAGCTTGGGCAGAGATTCGCTCAAGCGCTGCCCCTGCCGCGCAATCTTTGGCCCAACGAAAAAGAAGAAGGTGATGAGCAGGACCACCAGCAAGAAATAGATCACGCCAATCGCGCGTCCCCTGCCGCGCACCAGTTTTTCTACCCGGGAAACCGCGGGGTCCACCAGGTAGGCAAAGAAAACCGCAAACAGGAATGCGATCAGAGTGTGACGGGCAATGTAGAGAAAGCCGAACCCCAGTGCAAACAGCAGCACCGTGAACAGGACCCGCGACGTACGTGCGTCGATCAGGGACATGGAAAGGATCCGATGATTAGTCCCGTACTACCTCCGTGTTGTCGCTGGGCACCAGAATACGCACCAGCTTGAACTGATCGTCGAGCCACAGCGACCAGTCCCCAGCGTCGCTTTTGAGCACAAAGTGATTGAGCTCCCGCTCCACGCCGTGCACCGGAGTCTTCTCTTTCCCCGTGAAGGCCATACTCACCAGGAGCGAAGAACGCTGGTGCGGATTGATGGCGCCGAATTTCACCTGCTGGTCCTGCGGACAGGCGACCTGCCCTTTGTCCTGGCGGCAGCCGGTGGCCAGATACTTCCACACCAAAATTTCCCGGTGGATAAAGAAATAGTCGTCGAGCACACTGGTTGAAAGCGGAAGCAGGAAAGGATGTTCCTCTTCCTTGTCCTGCGGGTTGTTGGTCGAGTGTTCGATCAACAGATTGTCGTTGGGCGTGATCACAGCCCGCGCTTTCCCCGGGCTGAGTTCCTTCCACTCGTACTTCCGCAAGTCACCGTTCGCGGCCAGCTGCAACTCTGAAGACTGTTCGGCGGTCTCAGCGGCCGCTTCGGTCTTGAATTCGGAACTCGCAACGCTCCCGGAGGCGTTCTGCTGAATGGAAAACTTTTCCGTGGCGACTCTTCGTCCATTCATGAAAACGCCGAAGGAACCCGCGTCCACACTCTGGTATGCCGGTTCCTTGTCCTTGCGCGGCGCCGCCGCGGCCGCCGAGGCCAGCACAAGTAACCAGAGCCCCACCATCCGAGCCATTCTCAAATTCAAGTTCGCACTCCTTCGAAAAATGCGGGTTAAGAAATTAAGACGTACCCCGTCTATCGAAGCCCCAGGCTCTCGATGACTTCCGCCGCTACCCGCTCTACATCTTTGCCCGCAGTATCGATGTATGATCGGGCCTTTAGATAGCAGGGCCGGCGCATCTCATACAAGCGGCGGAACTCAGCCAAGTCCCCGCGCAACGGACGATCGACTTGCTGCCGCCGGCAGCGGCGAAACAACTCTTCCACCGGAGCGTCCAAAAAAATGGTTGACAGGCCAGCCCCTTCAAGCAGTCTGGCATTGTTCGCCTGGGCGAAAGCACCACCCCCTACGGCAACTACCCTTGGGGAAGCGCCCAGCTCCGCAATCAGTGAAGCCAGGGCCACATGCTCCAACCGGCGGAAGGCGGCTTCGCCGGACTGCCGAAAAATTTCCTCGATGGAGCGCCGTTCCCCAGCCTGGATGCGCTCGTCCAGATCTTCAAAAGGCCAGCCTAACCTCCGGCCGAGAGCGGTCCCGACACTGCTCTTGCCCGCCCCCATGAAACCCACCAGAACGACGGCCCGCAGCCCGGAGACAGACGCAGGCTTGCTGCTGTCGGACGGCCCGCCTGGTCGATTGCTCATGTAGGGCAAATCGCGAGGCCCATCCAACCGCCCCGCCAGCCTCTCACTGTCGCCTGGTTTTAGCGCTTCTTGAGGTGGATTTTACCACTGAAGGAAAACAACCGGACCGAAGATGCGGCTTTGTTCATCGTACCTGCGAAGGCACTCCCTGCCTTCACCACGAAGGGAGTGTGCTTCGGCTCCAGAAGAAAGTCGTTCTCCACCTTGCCCCGGACCGAGCGCGCGGTCACGTCAAAGGAAGCGTCGGTGGGGGCGCAGGCCTCGATATCTCCGCTGTGGCTGGTCAGCATGTACTCACCGCTGCTGCCAAATTCGCCTTCATACTGGATCTTTCCGCTGGTCGAGTTGACCTGCACCAGCGGGCCATTCACCGAATTCAGCACCACGTCACCGCCCACTGACGTGACTTCCACATGCCCGTTGCGGATATTGTTCAGCGCCACCGAACCGTTCAGAGTGCGGACGTGCACGTGGGCATTGCTGATATCACGCACTTCCACATTGGCCTGGCTGCCTTCCAGCGTCACGTCACCGTGCAGCCCCTCGGCACGCAAAAGGCCGGTGGAGGAACGCAGAGTAACGCTGGCATCAGCCGGAACCGATACTTCGTAGTCCACCCGGCCGGCGTCGGCATCGGTCTCAGAAAGAAGGTGGGTGAGGATGTCCACGCGGCTCCCGCTCTGGGTGTGGTCAATCTCTACCTGGTCAGAATGAAAGACGGCAATCACGATAACCTGATTGCCCGCGCCGGGCTTTACCGAAATGGGTCCGTACTGATTGGTCACCGAGATGACAGACCTGGGGCCTACGGTAAAGCGGAATTCCTTGCGAACCTCGGCGGATGCACAAATTGCCGTCGCCAGAAACACGACCGAAACCAGTTGTGCGCGCCGCGCTATCGCCATAGTTTTCTCTCTCATAGTCTCGCTGCCACGTTCCTTGCGACTATGAGCCCATCCGGCACTGCCGATCGCATCCGGCCCGGGGCCGGCCCACGGTTAGGGCAGGGAACGGTCCAAAGCCATCTCGTAAACCGCGGCCCGTTGCTCGTAAGCGTCCATCACGATCTGCTGCGCTTCCTCATCGTTGGGGTCAGCTTGGGCCGATTCCTCGGCATCGCGAATGTACGCATTCACACTCTGCAAATTGGAAGCATACTGCGCCCGCATGGCTGGGGAGCGCGAAGCCACCGCAGCTAGTAATTGTTGGTCATCAGTATTGGGCGGGTTCTTACCGGCCTGCAGGCTGGAAACCGGGGCAGGGGCTGTGGCCGTCAACTGCGGCGGCGATTGCGGGGCGCTTGATCCACGTTGATAAACGCCGATCCCGAATGCCACCAGGGCAAGCGCCGCTACCGGTGCCAGCCATGTCCCCAGGTTCCACGGTCGCGAGATGGGCGGCACCAGTGTAGGTCCGCGTAGCGGTTCATGGATGACGCCTTCGCGCCGCAATTCGATCTCGATCGAGTTCCACACCCGCGGACTGGGCTCGGCCAACTCTCGCAGCTGCCGGGCCTCACGAGCCACCAGGTCGAGATCCGCCAACAGACCCGAGCACATGGGGCAGGACTTCAAGTGTTCTTCCTGCTCCGCCGTCCTGCCGCCCCCAAACGCCTCCGGCAAAATCTCCTGAAACTCTCTGCAGTTCATACTTCATCTCCCCAATTACCGCTCTCTACCGCTCTTGCATCGCTCACCACGGCTTGGTGGCCTTTTCGGCTCTGCTCGTCCTGAGCGATTCGCGCAACTTCATCCGCGCTTTGTGCAGCTGAGATTTGCTGTTTCCGATGGAGCATCCCACCATGGCGGCAATCTCGTTGTGTTCGTATCCTTCTACGTCATGCAATACAAAAATCCTCCGATATCCCGGCGGCAGCGCGTCCACTGCCCGCTGCAATTGCAGGCGGTCAATCGAACCTGCCAGGACAGGATCTTGCGAGCCCAGTTCCTTCTTCGGGGCCTCCTCCTCGCTCTCCAGTGGTTCGTCCAGCGGGACCACGGGGAGGCTCTTCTTACGCAACTGCATCAGGACAACGTTTACCGCCATCCGGTGCAGCCATGTTGAAAAGGCCGATTCGCCTCGAAAAGTGGCAATTTTGCGAAACAACTGCAGAAAAGCTTCCTGAGTCAGGTCCTCTGCTTCCGCCGTGTTTGCGGTCATGCGGAGACATAGCGAGTAAACGCGCCGCTTATGCAGGTTGTACAGAAGCTGGAAAGCTTCAGCATCTCCCTGTTTGGCACGTTCGATCGCGGCTGCTTCCGAAAGCTTGTCGCCCTGTAGTTTTTTCGCGTCCGTCAAGTCGCCTTTGCGGCCGCACTAATTCAGATGCGGCGTAACTGTCTTTTCGTTGTACTGCTTGCAGGGTTGCGGATGGCCTAAGCTCAGGTTCGACCCAGGGTCGTTGTGTCCTGCCTTTAAGCCCCGCGGTTAAGGATGACCTTTGTAACTACGTAGCAGCCTATCGGGGAGAGGCAAACCCGTCAACTATGGTTCTTTGTACCTATGATTCTTGGAAGCCCTTTTGGTTTCAATCAGAATTGGGTCAGGGCGCCCCTGATTAGGTCAGCCCTCGCTCTTGAGTGACGTGCGACGCCAAAGGCGCTGGGGCAGAAGACTCTCGGCGCTGGCCCGGAAGACCGGCGAACGGGGAGGGTTGATAAAGATTAAGATTCTCATGACCGCAGCCCAGCTAGTTCTAAGGGGAGACCCCCCGGCTGTGCCGGGGAAGGCAGTAGAAGTTTGACAGATACCGGAGTCCATCGCGGAGACTCCCAGACGTGAGCCGCCAAGCACACGAAAGGGAGTTCGCGATGGACGAGAGGGAAAGCCTAAGCCATACGAAGTGGGAGTGCAAATACCATGTGGTGTTTATCCCCAAGTGCCGGAGGAAGGTAGTGTTGCGCAAGCTGGCAGAGCAAAAGGAGAGTCGCATCGAAGAAGGACATCTGATGCCGGACCACGTGTACATGATGATCACGATCCCGCCCAAGTATGCGGTGTCGCAAGTAATTGGGTTCATCAAGGGGAAGAGTGCGATCCACCTGGCGCGAGTGTACGGTGAGCGCAAGAGAAATTTTGTCGGGCAGCATTTCTGGGCACGCGGGTACTGGGTATCGACGGTGGGCCGAGACGAAGCCGTGATCCGGGAATATATCCGACAGCAGGAGCAGGAGGACACGCGCTTAGACCAGATGGGTCTGTGGCGCTGATCGGCCACCGCACGGTGGCCCCAAACCGTCGGGCCGCGTTAGCGACCCGACCAGCCGCTTTGAGCGGCTCACAACTTAAAGCCCCAACTCCTGGTAGTACCGGTAAGCTTTGAGGGATTGGCGGAGCGTGAACAGGTGCTCCTCCCGGTAATCGCCGACCAGCGACTTCATGATGGTTTCTTGGCTGGCGCGAACGCGCGGGTGCCGTAGT
>Ga0335082_10000314_pt1 | contig 49126 bp, 36 predicted proteins | sample Lox_Sample_41_FD_206718 | JGI IMG/M metagenome (GOLD analysis project Ga0335082, IMG submission 206718) | Soil microbial communities from Loxahatchee National Wildlife Refuge, Florida, United States - Lox_Sample_4.1 | ecosystem: Environmental > Terrestrial > Soil > Wetlands | place: USA... | reverse complement strand
GCGATGATGGCGTCGGTCATCTGCGTGGTCGAGGCCGCGCCCTGGGCCAGCGATTTCGCTCCCCCCGGAATGCGCAGCATATCGTACGTCCGCCCCCTGCCCTCGGCCACGACCGCCGCGATGGCGCCGCGCACCTTGCAGGCCTTGTCATTTTCGCCGAGATGGTCGAGCATCATCGCCGCCGACAGAATCATGGCGATGGGATTCACAATCGGCGGTTGCAGCTCCGCGTACTTCGGCGCCGAACCGTGCGTCGGCTCGAAGACCGCGACCTGCTCGCCGATGTTACCCGACGCCGCGAAGCCCAGCCCGCCCACCAGCCCGGCAAACGCATCGCTGATGACGTCGCCGAAGAGGTTGCTGGCCACGATCACGCCGTAATCCTCCGGGTTCTTGGTCAGCCACATGGTCTGCGCGTCAATGTTGGTGGACCACAGCGGGATGTCGCTGTAGCGCTTCTGCACTTCCTTGGCAACCTCTTCCATCATGCCCGACGTTTCGCGCAGGACGTTGGGCTTCTCGCAGATGGTCACCGATCTGTAGCCGAACTTGCGGGCGTGCTCGAACGCCGCGGTGCAGATGCGGCGCGCCGCCGGGCGCGTGATGATGCGCACCGAAATGGCCATGTCCTCGCCCGCTACGCTCTCGAAGGGTTTGAACTTGGGATGGGTGCGCAGGGCGTCACGCACCACCTGCGGCGGATTGCTCCACTCCACGCCGGCGTACAGCCCCTCGGTGTTCTGGCGGAAGACCACAACGTCAACCTTGGGCTCCTCGTAGTAGCCGCTGGGCTTCTTGCGAATGAAGTTCAACGGATTGCCGGGGAACGACAGGCAGGGCCGCATGCAGATGTCGAGGTTGAAGATCTGCCGCATGGACACGATGGGGCTGAAGTACTGATAGCCCTTGCCCCTGAGCGCGGGGATGAGCTCGGCTTCCGCTTCTTTTTTGGGCTTGGATGTGATGGCGCCGAACAGGCCCACCTTGTGGCGGCGCAGCAGCTCGATGGTGCGCTCGGGCAGCGCGTTGCCTTCTTTGATCCAGCACTCCCAGCCGATGTCGGCGTGGACGTAGTCGGCCTCGAAGCCCACGGCCTCGAGTACCCGAATCGCCTCGGGCAAGACCTGATTGCCGATGCCGTCTCCCGGCATGGTTACGACGGTATGTTTTGTCATCGTACTCTCACAATGTCAGATATTTTAGTCTCACAATGTCGCATATTTATCACACAACGTAAGACAAATACTCTTACATTGTCGTAGTTTTTACTCCCTGCTTCGCACGCACCAGATTCTCCACTCCTCCGGCAATCACCAGCGACTGCGGCACGCTGCCCAGCGCCGGAAAGGTGAATTCTTTTCCAGCGTAAGAAATCGTACTGGCGGCGAAGTTCACTTCAATCTCGTCGCCGGGAACGATGGTTTTCTCCTTGCGCGCGACTGCATCAGCAAACTTCGCCCGCAGCCGTGTGACCAGCTCCGGCGTTTCGATGCACAGGAACCCGTTGTTGAAGGCATTGCGCAGATAGGTTTGCGAGAAGCTGCCGGCGATCACCAGCGGAATTCCTTTCGCCTTCAGTGCGGTCACCGCCTGCTCGCGGCTGGAGCCAGTGCCAAAGTTGAAGGCGCCCACCACCACGTCCCCGACGCGCGTCTTGTCCGCGAAGCGCGGGTCGTAGTTCTCCATGACCACACGCGCCATCATCTCCCGCGTCATGTCTTCGCGATAGGTGTAGCCCTTGCCGTAAATGCCGTCGGTGTTGAGGTTGTCCTGCGGCAGGAAGACGAGGCGCCCGCGCACGCTGCGCGGGAAGCCGGGCAGGATCTCGACCTTCTCGGCGGGAGCGGAGGCCGTTGCGAATGATTGGAAATGTTTCGCGGGTGCGTTGAGTTCGTCGCGATTCGAGGAAAGCAGATCCCTCGCGGGTTGAAGCCCGCTCGTGATGACAAGAGCAGAGGGCGCATTTTCCTCAGCGAGTTGTTCTGCTGGTCCGCAGATGTAGCCTGCGACCGCTGACGCGGCCACCACCTGGGGGCTGCCGAGATAGCACTGCGCGTCGCGCGAGCCCATGCGGCCCTTGAAGTTGCGATTGGTGGCCGAGATTCCGACCTCACCTGACTCCAGCAATCCTGTGCCCAGCCCGATGCAGGGCCCGCACCCCGAGGGCAACGGATGCGCTCCAGCGTCGAGCAGGGTTTGCCAGACGCCGCGGCTTTCGGCCTCTTCCTGCACCGCATGGCTTGCAGCCGCGAGATAGAACTTCACTCCGGGTGCGATTTTCTTGCCCCGCAAGACCCTGGCCGCAGCCTCCAGGTCCTCCAGGCGCGAGTTCACGCAGGAGACGAGGTAGGCCTTCTGGATCGCCACTTTCTTCTTCGCGATTTCGGCCACCGGCTGCATGACCTGCACGGTGTCGGGCCCCGAGACGTGAGGAGTGACCTGGGCGAGATCCAGCACGATGCGTCCAGCGTAAACCGCGCCCGCATCCGGCGCCGGGGGATTGGTCCGCCATTCGGCAAATTTCTTTTCGGAGATCCGCGTAATGATGTGTGAGCGCGATCCCCGGTTGTGCTCGTCGAGATAGGCCAGCGTGATGCCATCCACCGGAAACCAGCCAACCAGCGCGCCCCATTCGGTGGACATATTGGCAATGCTCAGGCGGGCATCCATGCTGAGTGAGACCACGCCGGGGCCGGTGAACTCGACCGCGGCGTTCAGCACCTCTTCCTGGTTGTAGAGCCCACACAGCGTGACGATGACGTCCTTGCCGGTCACGCCCGGCGCGAGCTGGCCTTCGAGCAGCACTTGGACGGAGCGCGGGACCTGCCACCAGAACTCGCCGGTCGCCCAGATGGCGGCCGCGTCGGTGCGCACCACCGGCGTGCCGATGGCGCCGAGCGCGCCGTACATGTTGGAGTGCGAGTCGGAGGCAACGACGAAGGTACCGGGCAGCACGTAGCCGTGCTCCACCATGATCTGGTGGCCGATGCCCGTACCCGGGGGATAGAAGTCGATGCCCTGCTCGCGCGCGAACGCCTCCATGCTGCGATACTTCGCCAGGTTCGACTCCTCCATGTTCTGGATGTCGTGGTCGGCGGTAATGACCGGCTGGGCGGAATTGTGCACCCGGGTCGCGCCAATGGCCTTGAACTTCTTCATGACCGCCGAGGTGTTGTCGTGGGTCATTACGTGAAAGGGGCGGATGGAGAGGAAGTCGCCCGCGCGCAGCGGGCGGGAAGGCCCCTGGGTCATATGAGCTTGCGCGATTTTCTCGACCATGGTTTGGGGCATATCAGTGAACTCCCCATGTTGTGTCATCCTGAGCGACGAGGTCGCCGCGGCGACCGAGGAGTCGAAGGACCTCTATGCCGGAAGGAAGCTTTGCGGTAGCATAGGGGTCCTTCGACTTCGGTTCGTCCGCTTGGCGGCCGAACCTCCGCTCAGGATGACAGCACAAAAACTGACCTAGCATATTGAATCGTCCAGTTCTGCCAACGGACTCATCCGGCGCGAAACAGCTTCATCAATTCGCTCACGCTTGACTGCTTCTCCAGATTCCAGATGGCGTCCATCGCTCGCCGGCACGCGGTGTGTGACATCACCGGCCCGGCCAGCGCCTCAAACTTCTCTTCAATTTCGGTGTCGGTCAGCGGATTCCGCGGATCGCCCTTGGGATAGTCAAGCTGGGTGGTGAATTCGCGTCCGTCGATGGTGTGAATCCGTACAACCACACGCTGCAAATCGGGGAAAACCTTTTCGATTTCCGGATCGGCGACCACCCGCACCTTGGGCAGTTGCGCGCGGAGGACCGAGTCCATGATCTTGGTCTGCGTGAATTGCAGCGGCGTGACCTGGCGCTCGGCGATGGCAGCGGCAATGACGTAAGGCAGCGAGTGATCGGCGGTCTCCTTGGTGTGCGGGTCGTACTTGCTGGGATCGCTGAGGATGTCGGCGCCGCGCGCGGTGGTGCGAATGTGCACCCTGGCGACCTGCTCCGGTTTCAGGTCATGGTCCTTGACCAGCGCCAGCACCGCTGAGATCGGGGTGTGCGTGAGGGCTTCGGTGGGGAAAGCCTTCATCCCACATTGTGTGATACGCCAGGATTCGCCCAGCCCGCCGGTCAGGATGTCAAGCTTCCAGTGCGGACCCAGGCAGTGCGCCAGTCCCTCCTTGCCGTCGAGGACATGCTCGGGGCCGGTGTAGCCCTTCTCCGCCAGCAGCGCGGCCAGCACGCCGCTTTGCGTGGCCAGGGGGTCCACCGTATTCTTCATCATGGTTAGCTTGCCCGCCGTGACCGCGCCCAGGGTGGCGCGCGCGCTGGCGCTGATGCCGATGGCGTGCTGAATCTGCTCCGCTGTGAGATGCAGCATGCGGCCTGCCACAATGGGGGACACGAAAGCAGTCAGGGTGGCGTGGTGCCAGCCGCGCTCGCGAATGCCGGGGAAGGCCGCTTCGCACAGCCGCATCTCGAATTCGTGACCCAGCACGAGGCCGGTGATCAGCTCGCGTCCGTCGCTGCCCGCGCGCTCGCAGCAGGCGATGGCGGCGGGGAAGATGTCAGACGGGTGCGAGGGATCCTGCTTCCAGTAAATGTCGTTGTAGTCCATGCAGCGGATCATGAGGGCGTTGGCCAGCGAGGCGGAGACGGCGTCCATCTGCCGGCCACTGCCGATTACGGTCGCGCGGCCCGGGCCGGCGATTTCGTCAAAAACTTCCAACGCGATGCGAACATCATGCTGCTGATAGCCGCCGAGAGCGCAGCCGAGGCTGTCGAGCAGGAAGCGCTTGGCCTGGTACACGGCGTCGGGGGAGAGGTGGTCGAATTGAACGCCGGCCGCCCACTCTGACATTGTGGCAGTGATGGCGGGTTTCGTGGCGGCTTTGTTCGGCGCGGGCGCGGTTGTGGTGGACATACGAATCCCCCCTCCTATTTCCCCAAGTTCTTGAATGGCTGAAAGGCCATGAAATCGGCGTGGTGCACGATGTAGGCCTCGGTGGTGCGCTTCACCAGATCACCTTCGGCTGCATGGGCAGCGACGATGTGGCACACCGCGTGGGGCACGCCGCACTCCATCGCCAGGGCCACGCCAGTAAAGGGATGGCGCAGGAGCTCGCCACGCTTGCTCTGACGCGTTCTGCCGTCCACGTGTTCGTATTCCAGCAGCTTGCCGACGTCAGCCAGGACGGCGCCGGCGATCACTGTGTCCATATCGATGGGCAGAGCGCGGCCCATGAACTCGGTCATGCTCTCGGCGGCCTTGCGGGCGATGTGCACCACGCAGCGCTTGTGCTCCATGAAGGTCACGGGGCAGTTAGGCACCAGCAGCGTGAAGGGGATGCGGGCGAGGTCCTCGGGCGTGAGCGGACTCAACTCGAGCGCGCGCTCCCAGGTCCGGGCAACCTGCTGGCGCAGCTCGGGCGACTGGATCCACTCGATCTCGGGCCACAATTTCAGGACAGCTTCGCGCATCCGGGCCTCCACTTCCTTCGGCCAAACTCTTTATTGCAGCACTTGGGACGAACCGGAGGCTATGACGTGCGTCACAATCCGCGGATAAGATGAGGGCTTGAGATTGCCGTCGAGAGGAAGGCGAGCCCGCGCGCGCGACGGCCTACTTCGACGGGCTGACCTTGACGGCGACGTTCGGCCCTTGACTCTGGATGAGGCAAGCGCCGTGCCCCATGGCCTTGGAAGCCGTGGCGGACAGCACTTCTTCGACCCCATAGATGGAGACGTTCGCGTTGGCGTAGCTCGCCGCATCTCCTCTGTGGACCAGGGGAAGAACATTATTCGAGAGAGTGAATTTGCCTTTGCCGGTGAGCTGCGCCCATTCGCCCGGGCGGAGGGTGAGCATTGTGTCGGGATGGTCCTTGGCCCCGTACAAAGCGACGTCGCTTCCCAGACTTTGGCTCTCGCTCCAGCGCTCGCCGCCCAGCCACAGCACCACAATCAAAGTGGAGTACTTGAATTTCTGACCAGGATCTTCTGGTTGCAGGTCGGCGAGATGCGGCGAAAACGGGAGGCTGACAGGCGCGGAGCCGACGTTCTCGATTTGCACCGCAAACTTCTCCTCATCGCCGGCCTGGTACTCGCTGCGATCCAGCCACAGCAGCGTGGTGCGCAGGGCCGGTGCGTTGCCCGCCGGAAGGGTGCAGCCGCTGGGCTTTCCTGAGGCGTCGCGAATTGGGGCGGGCGTGCCATCCGGGGCCGCGGGATGGCGCAACTCGATGCGAGCGGCAATCGTAGTGAGGTCAAGGAAACCCGCTTCCTGCGCGGGACACCTAAGGCTGGCAGCAAACGTCACGCCGAGGACGATCAGCAGCGGACGGAACCAATCGCATCGCTCAGTTCTTCGCATAAAGCACCCGTTGGTGGCGCGATATTAGCACAGTCGCGAGCGAGGCATCCTGATAACCTGCTTCGCATCTCAGTTAGAGGTCACTGTCTCGCTGCTTCTCAAGGGCCCTGGAACCTGCTTTGCGTCTCGATCCCCTTCAAAGGAGGAAATGTGAAAGCGGCGCGCGTCCTACGATTCGGTCCGCCCAGCGTGATCACCATGGATGACCTGCCTCGGCCGGAACCAGCAGCCGGACAACTGCTGGTGCGGGTAAAGGCGGCCGGGGTGGGTCCCTGGGATGCGCTGGTGCGCGAAGGCAAAAGCAAGCTCAATCAGACTTTGCCTCTGATTCCCGGTTCCGATCTGTCGGGCATCGTGGAGGCCGTTGGTGCGGAGGTCTCGGGGTTCAAGGCGGGCGACGAAGTCTATGGAGCGACCAACGAGCAGTTTACCGGGGCGTACGCCGAATACGCGCTGGCCTCGGCCCGAATGATGGCGCCGAAACCGAAGACCTTGAATTTCATCGACGCAGCCTCGGCCCCGGTGGTGGCGGTCACGGCCTGGCAGATGCTGTTCGATTATGCCTACGTAACCGGCGGGCAGACTGTGCTGATCCATGGGGGCGCCGGCAACGTTGGCGTTTACGCGGTTCAACTGGCCAGCCAGGCGGGGCTTCATGTGGTTGCCACCGCCGGCACCGCCGATCTGGAGTATGTCCGGCGTTTGGGGGCGGAACGAGTCCTGGACTATAAGACCCAGCGATTCGATGAGTGGGTGAGGGGCATAGATGCTGTGCTGGATACGGTGGGAGGAGACACGCAGCAGCGGTCGCTCAGAGTCCTGAAACCGAGCGGGATTCTGGTCTCCGTCGTGGCGCCGGTTCCGGAGGCAGAACGAAAACTTTATGGCGTGCGTACTGCGTTCTTTTACGTGGAGGTGACCACCGCGCGGCTGAAGCGGATCACAGAATTGTTCGACAGCGGAAAACTGGTTCCGGACGTAGGGACAGTACTGCCGCTGGAGGAAGCTCGGCTGGCCCACGAGATGCTCGGCGGCGCGCCGCATCCGCGCGGCAAGATCGTGCTGAACATGGCAGGGTGAAGGGGACCGAATCGGCTTCTCCTCCGGCCAGGTCTTGGTTTCTTGCGCTACGCAAAGAGTTCGCGATCCCGGATTTTGCGGGCGTCGGTGTAATACTCTGCCCACCAAGCCTTCTCCCCGGCCTTGCGGGGCGGCATGGCCAACTCCAGCTTCTTCCGTGCCTTCTTGGCCTCTTGTTGGGCTACCCTGAAATGGTAGTGGTCAAACATGCTCAGCGCTTCGACAAGGTAGGAAACGGCGATCCGGCGATCGCGAATGAGCAGAAGGTTCTCACCGTTCTGAGTGTCGGCCGGCACCGAGAAATTGTACGAGCCGAGATACACGCGAGCGGTGGGCTTGTCGAAATCGATCACTACGAACTTGTGGTGCATGCGGATGCCGCCGCCGCCGGTCGGTTCGGACTTGAAGGGCTGAGGAAGGTTCTTCGAAAGTGCGGCAGGAAAAACAGGGGCCAGGTTGCCGTCGGGCTTTTGCACGACAATGCCGCCGACCTTTCTGTCCGAAATACCGTAGACAAAGAGATTCTTGTTCTTGGTGACCTTGACGATGGCGTTCTTGATAACGCCCGGGGTCTGGTAGAGAAAGGCCAGTGAATAAAACAGTGAGGAAGTGGTTGCGTTTTGTATGTCATCGGCAACCGACTTCAGCAGTGCGTTCGTCTTCGAGTGGGGTGAAAACGCCACCTTGGCATCAATCCCATTCAAGCCGAGCGGGGTCCAGCGCGCAGCGGCGGTGGCGGCGAAGCCGGCCACTTTGTCATTTTTCCAGTAACTGTCGAAGGCAGCGAGAAAAGGCTTAACCGCGTCCCTGCCCTGGAGCACCATTGCATTGTTGTTCTGAACGAAGAAAGCCCGCCAGGAGAAGTTGGTGGAGCCGCAGACCGCCAATTGCACGTTGGGACCGTCCACCGCAATGAACTTGTTGTGCTCAAGATTTCCCATGTGCTGCCGTTTGACATTCTGCGCACCGGCCGATGCCGCCAGGCGCTTCGCCGCATCGTTCTCGGCCGAGCCCTTCTTGCCATGATCGGCCGAGTCGTCAACGATGGCTTTAAGGCGCGGGCCGAGCTTCTCCAATCGCGTGACAACGTCGGGTTCATTCAGGTCGTAGGCCACAAAACGCACCTGCGCCTGGGTGTCGGCAATAGCCTGATCGAGCACGTCGAGGATAGCTTCCCGCGCTTCGAATCCCATCCATCCCAGCGCCTCAGCAGCCTGCGGATGTTTGGGGACGAACTTCAGGCCGTCACTTGCCTTTGCCGGAAGCAATTTGGAAACGGTTTTGAACTTGTCGACGAAAGCCTGGGACGAAACGAAGCCGCGTGTGTATGCAACGTTGAGCTGTCCAGGAAAGGTTTCGCGGCGGAGTTCGAGACTGGCTTCTTGCGCGTCACCGACGCTGAGTTCGTTCTGATTGTTCATAAAGACCGGACTGACCCGATAGGTGAATTCCCCGGCGAGATTGGCATTGCGGGGGAAGTGCACCCAGCGGAACTTCTGGATCGGCGACCGCAAGGTCGAAAAGCGATTTGGGTCAGCCTTGTTACCGGCGTTGGAAAAGGTCAACCGATTCTTGAGGGCGAAAAACTTGTCTCCGCCGGGTTCCTTATATTCGATCGCGAAGCCAACGAAGTTGTCGGGTGGTTTTCCATTTTTCCAATTCATAGCGACCAGGGCCATACCGTCGCCACGATGGATTTTCAGAGTGAATAGTGCGGTTGGATTCTGACCAGTGACCTGGAATTCATCGCCCATGACGCCCTCCCCTGAGTCTAAGTCGACGTACGCTCAAAGCTGCGCCGTGTATAGGACCATTGTATCGAGATCAACCGGTCAACATATAGCCACTTCTTTGCCATGCCAGCGGCCAGCCGCGAAAGGCTCGCCGTTCCGGTGACAACTCGACTCCACAGAGCAGGGTATGATCGACTGGAGCCAAGCACCATGCCTTGGGTTCTAAGCCTGCTGTGTTGTTTTCTGCTTTCGGTTGCCACGGCGACGGCGGGACAGACGTCCGCAGCGACCCAGCCCGGCAGCAGCGAGGCTGCTTCCACCATCAAGACCAGCACGCGCATCGTGCTTCTGGATGTGCTAGTCACCAACACGGCCGGGAAGCCTGTACACGGACTGAAGGCGCGGGACTTCACGGTTCTCGAAGACGGCAAGCCGCAGCAGATCCGAGGATTTGAAGAGCGGCGTCCGGACGTGGCTCCGTCGCACCCGCCGGTTCCCCTGAACCTGCCGCCCAACACCTACACCAATTACCTGCCCAGCGATGAGCCGGGGGCCATCAACATCCTCCTGTTTGATTCGCTGAACACGGAGCGGCAGGACCTGGCCAACGCGCGTCAGCAGTTGCTGCTGTACCTGAGCAAGCTCTCCGCCAACAGCAAGGTTGCACTGTTCACACTGGACGGGGAACTGCATCTGGTGCACGGTTTCACGGAGGACACCGGCGCATTGATTGCGGCGGCGCAGCAACTCTCCTCCTCGCCGCACCCTATGTACAGCCGGGCCCGCGACGTATCGGAGTCGCTGGCGCTGGCGCGAGAAGCCGGCGCGACCCACAGCCCGCAAATGTACCGCGCGTTGAGCCAATTTCTCTGGGGAGATCAAGAGAGGAAGGAGGAGTCCCGCACCCAGGTCACCATGGAAGCCTTGAACCAGTTGGCGCGGAGCATGGCAGTTTTTCCGGGACGAAAGAACCTGATCTGGATTTCGGGAGGCATTCCCTTTAATCCCGTCAGCACCGCACCGCGGATGCAGAAGACGGCGACGCTGCTGGCCGCCACCCAGATTGCGGTGTATCCCATCGACGTGCGGGCGGTTGCCTATCTTGGGGCCGACGCCGCCGCCCCCAGTTCCGATGTCTTTGCACCACGCGGCGGCAGCTACGAAAGCACGTCGGGCCAAAGCGACGAGCTCTTAAGGGCGCGGGAGACCATGACCAACCTGGCCACGATGACCGGCGGACGTGTGTACTTCAACCGAAATGACCTGCAGGGAGCGATCCGTGATGGAGTGGAGTCCGGTTCCAACTATTACATTCTGGCTTATCGTCCGCAGAACAACGACTGGAACGGCAAGTTCCGCAAGGTCACCGTCAAGGCTGCGCCGCCCAATACGAAGGTGCAATGCCGTCCCGGCTACTATGCCGTTCCCGACCCGCTGCGGTCCCCGGACGTTGACCGGGCCTTCTCGCTGGCCATGCAGCCCACGGCGCCGAATTCGACCATGCTGATCATGAAGGCGCAGGTCCTGCCTCCCGAACAGCCGGGGCAGGCAACCCAGATTGACTTTCTGCTGGACGTGCACGACCTCGCGTTCGTGGACTCACCCGACCGGCGCGTACCCGACGTGTTGTTTGTCGCAGCGGTGTGGGATGTGAAGGGGAACCCGGCCGGAAATGTGAACGCGACCTATCGTCAGGCGCTGGCCCCGGCGGAACTGGAATCGCTGATGCGTACCGGGCTGCGATTGCACCAGGAGATGCAGCTCAGCCCTGGCACCTACCGGCTGCGGCTCGGGGTTGTGGACCGGCTGTCGGGGAAGATTGGGACGCTGGAGGTGACGCTGACCATCGAGGCCAAGACGGCGAGCAAGTAGGATACATGCGTCGGGCTTTGACATGTGAACTACATGCAAGTATGCTGAACGCATGTCAGTCATGGTGCAGATCAGAAATGTGCCGGACGCGCTGCACCGCGTCCTGAAGGCGCGCGCGGCCATGTCGGGCATGTCACTCTCGGACTACCTGCTGATGGAGCTGCGCGAGATTGCAGAGCGCCCCACTCTAAACGAGCTGCAGCACAGGATGGAGGGCCGCACGCCGGTGAAACTGCCGGTGTCGGCGGCCGTTCTAGTGCGGGCCGAACGGGATGCCCGGTGATTGTTCTCGATGCTTCCGCCGCCGTGGAATGGCTGTTGCAGACCTCCTCCGGTGTGGAAGTTGCGCGCCGGGCGCTGTCGCCGGGTGAGAGCTTGCACGCGCCGCACCTGCTGGACATCGAAGTAGCCCAGGTATTGCGCCGCGCGGTGAAAATGCGCGCCATTTCCAGGGACCGCGCTCATGAGGCACTGGAGGACCTGTCGCAACTTCGTCTGCAGCGGTATCCGCATTTCCCTTTCCTGCCGCGCGTTTGGGAGTTGCACGGGAACCTCACCGCCTACGACGCGGTGTATGTTGCGCTGGCGGAAACACTCGACGCCATCCTGCTGACCCGCGACAGAAAGATAGGTGCGGCTCCCGGACATCATGCGCGGGTAGAAGTGATTTAGCAGGCGACGGCCGCATTCGGCAACAGGTAATCAGACGGTGAGATCCTTGGCCCCAGCTCACATCTCCCACGTAACCCGCTCAATCTGCCGTGTGATTTCCTCGGCCGGCGTCTCCGGCGTGAAGCGCATGGGCTTGCCGACGGTGACTTTCAGCTCGCCGGGACGCGCGATCTTGCGCCCGGAGAGCTTCATCTCGTACAAGCCGTCAATGCGCATGGGGACCACGGGGATGTCGAGGCGCGCGGCCAGCAGGCCGATGCCTGACTGGAACGGTGACGGCTTGCCATCCTCCGTGCGCACGCCTTCGGGGAAGACCATCACGCTGTAGCCGCGGTCCACCGACTCGCCAGCGTAGGCGAAGCTCTCGCGCACTCCCGACTGCTGCGGCAGCGGGAAGACGTTGAACAGCGCGACGACCAGCCAATAGCCGGCCTGCCAGGCCCAGCGCCGGAACGGGTTCCAGTCGCCCGGCGGGCGCCACATCTTCCACAGCAGCTCACCCCACATGCCGGTGGCGAGCTTGTGGCGTAGATGCGGCGTCAGCGCGATGAGCACGAAGCCGGTGTCAACGTAGGTGATGTGGTTGCAGGTGATCAGGACCGGGCCTTCGACGCCGCGCAGATTTTCGCGGCCGATAACTCTAGGGTGGGCCATGATCAGGGTCGCCGGCCAGGTGAGCAGGTAGTAGATGAAGGTGCGAATCCATGGGATGGGCCAGCGCTGCGCCCAGCGCGGATAGTGGTACCGCTCGCGCGACGCCTGCGGCGGCCCGTGCAACAACCGCTCCAGGTCGGCGACCGTGGTGACGTGGCTGAAGTCAGCGTCGTTCACCTCGACCTGGTAGCGATCCTCCAGCGCGCTCATCAGCTCGACGCGGTCCATGGAGTTTAGGTTCAGGTCGTCCTCCAGCCGGGCGTCGGGCGTGAGCGCGCCGACGCTGCGTCCGGTGATGCGTGTAATCAGCTCGGCGAGCGCGCCTTGTGCTGTGGGCGCACGTCCATCGCCAGCGGCGAAGTGCTGTTGCACGGCTTGCTGGATAACTGCGAGCTTCGGCTTCTGCGTGGGTGTGCGGGGGAAATCCTGCTCCGGCCAAATGAGCCAGCGGCGCATCTGCTGATAGTCAGCAAGCCCATGGTTGGCGTGCTTGACGATGGTTTCGGGGTCCGCGGAATCGCGCAGAATGAGCACGGCACACGGCTCAGCGTTGCCGCCGTGCTCCAAACCGACGACGACGCAGTCGCGCACCTCGGGCTGCCGGCGCAGCACGGCCTCCAGGTCATCGGGATAGACGTTCATCCCCTCGCGGGTGACGATGACGTTCTTCTTGCGACCCTTGAAGTAGAGATTGCCTTCGGCGTCAAGCTCGCCCAGATCGCCCGTACGAAACCAGCCGTCATCGTTGAGCACTGGCTTCAGTTCCCTGCCCTGCCAGTACCCTGCGGCAACGTTAGCGCCGCGCACCAGGATCTCGCCATTTTCGTCAAGCTTCATCTCGCGCCCTTCCAGCACCTTGCCGATGGAGCGCTTGCTGGTGCTGAAGGGGTGGTTGAGCGAGATGAGCGATGTCGTCTCGGTGAGGCCGTAGCCTTGAATGACGACGAAGCTGAGCCGCCGCCAGAACTCTTCGGTCTCCGCGTCGAGTGCGGCGCCGCCGGAGATGAAGGCCCAGAGCTTCCACCCGAATTGATTGTGGATGCGCCGGAAGCGCCACCAGCGGCGAGCAAAGTGCTGATCCTTCGCTGCTTCGAATTGACGCTGGAAGCGCTGGAGGCGGCCCGCTGCTTCTTCGTCACGCACAATCTTGTCCTTCAGCGACTCCATGAGGCGTGGCACAGCGACCACCACCGACACGCGCTCGCGCTTAATCACGCGCTTGATCTCGGCCGGGTTGAGCGTGTCCTGGAAGATGACGGTGGCCGCCATCAGTTGCGGCAGGAAGATGCCGAGGAACTGTCCGAAGACGTGGCTCAGCGGCAGCAGGTTCAGAAAGCGCAGCGGATGGAAGATGCGCTCGTACCGGAGGTATGCGCCGATCTCGCGCTCCAGGGGCTCGAGGTTAGCCAGGATGTTGCCGTGGGTGATGACCACGCCGCGCGGCTCGGCGGTGGTGCCGGAGGTGAAGACGATCTCCACAATGTCATCGCGGGTGAGCGGTGGAGGGGTGGATGCGACGTCGGAACGCACGGCAATTCGTTCGCGCAGAGCTTCCCGATGCAGCGTGGGAACATCCACAATGCGGTTATCCGCCGAGCAGACGCACAGCTTGGCATCCACCTGCTGCGCCACGCGCTGAGCGAAGTCCGGCGTAGAAATGTTGTCGACGGGGACCACGATGACCCCGCGCAGCAGGCATCCGAAGAAGGCGACGATCCATTCGGCGCAATTTTCGCCCCAGATGAGGACCTTGTCGCCCCTGGCGATCTGGCGCGCGTCCAGTTCGCGCGCGAAGCGATGCGCGTTGGCAAGCACCTCGCCGTAAGTCCAGCGCTGCACGCGGTACCCGCGGTGATGGACGTAGGCCACCTCCCGCGCGTGCCGCCGGAAGTTGTCGAGATACTCCAGGATGGTGGAGCGCGCCATCTACAGCCAGTTTAACCAAGAACTGCGCGCCTGCCTGCGGCGTCGTTGTTGACAGCGCACAAGCCGGGCCTATAATGAGGCTGCCGTTGGCCAGGTACCTCTTTCGTTGCCCGCGGCGCCTCTGTCGTCGCGCCCAGCCAAAAGCTGCTAAACGCCGCCGATTACGATTCTGGATCTGCGTCCGGTTCCGACGGCCACGAACCAAGCAAAGAACGAGCACTCGCGGAGGTGAGCATGCTGAGTTCTTCCTTCCTTGATATAGCAATCGGCATCGTATTCGTCTTCCTGCTGCTGAGCCTTATCGCCTCCACCATCAACGAAATCATCCTCTCCTTCCTGAACATGAGAGGCAAGACGCTGCTGCGCGGATTGGAGACTCTGCTAAATGACACAGGCCTCAAAGCGGATGGGCTGGTCGCTAGAGTCTACAATCACGGCCAGGTTTTTGGCCTGTTCGAGGGAAACTTCGAACCGCAGAAACCGAGCAAGCTTCCTTCGTACATACCGCCCAAGAACTTTGCGGCGGCGTTGCTGGACGTCGTGTTGGAGGCTGCGGCAGCGCTGCCCGTGACTTCTCCACCGGTGCTTGTGCCAACGTCTCCTCCCATGCCGACCCCTGAACAAGTGGCCCAGGCGGCCGCCCAAGCCGCCCAGCAGGCTGCCGAGGTGGCTGGGCGGCTCAGCATGCTGGGATCGCCGCCAACGCCTCCCGACCAGGTGGCCGCTGCCCAGGCGGCCGCAATCAAGGCAGCCGCCGTGGCAAGGATGGCGAGTTTGCGATTGGCTGCGATCAAGCTGGCCGGCAATGAGGCCACCAGGAAGGTCGGTGTACCGCTGCTCTCCATGATTAACTCAGCGGCTACTGATATGGCCGCATTAGAGAAGAGCGTTGAGGCCTGGTACAACAGCGCCATGGACCGGGTCTCAGGGTGGTACCGGTATCACACCCAGAAGGTGCTTCTCGGCATCGGGATTTTACTGGCCATCGGCCTGAACGCCGATACGGTCAACATTGTGCAGCAGCTGTCGAAGAATCCGACGCTGCGCGAGTCGGTGGTGGCGGCGGCGCAAGCAGCAGCGGCCGAGAAAAAGTCTGAGCAAACGAACAAGGCATCACAAGGGAGCGCTTCCGGTCAGGGAAGCAACCCCAGTCCCGATCAGGCGAGCAGCCCTGACCAGAACCATCCACCTAACAATCCACCTAAGGAAGAGAAGTCTGACCAGGGGGCCGGCCCTGATCTGGGAAAGCAGGTTCAAAACGTTTCTGAGCAAATCAGCAAGGTCCAGGGTCTGGGAATCCCGCTGGGCTGGCCTCCGCTCAAACCTCTTAAGCCCAATGAACACGTGGGCTGGTTCTGTAGGGCTTGGCAGGACGCCCGTCCGGTGCTCGAGCGGCCGACCACCTATATTGGCTGGCTGTTAACGGCCATTGCGGTGTCGCTGGGCGCACCCTTCTGGTTCGACATGTTGAACAAGATCATGGTGGTGCGCTCGACCATCAAACCCGGCGAGAAGAGCTCGCCAGGAAGAAAGAAGTAGGCGAACGGCGGCGCGGGGATCCGCAAAGGAAAGCCGCCGAAGCGACCGACCAGGCGCGGCGGAGGAAGCTGCTTTTCCTCAAGGCTATTGGGCTTCGAGTGGAAAAGCAGATTCCTCGATGACTGAAGCCATCTCGTAACGACGATTTCCACAAACAAGGGTTCAACAGAGCCATGCCGGCCCTTTAAGCGCTGTTGCCAGGCATCCAGCTCCGCATAAATGGTCGTCCAGTTCGGCGGATTCATCGCCGCTGTCGCTGGCGTGAAGATCGTTGGTTGCGCAGGGCAGCTTCGATTCGTCCATCCATACTGCCTTCAGAGGCGTTCTTGGATCGCCAGACTTGATCCAGATGCGCGACAGCCTGGGATGGGCCGCCACAAGGTTGTTGATTCTGGTTGTAAACAGCATAGTTCCTCCTCAGGTTTGCGCAAGACTGCGCGGCTTTGGAGGGTGATCCTGAGAAGATGGCAGGATTCACTCGCCCGGTTCACGTTGCACTCCGTGGCCGGACGAGCGATGCGTTAGGTGGGCAACGCCGGACAGACCAAGGAGCCGGAAATTTTGCGTTCTCGATTACTCGCAGGTTCGCATTTCATAAATTCACCAGATTCACTGGCTCTGTCAGTTTAGACGCAACAGGCGTGCTTTGGCTCCAAACTTCGGCAGGAAAGAGCCGCGCTTTCGCTCTCTCCCCGCCTCATCGAAGGCCGGTGTGGTGCCGCTCGCGCGAAGCAGCGCCGTCCTGCTGTGAGGCGAGTCACCTCCGTGTGTGACGATCCGATTCCCTCCCCGCAGCCCACCAGACTAGACTGGAAGGTTGTGATTGCGAGGTGTTATGAGCACCATCTCCATGACCAAGGGTCCGGAATCGAAAATCAAGGTCGATCCTTCCTCCGATGTTTACCGCTCGGAAAGCCATCCTCTCGATCCGTTGTTTATGCCGCAAAGCGTTGCCGTAATCGGCGCCTCCGAGCGTCCGGGCAGTGTGGGCCGCTCGATTCTTTGGAACCTTCTCAGCAGCCCCTTCGGGGGCACCGTGTTCCCGGTCAATTCCAAACGCCCGAATGTGCTGGGCATCAAGGCGTATCCAAGCCTGAAGGATCTGCCGGACAAGGTAGACCTTGTCGTCGTCTCTACGCCTGCCGACACCGTGCCGGACATCATTGCGGAAGCAGTCGAGCTGAGAATCCCGGCGGGCATTGTTATTTCGGCCGGCTTCAAGGAGCACGGCGAGCACGGCCAGGAGCTGGAGCGGCAGATCGCGCAGACCATTCGCGGCAAGATGCGGCTCATCGGCCCCAACTGCCTGGGGGTGATGAATCCGGTCCGCGGGCTGAATGCTACCTTCGCGCATTCGGTGGCGCGGCCGGGGAATGTAGCGTTCATCAGCCAGAGCGGCGCGCTGTGCACGGCAGTGCTGGACTGGAGCCTGCGCGAGAATGTCGGCTTCAGCGGGTTTGTCTCCATCGGCTCCATGCTGGACGTGAACTGGGGCGACCTGGTGGACTACTTCGGCAGCGACTCGCGCACGCACAGCATTGTGATTTACATGGAGTCGATCGGCGATGCGCGATCGTTCCTCTCCGCAGCGCGCGAGGTCTCGCTCAACAAGCCGGTCATCGTCATCAAGGCTGGACGTACCGACGCTGCCGCCAAGGCTGCCGCGTCGCATACCGGCGCGCTGACCGGCAGCGATGAGGTACTCGACGCTGCCTTCCGCCGCTGCGGCGTGCTGCGCGTCAACAGCATCGCGGACATCTTCTATATGTCGGACGTGCTGGCGAAGCAGCCGCGGCCGCGCGGCAAGCGGTTGTGCATCCTGACCAACGCCGGCGGCCCCGGCGTGCTCGCAACCGATGCGTTGGTGGCCAACGGCGGTGAGCTGGCCGAACTGTCGGACGAAACGATGACGGCCTTTGACGCCATCCTGCCGCCGCAGTGGAGCCACAACAATCCGGTGGACATCCTCGGCGATGCCGAGCCGGAGCGGTACGCGAAGTCGCTGGAGATAGCAGCCAAGGACCACGGCATCGACGGCATGCTGGTGATTCTGACGCCGCAAGACATGACCAATCCCACGCAGATTGCCGAGAAGCTGAAGCCTTACGCCAAGGGTCTGGGCAAGCCTGTGCTGGCGAGCTGGATGGGGGGCGCAGAAGTCGCTGCCGGCGAGCAGATATTGAACCAGGCCGGAATTCCGACGTTCCATTTCCCGGACAGCGCAGTGCGGGCCTTCAACTACATGTGGCGGTACTCCTACAACCTGAAGGGCATCTACGAGACCCCCACGCTGCTACAGCATGAGGATGCGCTTCTGCAGCGGGGGAAGGCGGAGCGCATTATCCGCGAGGCGCGCTCGTCGGGCCGCACCATCCTGACCGAGTACGAATCGAAGCAGCTTCTGAAGGCCTACGACATTCCTACGGTTGAAACCCGCATCGCCGTCACCGAAGAGGAGGCGGTACAGGCAGCGGAAGAGATCGGCTATCCGGTTGTGCTCAAAGTGTATTCGCTCACCATCACCCACAAGACCGACGTAGGTGGCGTGCAGTTGAACCTGCGGGACTTCGCTGCATTGAAGGCTGCTTTCCAGGCGATCCAGCGATCGGTCACCGAGAAGGCCGGCGCCCAGCACTTCCAGGGCGTGACGGTGCAGCCGATGGTGAAGCTCGACGGTTACGAGCTGATCGTCGGCAGCAGCCTCGATGCGCAGTTTGGACCGGTGATCCTGTTCGGCACCGGTGGTCAACTGGTGGAGGTGTTCAAGGACAGCGCTCTGGCGCTGCCTCCGTTGAACTCGACGCTGGCCTTGCGCATGATGGAACAGACCAAAATCCTGACCGCGCTCAAGGGAGTTCGCGGACGCAAGCCGGTGGATGTAAGTGCGCTGGAAGAATTGCTAGTGCGCTTCAGCCAACTGGTGGTCGAGCAGAGCTGGATCAAGGAGATTGACATCAATCCTCTGCTGGCGTCGCCGGAGCGTCTGCTCGCGCTGGATGCGCGCGTTGTCGTCCACGGTCCGGAGGTGAGCGAGGACGAGTTGCCGGAACCCGCCATTCGTCCGTACCCGATCCATCTGGTCACGGAGTGGACGATGAAGGACGGTGGGCCGGTTACCATCCGGCCCATCCGGCCCGAGGATGAGCCGGCGATGATCGAGTTCCACAAGAAGCTGTCGGAGCGAAGCGTCTATCTGCGCTACTTTCAGCCGCTGAAGCTCACCCAGCGCACCGCCCACGAGCGGCTGACGCGGACCTGCTTCATTGACTACAACCGTGAAATGGCGCTGGTGGCCGAGCGCAAGCTGGATGGCGGTGAAGCCGAGATCCTGGCGGTGGGCCGGCTCAGCAAGCTGCATGGCAGGGACGAAGCTGAGATGGCCGCCGTCGCCATCGACGCCGCCCAGCACAAAGGGCTGGGGACGGAGTTGTATCGCCGGCTCATCCAGATTGCGCGCGACGAGAAGCTGAAGCGGGTGGTCTCCAATATGCTGCCGGAGAACCGCGAGATGCGGGCGGTGTGCGTCAAGACCGGATTCAAGATGTATTCCAACCTGGAAGAAAACATGATCCGGGCGGAGCTGGACCTGTAAGGGAAGCATTTCACCACAGAGACACAGAGGAAAAGAGATCCGCCGTTCGAATGGTCCGGGCCTTCAGAGCTTACCCTCAGCCTGCCGAAGGGACCGTGTCTAATGGATATCCATAAAAGAGAGCCTCACTTCTCTGCTGTCATGTTATGATTCGGAACTTGCAGAATCCAAATCCGCAGCGGTTGCCGCGATGAACTTTTCCCGGCATGCGCCGATATGGCGTTGTTTGGGGATAGTTGCGGCAGGCGCTCGTAAGGGGCGAATCGAAAGAGCGTGCCGAGCGAAAAACAGGTGAAGTGGTCGCAACTCCGGGTTGGAGTGACTGTACTTGTTGCCCTGGTCACGCTCGCGGTCCTCATCTTCCTGATGACCGGGACTACTGGCCTGTTCACCAAGAGAATCATGCTTCGGGCCTACGTTGACAACGCCGCTGGTCTGCGGGTCGGCGCCCCGGTGCGCCTGGAAGGGGTGGACATCGGGAATGTGGTCCGGATTCGCGTGGTGTCTGATCCCAAACGCGTCCTGGCGCCGGTGGAAATCGTGATGAAGACCACCACCAAGTATGCGGACACGATGAACACGGGCTGTCAGGTTCTGCTGACCACGGCCGGGGTGCTGGGAGAGGTGTTCGTGGACCTGGATTGCCGTGAGGCCAAGGGAGGCCCGCTGCAAAGTGGGGCTGAGCTGCCCACGAAGGACGTACCGCAGTTGCAGGATGTAGTACGCGCCAGCCAGGGTACGCTGCAGAACGTTGATACTCTGGTCAAGCGCATGGACAGCATTCTCTCCTACGTCCAGAGCGGGCAGGGCTCCATCGGTAAGGTCATCTATGATCCGGCGCTGTTCGATCGCGCCAACGATGTGCTGAAGCACTTGCAGGAAGTGGTGGGCCAGATTAATTCCCCCAACGGGACCATCGGCAAACTGCTGAACAGCGAAGAACTTTATGACAAGGCCAACAAGGCGATCGACAATGTCAACAAGATGATCGACGAGATCAACAGCGGCAAAGGCACGATCGGCAAGTTTCTGAAGGACCCGTCGCTGTACGACAACGCCAACAAAGCCACGGCAGAAGCCAATAAATTGATCAGTGATGTCAACGCCGGAAAGGGCACGCTGGGCAGACTGGCCAAGGACGAGGCGCTGGCGAATAAGATTGACGCTACCATCACCCGCCTAAACGCCATCGCCGACAAGCTGGACGAAGGCAAAGGCAGTGCGGGCAAGTTCATCAACGATCCATCGTTATATAACAACGCCGACCAGCTTCTGGTTGAGACCCGGAACCTGATCGCGGCTGTCCGCAAGGACCCCAAGAAATACCTGACCATCCACTTGAAGCTGTTTTGAGCCCGGCTGAATACCATCCCGCTCACCGACGTCTAGCTTCTCAGTCTAACCGCGGTTGTAGTAGTGTTTCTGTTGGAGTTTTCGCTTCTTCTGATTCCACGGGACAGCACGTGGTCCTTTCCTTTCCTTGCTCCCACTCTGCGAGGGTTGCGTAGCGGGACGGACACTTCTGTAGTGAGGCACAAATGCGGACTCGAATTCTCTTCCTTCTCCCGGTGTTGCTTGCAGGGGTCCTCTGCGCGGCGCAAACGGCATCCTCAGCATCCTCAACCTCCGGGGTTCCTAAGCTGGCGCCCGGCTTCGATCTGGCGGCCATGGACAAGACCGCGGATCCGTGCGTGGACTTCTACCAATATGCCTGTGGCAACTGGCTGAAGAACAATCCCATTCCCCCCGACAAGTCGCGTTGGGGCCGCTTCAATTCGCTGGATGAGCACAATCTGTACGTCCTGCGCGGCATCCTGGAAAAGGCGCAGGCGCCAGGTCAGCATAGCGCCATCGAGCAGAAGGTCGGCGATTACTACGCCGCATGCATGGACGAAGCGACCATCGAGAAAAAAGGGGCAGCGCCGTTGCAGGCGGAGATGGAGCCAATCGCGGCCATCAAGTCCAAGCAGGAGATCATCGCGCAGGTGGCCGGCATGCATCGCAATGGCATCCGAGTGCTGTTTGCTTTTGACTCGATGCCCGACATGCACGATTCCAGCCTGACCATCGCCAATCTTGACCAGGGCGGCATCACCCTGCCGGACCGCGATTACTACCTCAAGGACGACGCCAAGTCGGTGGAGACCCGACAGAAGTACCTGGAGCACGTGCAGAAGATGTTTGAGCTGGCAGGCGACAAGCCTGATGTGGCCGCGGCCGAGGCCAAGACTGTGCTGGCCGTCGAAACCGGGCTCGCCAAGGCGGCCATGGATCGCACCGAACGCCGCGACCCCAAGAAACGCGACCACATGATGCAGGTGACCGAGATTGCAGCTGCAGCTCCCAACTTCCAGCTCACTGAGTATCTCGCCGCCAATGGCTCGCCCAAGTTCACCAGCCTGAACGTGGGCAATCCGGATTTTTTCAAGGCGGTGAATGAACAGCTCGATGCTGTGCCACTCGTCGATTGGAAGACCTATTTGCGCTGGCGCACGCTGGATGCCTACGCTCCGACGCTGTCCAAGTCCTTCGTGAACGAGGACTTCCAATTCAGGGGCGCCTACATGGCTGGGCAGAAGGAGATTGAGCCGCGGTGGAAGCGCTGCGTCCGTTCCACCGACCGCCAACTCGGCATGGCCCTGGGCGAACTCTACGTCAATGACGTCTTCGGTCCGGACAACAAGGCACGCACCATGAAGATGGTGCAAGCCATCGAGCAGGCCATGCATACAGACATCGGGCAGTTGACCTGGATGTCAGAGGCCACCAAGCAACAGGCCTACACCAAGCTGCAAACCATCGTCAACAACATCGGGTATCCCGACCAATGGCGCGACTACAGCACGGTGGTGGTGGCGCGCGACGACTACGCGGGGAACTTCACGCGAGCCACCGCCTTCGAGGTGGCGCGCCAATACAACAAGATCCAGAAGCCTACCGATCGCAAGGACTGGAACATGACCCCGCCCACGGTCAATGCCTACTACCGTGCACCCATGAACGATATCAACTTCCCCGCCGGCATCCTGCAGCCGCCCTTCTATGGCAGCAATATGGATGATGCTGTGAACTATGGCGCCATTGGCGTGGTGATCGGACACGAACTGACCCATGGCTTCGATGACCAGGGCCGCAAGTACGACGCGGAAGGCAATCTGAAGGACTGGTGGACCCCCGAGGACGGCAAGGCCTTCGAAGAGCGTGCTAACTGCACCGCGGAAGAGTACTCCAGCTTTGTGGCGGTGAAGGATGACAAGGGTGAAGTGCATCTTAACGGAAAGCTCACGCTGGGCGAGAACACGGCCGACAACGGCGGCCTGAAGCTGGCCTACATGGCGCTAATGAACATACTCGGCAACGCCGACGTAAAGGCCATTGACGGCTTCACGCCGCAGCAGCGCTTCTTTATCGCGTACGGCCAGATCTGGTGCCAGAACATAACCGACCAGCAGGCGCGAGTGCTGGCCCTTACTGATCCGCATTCGCCGGGACGCTGGCGGGCGAACGGCGCGGTGCAGAATTCGGCTGCTTTTCAGCAGGCTTTCGGCTGTAAGGCAGGTCAGCCTATGGTGCGCGAGCAGGCGTGCAGGGTCTGGTGAGAGTTTGTTAACCCCGGACTCCAACGGTCTTCGGGCCTTGGTTATCATTCGATACGAGGTGATGGATGCGATATTTCTTCTTTGTCATTCTGCTGCTGTCGCTTGTGGTCGCAGCGGCTGCGCAAAACATGAGCGCTGCTTCCACTTCCCCCAGTGAGCTCAAGACCGTTCCCAGCTTCGACATGAATGCGATGGACAAGTCCGCCGATCCCTGCGTGGACTTCTATCAGTACGCCTGCGGAAACTGGCTCAAGAACAATCCCATCCCCGCAGACCAAGCGGAATGGGGACGCTTCGACGAACTGCACGAGCGTAATCAGTTCATTCTGCGCAACATTCTCACCACCGCCTCCGCCGATAATCCCGGCCGCAGCTCGAATGACCAGAAAATCGGCGATTACTACTACTCCTGCATGGACGAGGCTGGCATCGAGGCGAAGGGCACCGCTCCCCTCAAGCCTTATCTGGATGGCATTGATGGCCTCAGGGACAAGTCGCAGTTGCCGGCACTGATTGCTCAGTTGCAGAACAACGGCGTCCGAGCACTGTTTGAATTCGGCTCCGAGCCGGATGCGAAGAATTCGACGATGGAGATCGCGGGCGTTGATCAAGGCGGGCTGGGGCTTCCCGATCGGGACTATTACCTGAAGACCGATGAGAAGTCGGTGGACCTGCGCAAGGAATACGAGCAGCACATAGCCAACATGTTCAAGCTCACGGGCGAACCGCCCGCCAAGGCCGCGGCCGACGCCAAGACGGTGCTGAGCCTGGAGACTGAACTGGCCAAGGCCTCAATGGACCGCATCGAAAGGCGCGATCCCAACAAGGTGTACCACAAGATGACGACGGCGGAGCTCCAGGCCCTGAGTCCGGCATTCACCTGGAAGGAGTATTTCATCGCAGTCGGCGGCCCCAGCTTCGACAGCCTGGATGTCTCTGTGCCTGACTTCGTAAAAGGCATGAACCAGGTGGTGGCTAATAGCCGTCTCGACGACATCAAGACCTATCTCCGCTGGCAGACTGTCCACCGCGCTGCGCCGCTGATGCCCAAAGCATTTGTGGACGAGAACTTCGCTTTCTACGGCAAGACGCTGACCGGAGCCAAGGAGATTCGACCGCGCTGGAAGCGTTGCGTACAGAACACAGATGCCGACCTGGGCGAAGCTCTGGGTCAGGCCTACGTGGCCCAGCAATTTCCGCCCGAGAGCAAGGCCGCCACTCTGAAGATGGTGCACGAACTGGAGGCCGCCCTCAAGAGCGACATTACGCAGCTGCCCTGGATGACGGAAGAGACCAGGAAACAAGCCCTCGATAAGCTGGCGCATATTCAAAACAAGATAGGCTACCCGGACAAGTGGCGTGACTATAGCACTCTGAAAGTTGTCCGCGGTGACGCGCTGGGCAACAAGGTGCGCGCCAATGAATTTGAATTTCAGCGGCAACTGAACAAAATAGGCAAGCCTGTCGACCGGTCGGAATGGGGGATGACCCCGTCCACAGTCAACGCCTATTACAACCCGCAGGAAAACAACATCAACTTCCCTGCAGGCATTTTGCAGCCGCCTTTCTACGATCCCAAGGTGGATAACGCGGTGAACTTCGGCGCCATCGGGGCCGTCATTGGGCACGAACTGACACACGGCTTCGACGACCAGGGCAGCCAGTTCGATGCCGAGGGGAACCTGCGCGACTGGTGGACGCCCAAGGACCGCGAGCAGTTCGACAAGCTGGAAGCATGCTTCGTCAACGAATATGACGGGTTCGTGGCGGTGGATGACCTGCACCTTCGCGGCAAGCTCACGCTGGGCGAAAACACTGCCGACAACGGCGGGCTGCGCATCGCCCACATGGCGTTGCTGGACGTACTGGGTGCGGGGCCGCAAAAACCGATCGACGGCTTCTCGCCAGAGCAGCGGATGTTCGTGGGCTGGGGGCAGATCTGGTGTGAAAGCGAACGGCCGGAATTCGCGCGACTGATGGTAACGGTCAACCCGCATTCGCCGGGTAAATTCCGGGTGAACGGCGTGGTGTCCAATATGCCGGAGTTCCAGAAGGCATTCGCCTGCAAGGACGATGCGCCGATGGTCCGCAATCCGCGCTGCCGGGTCTGGTAGAAGGCGGAGGCACAATCGCTTCGTAAACTGCGTTAAGGCGTTGCCGCCACCACCGCCTGTGGCGAACCGATCCTGGCCTCGCGCAGATACTTCGCGGCCTCTTCCGGTGGGGTCGGGTTTTGATAGAAACCCGTGCCCCACTCGAAGCCGGCGATCTTGGTCAATCGGGGCATGAATTCGAGGTGCCAGTGGTAGTGTTCCATGGCCCCTTCCTGAACCGGGGCCGTGTGAATGACCAGATTATAGGCGGGATAATCGAGCACCTGATCGGCGCGCATCAGCAGGTTCTTCAGCGCTTTCGCCAGGCCTTCATACACCTGTGACGACGAGTTCTCGAACGCCGACTCGTGCCGCCGGGGAATAATCCACGTCTCGAAGGGAAACCGCGGCGCATACGGAGCCACGGTCAGAAATCCTTCGTGCTCGGCTACAACGCGCACTCCCGACTCGGTCTCCTGACGCACGATATCGCAGAAGACGCAGCGCTCCTTGTAGATGAAGTATTGCTTGGAACCCTCCAATTCCTCAATCACGTGCTTGGGTACGATCGGCAGTGCAATCAGTTGCCCGTGGCCGTGCTCCAGGGTAGCGCCCGCCAGTTGACCGTGGTTCTTGAAGATGAGGATGTATTTGAAGCGGCGGTCCTTTTTGAGGTCGAGAATGCGATCGCGAAACGCCCACAACACATCCTCGATTCCCTTCTCCGGCAGGGAGGCCAGCGTGGAATTGTGGTCGGGCGTCTCAATAACGACCTCGTGCGCGCCGATCCCGTTCATCTTGTCGAACATGCCTTCCGCCTGGCGGCTCAGGCTCCCCTCGATGCCGAGCGCAGGAAACTTGTTGGGGACCACACGCACCGTCCAGCCCTGCGAATCGCGCGAAGCGCCGTTGGGCCTATAAGCCAGGACCTCGGACGGTGTCTTATTCTCGTTGCCGGGGCAGAAGGGGCAGAAGCCACCCTTCATCTTCACCGGTTCGCGCGCGAAATCAGTAGGGCGCTTGGCGCGGTCGGTCGAAATAATGACCCACCGGCCCACGATGGGATCTTTGCGCAGCTCAGGCACGGGATACCTTCGACTCGATAACCCTCTATCTTACGCCTCGCACGAGGCCGGGCAATATCATCACAACCCGTGCCGAATCTGCTCCACGGCTCTCACGGCCCCGGTAACACGATGCCCTTCCGCCCGTCCAGTTCCACCTGCAGCGCGTCCAGGAAATCAAGCTCGCGCCGCGTTGCATCGCCTCCTGAAGCCAGGACCTCCCGGGCGCGGGAAACTGCACGTTCGGCGGAGTCACCGATCTGGGCAAGCAGTTTGCGAACCTCGGATTCGAGCTTCAGACGGCTCTCTACGATCCGCTGCTCCACATCGCCCTGGACCCGGGAGGCGTTTGTGTCAATGAGCTGTTCGAGAAAGTTCGCGGCGGCTTTCTGTCTCCAGCCATCGAAGTGAAGTGCGCCCGTAAGCGTGTCCAGCAGGTACAGGAGGGGAGAAGCCGGCTGCGCAATGGTAATCATGTCATGAAAAAAGAAGCGCGAGCGGGTGCGGAAGCCGTGTTCGCTATCCAACGACACCGGTAAATGGGAAACGCCGGCTGACGGCACTTGTGAAATCCGGGCCAGGAGATCGTTCACCAGATCCACAAAGCGCTGCGTGACTGCATTGTAAAGCTCTTGTGTCTGGGTCTCTTCGGTATCCAGCCACGGCATCACATGACGCCGCGCAACGGCCTGGGCAATTGCCATAAGTTGGCGCCGCCGGACCGGACCAAATGTGTTTGCAACGGCACTAGCTCCCTGCCGGAACTCCTCTTGGGCCACGGGGAACACCCGTCTCAGGAATTCCTTGCGCCGGGCCAGGAGCGTTGTGGAAAGCCTGTTCTGTTCAGCAGAGAACAGCGCCCCAATGTCGCGCAGTGATTGTTCCGCCTGATTGATCGTCCGCCGGAGGTTAGCGATCCTCTGTTCCGAAGCGGCGATTGGCTCGGTTACCGCTCTGGCCCGCTCCGTAATGGAGCTTCGCAGCGAAGTCCGAACCCGGCGGATCCCGCGCTGTGCCGCCGAATCTGCCACGGCTGGTCCCGACTTCTTGGCCAGCCGCATGAGGTCTTCGTTCAGCAGGTTCCAGTCATCGCCATTTCCCGCGTTTCCGAGCCGGTTTAGCGCGCTGACCTCATAGACCCGTTCCACGGGCCGCCCAAGACGCGCTTCCAGAACCCGGGCTGTAAACGCTGACGCCTCGCGCCGTTCCGTCACCGAGACGCGGTCGATTTTGTTGAGTACGATCAGAATCTCATCTACGTTCACGGCGACCGCCTCGATAAGCGCCATCTCCTCTCCAGAAATGGGAGGGTCGGCTCCGAGAACCAGGATGGTCGCGTCAATCTGCGGAATGAAATCCCTCGTGGCATCAGTGTTTGCAGAGAACACCGACCCGATTCCCGGCGTGTCCACCAGGCACATGCCGGATGCCAACAGCGAAGATGGAAGGAAAACCTCTACTCCCTCGACGCGTTTCCTGTTTTCGTGGTTGTGCTCCTCGGAAACATACTGCGGAAGGTCCTCCGGTCGGATCGATTGCCAGTGGGCGTCGATTAAAACCCGGGCCGTTCGGGCATTCCCATGCCGCAGCACGGTGGGTACGTTGGTCACGGGCAATACGCCTGTGGGCAGGATGTGCTCGCCTACCAGGGCATCCAGCAGGGTGGATTTGCCGCGCTTGAATTGGCCCACGCAGGCGACGAAGAATCGTCCTTCCTCAATCCTCGCGGCGAGCTGCCGCGCATCAGCGGCGATGGAGTCTTCATCCAATTGCTCTGCAATTTCCGCCAGGCGTACCAGCTCTGCAGCCTGATGCCGTCTGGTGTCCGAGACCTGGTGAGGGAGTGCTGCCTTGCCCTGCCCGCATTGTTCGTTCATCGTCGCGCTATCCAGCTCCGGATGGTGGACTCACGGTCGCGAGCTTGTAGTCGATATAGAGCGGCGCGATCTTGATCTGATCTTCAGTGCAATATCGGGGTTGGGTGGCCAGATGAATCATTTGCAGCATTGCGCCCGGATTGCCCTCGCTGTAGTCCACGACTCGTTCCAGAAATTGCGCCAAATTGCGGGCCTTCAGACCTTCTGTCCGCGCGCGAGCTGCCGCGAACTGGCGGGACATTTCCGGACCAAAATTGCGGAGATGGACTCTCGCCGCACGGTCAGGAAACAGAGGCAGGACGAATCCCGCGTCCTCCATATGGACGGAGCGGGCAACCGCGATAACGGGAACTGAACAACTCTGCATCAACTCGCGAAGGCAACCCGCTAGCGCCTGCGAAGGACGCGTGAGATGGTCAACAACCACCATGTACTTGGAGTCGCGTAATGCCTCGCGAACCAACCCTCTCACACAGATGGCGGACTTCGCCAAGAGCGACGCGATGCCGTTCGGGCAGGCTTTTGCGAGCACCGGGTGACCTGCCGCCAACAGCGACTTGGACAGGCTGCCGTACATCATCTGAGGCATTACATTCTGGGGGCTGTACAGCATCTCGGGAAACTGCGGAGCAATGTGCAGCAGCAACAAGGTCTTGCCGACTCCGGTGGATCCATGCAGCAGGAAAGTTTGGCGGGCCACAAGGCGCTGGCGGAGACCTTCGACTTCCTCGGAGCGGCCAAAGACGGCTTGCTGCATCACGGCCTGGTTCGTATCTACGACGCTATCGGAACTTGTTTTGTGTATTGTCATTACGCTCGTGCTTGCCGACCTGTTACCACGTGTTCCAGAAGTCTGGGACATCTGCATCAGGCAGAGCTCGGCCGTAGCATGTAACCATGCAGCTCTTTCACGGCCGACTGCAGCTCCGCAACCACCGTCACTAACTCTCTCGCCGCCTGCTCTGATATGGGACCATACCCCCGCATGTAGCGAGGGGCTAGCTCCGCAACCGCAATCTCGATGAAGCTGAGCCCGACGTGAATGGAATGGGCTGCCGAGATGTGTGGTTCCTCCGGACCAAGCGCCTGGCCGGCTAATACCTCTAGGATCCGGGCGCGAATTCGGGCAACGTATTCCTCGATCGCATGGCGTTCGCGGTCGCTAATGTCATCGATGTAGCTCGTGAAAATGCGTTTTGACGCAGTCGCATGCAGCGTCTGTTCGATTTCCGACAGCAAGGTATCGATATGCTTGCAAGTGATCAGCAGGCGATGGCGCTGGCTTGGGTTCAACGCGCTGTGCTTGTCGTCCAATGCGTTTGTTTCCTTGATGGCGCAAGCTTGCCGCTGCCACAAAGCAGCTTGCAAAGCCGGTCAAACACTTGCCACGAATTGTTGCAGAAAGCTCGCCGGGGACATGACTCCGCGACAAGGTTCCTCATCAGGAGTCATCATCTGTCCGGACTTGATAGGACAGCGGTTTGGGTGAACTCCTTCACCCTTTGATCAGTTGTTGATAACGCACATGCAGCCCGGAAGTCAAGGCCGCGATGGCCGTTTTCCCCCGTCGGTCGCCCCGCCCAGCTCACAGCTTCGGGAGCACAATGCCTTTCTGCGCCTGATATTTGCCCTTCTTGTCCTTGTAGCTGGTTTCGCACTGCTCGTCGGACTGGAAGAACAGGATCTGGCACAGGCCTTCGTTGGCATAGATGCGCGCCGGCAAGGGTGTGGTGTTGGAGATCTCGAGGGTAACGAAGCCCTCCCACTCCGGCTCGAACGGCGTGACGTTCACGATAATGCCGCAGCGCGCATAGGTGGACTTGCCGACGCAGATGGTGAGCACGTCGCGCGGAATCTTGAAATACTCCACCGAGCGCGCCAGGGCAAACGAGTTGGGCGGAATGATGGCAACGTCGGTCTGGAGGCTGACGAAGGACCGTTCATCGAACTTCTTGGGGTCGACGATGGTGCTGTTGACGTTGGTAAAGACCTTGAACTCGTCGGCCACGCGCAGGTCGTAGCCATAAGAAGAGAGACCGAAGGAGATGACGCCTTCGCGGACCTGCTTTTCCGAGAAGGGATTGATCATATCGTGCTCAGTGGCCATTTTGCGGATCCAACGGTCACTCTTGATGGACATGGAGCTCCTTGGGGCTGAAGCCCCTGATATTTCTAAACGGTGTGGACACAGGCCTGAAGGCCTGCTCGACCCGAGTAAGGGACAAGGTAAACACGCCGCTAGGCGAATAGGTCATCTTACGGAATGGATTGTTGGTTGACAATGGGCGCGGGCTTGGCTAGGATGCGCCCATTGCCCTGTAACTTAAGCTCGACCTGAGACTTACGCTAAGCGAGCAGGTCGGAGTAGAATCGCTGAGCATCCTCCCGGGCTGGCCGTTGTACCGGTGAGCGAACAGAGCGGAGCTTCTTGTGATCAAACTTGATCTGATCAATGAAGTTGTCAACAAAACCGGGGTCACCAAAACCAAGGCGGAGCTGGCGGTTGAGACCGTCTTCGAAAGCATGAAGAAGGCGCTATCGCACGGCGATCGCATCGAGCTGCGTGGTTTTGGTGTGTTCACTGTCCGTCCCCGCAAGACCGGCATCGGACGCAATCCCCGCACCGGGGCGGAAGTCAATATCCCTCCCGGCAAGGCCGTTCGTTTCAAACCCGGCAAGGAGTTGCAATCCATCGAATAGCTATCTGGCGGACGGGTGACGTGCGACGTTGCTCATGGAAACGCCTGTGCTTCGCGCGCGTTTCGTTTATGATTTAGCTAGACGATGTCCGACACACGACCGCCGGCTTCCTATACCTTCGAAGTCTCTGCCTATCCCCAAGGATTTGCTCCGCCCGCTCGCAAGCCACGACCGTATTGGCTGCACATCCTGTTACTCATGTGCACGATCGCGACGACGCTCATCGTAGGTGCGCGCCTGCAATACAACTTCACACATAACCTGCCGGCCTTCGCCCTGGAAAGCTTTTCCGACCTGTTTCCCGTGATGTGGGTCTGGGCGAAGCCGTCGCGTCTCGGACTGGGAGTTCCCTTCTCGGCCACTCTGATTGGCATTCTACTGGCGCATGAGTTCGGGCACTTTCTGCTGGCCCAAAAAAACCAGGTGTACGCAACGCTGCCCTACTTCATCCCGGCGCCCACGTTCATCGGTACGTTTGGCGCGCTGATTCGGATCAAATCGCCCATACGTTCACGCCGTGCGCTGTTCGATATCGGAATCGCCGGACCGATCGCCGGCTTTCTGGTTGCGGTACCGGTGCTGTTCTGGGGCTTGGCGCTCTCCAAGCCCATGGCGGCGGGCACCCCGAGGTCAGCGCTGGAGTTCGGTTATCCGCTGATCTTCCGACTCTGCCACCACGTACTGGCGCCGTTCACATCGCATGGAGCTTCGCTCGGTGACCTGTATCTGCATCCCGTCGCAGTAGCGGCCTGGGTAGGAATGTTCGCCACGGCGCTGAACCTGCTGCCGGGGGGCCAATTCGACGGTGGCCATATTCTGTATGCCGTCGCGCCGCGCTTCCATAAGTGGGTAACGCGGATCAGTATTGCCGCCCTGGTCCCACTGGGGCTTTTCTTCTGGCGCGGATGGCTGGTTTGGGCACTGATCCTGGGATTTACCGGCATGCGGCACCCGCTGGTGCCGAAGTGGCCAGGACTCGATCCCGCGCGCCGCTGGCTTGCGCTGGTGGCGGTACTGATGCTTGTGCTGACCCTGGTGCTCTCACCCGTTCGCGGCGAAGCCCTGTTCGGTAGCTAACTGACCCAACCGCATCATGCTCTTTCCAGCTTGCCGCCGCGCAATCTAAAGCGCTGCCCACGCCATTCCACTTCCCTGCCCGCGTAGCTGGAAACCCAAACTGCGAATGCCATAAGATCGCGCAGCGGCACCAGCCATAGATCGCGCATTACCTGCGGATCCTCCATCACGTCCCTGCCTACCACGATGGCCGATGCGAACCGCGCCACTGCGGTCACGCCGAGAAGCAGCCACGTCCACCAGGCCTGCGGCGCAGCCAGGACCGCCAGCGCCGCCCAGATCAACGCGAAGCCAACAAGCAGCCCGAAGTATTCCGCAGGCCGGCAGGCCTTGACGGTACGCGCCCAGCGAACCTGGTGCGTCCAAAATTCGCCGAAGCGGTAATCCGGTACCGCCGTCTCTACCACGGTATCGGCCAACTCCACGCGATATCCCTTCGCCGCGGTCCGCGAACCAAGTTCGTAGTCGTCGCTGAGGTAGCCGGCGAGCGGCTCAAAGCCACCGATCGCCGCCAGCACTGTCTTGGTGGTGGCGATGGTCCCTCCAAGTGCAAAGCGAATGCCTTGCAGAGAGCGCGCAACCAGCACACCGCCCATGAAATCGGCGCTCAGCCCAAGCGCCTCCAGCTTAGAGCCCAGGGTCTTGCCCGCGATGCCGCGATACAGTGCAGTCACCATGCCTACACTCGGCTCGGCCAGCGGCGCCATGACGCTGCGCAGGTAATCGCGCGGCACTACAATGTCGCTGTCGTTGATCACGATGTGCTCGTACTTCGCGTGTGGCAGCATCTGCGTCAGGTTACTGACCTTGCCGTTGGGGCCCAGCGTATCCGGGCAATGTACGACCCGCAGTTGGCGCAGCGGGAACTCTTCCTGCACCTTCCGGACCAGCTCCAGTGCCGGCTCGCCGGGATCGCTCACCCCGAAGAGCACTTCGTATGCCTCGTAATCCAGAAGACAGTGGCTCCGGAAAGCCAGATACATATGGGGATCGAGACCCTTAAGCGAGCGCAGAATGCTCACTGGCGGGGTGAATGACGATCGCGGTCTCTCACGACGCTCACGCTGCCAGCGTTTGGCTGCCCAGACGGCGATGAGGAAGTACGCCGCGCCGGCCACAGCCAACACAGCGCAAACCGCCGCGACGATGGTGTGGACGGAAGTCATCAGGAGCTGTTCAGATTAGCAGAAGGGGTGGAAGCGCTGGGCTTTAGCCCGGCGAAATGCCGGGCTTTGTTGCTTGGGGCTTCTACCAGGTGGTCAGCGCGTTATCATGGAATGGTTGCAGGTGACTCCCCCAAGAGACAGCAGATGATCAACGGAAAACGCGTAGCCGTCGTCATGCCGGCTTACAACGCAGAGAACACATTGGAAGCAACGGTTCGCGAGATTCCCGATCTGGTGGACATCCGCATCCTGGTAGACGACTACAGCCGCGACAGGACCGTCGAGGTTGCCCGCCGCCTCGGACTTGCCCCCATCGTGCACGATCGCAACCTGGGTTACGGCGGAAACCAGCAGACGTGTTACCGTGAGGCCCTGGCCGCAGGCGCCGACGTCGTGGTCATGGTCCATCCCGATTATCAGTACACGCCCCTGCTCATTACCGCGCTGGCCAGCATGGTGGCCTACGACGTCTATGATGTAGTGCTGGGATCGCGCATCATCGGGGGACAGGCGCTGCGCGGCGGCATGCCGCTCTACAAGTACATTTCCAACCGCTTCCTTACTGCGTTCGAGAACCTGTTCCTGCGCGTCAAGCTTTCCGAATACCACACGGGCTATCGCGCCTTCAGCAGCAAGGTGCTGACCACACTGCCTCTGCTGGAAGACTCGCAGGACTTCGTTTTCGACAACCAGATGCTGGCGCAATGCGTGTTTTTCGGCTTTCGCATTGGCGAGGTTTCTTGCCCGACGAAGTATTTCGAAGAGGCATCGTCCATCAATTTTCGCCGGAGCGTGAAATACGGTCTCGGCGTGCTGCTCACCAGCCTGCAGTTCACGCTAAGCAAATGGGGACTCCTTCATCTGCCGCGGTTCAGCCCAGAGGGCAGAAAGCTGGATTCTCGTTCGGAATTTGTCCGCCCCGTCGCAGAGCCAGTTACCCGGGCACAATGACAAAACTCGCTTTCCAGCCACGGGCCTCCCGACGCGCAGTACCGGGAGCGCAGGCGAGATCGATGTAGCGTCACTTTCAACTCGCAAGAATACCTATTCATCACAAACCCACTCCTGCCCTGGGCCGACCGCTTACAATAGGCCTAGAAACTCGCCATTTATGGATTCTCCTCTTCGGAAGCAAGTGCTTCGCCGGTCCCATGGCCACTTCGTGCGTGAGGCGGCTCTCATCGCTTTGCAAACCATGCGTGCCCACAAGCTGCGTTCGTTCCTCACGCTGCTGGGGATTATTCTCTCGGTTTCCACGCTCATCCTGGTCATCGCTTTGATCAGCGGTATGAACTTGTATTTCGCGCAACGGGTGGCCAATCTTGGGTCCAACGTCTTCCTCATCAACAAGATCGGCATCGTCACCGACTGGCAGGACCAGATCAACGCGTTGCGGCGCAATCGGGATATCACCTGGGAGGACTTTGAGGCACTGCGCGACGGCCTGAAGATGCCCAAGCAGGTGGGCGTGGAAGTTCGCACTCTGGGGAAGGTCCGCGCCGAGCACCGCGAACTGGAAGACGTGGGCATCCGCGGTGTCACCGCCAATATCGCTGACATGGATATCCAGGAGATAGCCAGCGGTCGCTACATCAGCGACGGCGACAATCAGCACCGCGCCATGGTCGCCGTGCTGGGCGCTGACGTGGTAAAGAAGTTGTACCCGGACCGCGATCCACTGGGTAAAACCGTCTCAATTGACGGGCAGGAGTTTACCGTTGTGGGTGTGTGCAAGCCGGTAGGCACGGTCTTCGGCCAGTCGCAGGACAACTTCGCTTACGTCCCGGTACGCACCTGGCTGAAGGTGTACGGAGCGAGGAAGTCGCTCAGCATCAACGTGCAAGCCCGCGGCCCTGAGTACCTGGAGCGGACCCGCGAGGAAGCGCGCGTGCTCATGCGCGCCCGCCGTCATCTCTCGCCCAGCGATAAGGACAACTTCGGTATCGTGGCCAGCGACAGCCTGATGAGCCTGTGGAAGAACCTCACCGGCACGCTTGCCTCGGGCATGGTGGCTCTGGTATCGATTTTCCTCATCATTGGCGGTGTCGTGATCATGAATGTGATGCTGGCGGCGGTCACCGAGCGGACCCGTGAGATCGGCATTCGGAAATCGCTGGGCGCAAAACGGCGTGACATCCTGATGCAGTTTCTGGTCGAGTCCACAGTCATGTCGGCGGTGGGCGGGGCCATCGGCGTTGTGATCGCGTGGATGCTGGCCGTGGTGGTGCGCAATGCCACGCCCGTGCCGATGGCGGTTCCCATCGTCGCCGTCCTCATCGCCATCGCGATTTCGTCGGCCGTCGGCGTGTTCTTCGGCGTCTATCCCGCACGCAAAGCGGCACGGCTGGACCCGATCGAGGCGTTACGGTTCGAGGCTTAAACATGCGGGTGCACTTTGGCGAAAATTCGAAGATGGCGTTGCAGACGGTGCGCGAGCACAAAACGCGCTCCTTCCTCACCGTGCTGGGCGTGGTCATCGGCGTGGCGGCCATGATCTTCGTCGCCTCCATCCTAGTCGGAGTAGACAAGAACACAGCCGACTACCTCAACGATTGGGGCACTAATACCCTGTTCCTCTTCCGCTTCGACATCGGTTTTCGCACCTCGCAACTTACAGCCGAGGAGCGCGCGCGCAAGCCGCTGACCCTCGACGATGCCAACGCCATCCTGGCGGAATGCCCCAGCATCAAGAACGTTACCTCAGAGTTAATGCAGCGGCTGACCTTCGGGCCGGGGATGCGCACCTTCAGCACACGCTACGGGGCGCACCAAGTTGACAACATCGATTTCTCCGGCGCAACCCCGTCCTGGCAGGAGGTTTACAACGGTCACGTGGCGCAGGGCAGATTTTTTACCGATTTCGAGAACCTGCACAGCGCGGATGTAGCCATTATCGGTAATGACATCAACAAGGCGTTCTTCCCGGCGAATGATGGGGTTGGGCAAGCTATTCTGGTTGATGGTGTTCCCTACACCGTAGTCGGCATCATGGAGAAGCGTAAGAGTGCCTTCCTTGGCGACGACTCTCCCGACAAACTTATCCGTATTCCCTACAACACCTACCATAAGCATTACCCGGGCGATGATGAGAACTTCCTCGGCGCGGAAGCCTTCCCGGGAAAGATGGCGCAAGCAGAGGATGAGATCCGTGGCCTGCTACGCCGCCGGCGTCACGTAGCCTACGACAAGCCTGACAGCTTCGCTATCACCAGCGCTGCCGCCATCGCCGACACGTTTCGCCAGATTATGAGCACGGTCGCACTGATGACGGTGGTCGTCAGCTCTATTGGCCTGCTCGTGGGCGGCGTCGGGGTGATGAACATTATGCTGATGTCCGTTACCGAGCGCACCCACGAGATCGGCGTTCGCAAGGCCATTGGCGCGCGGCGTGGGGACGTCATTCGCCAATTCCTCACCGAAGCTGTGGTGCTGACAGGCCTCGGTGGCATTGCGGGTGTGCTCGTGGGCATTGCCGGAGCATCGTTGCTGCCGATGGCTTTCCCGTCACTGCCGACATCAGTACCGGTGTGGGCCATCGTGATGGCGGTGGCAATGGCGGCGAGCGTTGGCCTGTTCTTCGGGATGTATCCCGCGGTCAAGGCGGCCAGACTCGACCCAGTAGAAGCCCTGCGTTATGAATGAGTTAGGGACCGACAATCAGAAGCTAAGGGGTTAGTACTCCCGTGCTCCTGGACTTTGGTCCCAATGCCAATCCAACTCACCAACTACTACGTACTTGAATCAGAGGCACTGACAGGGTACGCAAAGGTTCTCTTGTAACTTTTGTGCGGTCGGAGACTCTAACAACATACTGGTGTCGGAGACCCACTCCGACCGAGGATGGTTATGTCGAAGCATCGTCTTACTGCAGCTTCTATTTTGCTGACGGCGTTGGCCGGCTTCATGCTGTCGCTGAACGCCAGCGACAAGGTAGTCACCTTGCCTGCTCCGGCGGTTGATGAGTCGCTCGCCGGCAAGAGCGGCCAGGAGACGCTGGTGCTTGCCGGTGGCTGCTTCTGGGGAGTACAGGCTGTCTTTCAGCACGTCAAGGGTGTAATCAGCGCTACGTCCGGGTATTCCGGTGGTGCTTCCAATACCGCTGAATATGAGATCGTCAGCACGGGCAGGACCGGTCATGCCGAATCGGTCAGGGTGGTCTATGATCCCTCAAAGATTACATACGGCAAGTTGCTGCAGGTGTTCTTTTCGGTAGCGCTTGATCCGACGGAGTTGAACCGTCAAGGGCCGGACGAGGGCACACAGTATCGCTCGGTCATCTTCTATGGCAACGCGGAACAGAAAGGCATAGCTGATGCCTATGTCGCACAGCTCAACCAGGCCAAGGTATTTCCTCGTCCCATCGTTACTCAAGTCGTGGCGCTGAAGGGGTTTTATCCGGCGGAGGCGTACCACCAGAATTATGCGACGCTTCATCCGGACAATCTCTATATCCGGTACAACGATCTGCCAAAGGTGGCGCACTTGCAACAGCAGTTTCCCGATCTTTACGAGAAGAACATTGCGGGACACTGAGGTTCGCCATTTGCTAATCGCTATTCGCTTTTCGCAAGAAAGCGAACGAGAAAGCCGCCGAGTCAGCCTGCGGCAAAAAGAGGAAGGGTAGCGAAGCGAAAGGCGAAGAGCATCTTTATGAACAACCGCAGAGATTTTCTAAGAACAGTATTTCTATCCCTCTCAGGAGTAGCGATCATGAGTACAATGAATCCTTCTGATACCAGCGCCTCCACTGCTGCCGACACCGTCGAGATCGTGGAGTTCACCGACTCGGGCCAGAAGATTGGCCTTAAGCGCGTGCCAAAGGTCGTGAAGACCGACGCCGAGTGGCGCGCCCAACTCACCCCCGACCAGTTCAACGTGACCCGCAAGGAGGGTACGGAGCGGGCGTTCACCGGGCAGTACTGGGACCTGCACGCCAAAGGGATCTTTCGCTGCGTATGTTGCAAGAATGCCCTGTTCAGTTCCGCCACCAAGTTCGATTCCGGGACAGGCTGGCCCAGCTTCTGGGAGCCCATTGCCAAGCAGAACTTGAGGGAGAAGACCGACCGCAGCCTGGGCATGACCCGTACTGAGGTGGAATGCACCGAGTGCGATGCGCATCTAGGGCATGTGTTCGAAGACGGCCCCAAGCCGACCGGCCTGCGCTACTGCATGAACTCGGCTGCCCTGCTCTTCGTGAAGTCGTAATTCCCGGGAATCACTTTTTCGAACCCGAACCCCCCGGCGAGTGCTGATTCTGGGCTCGCCGGGCGCTACGGCAGGCTCCCCCGAGAACCCGGGGGAAGAATTCCTTCTCTAACCTGACGGCGCGTGCGAAAATGGAGCTTCCTTCCTTTCGCCATGAACCCAGTTGACAGCGCACCCAGCATCGCCAGCAGACCTGACATTACTCCCGAGCTGCTGCGCGACCACGGCATCTCGTCCGAGGAATACGACCGCATTCTGAAGGCCCTGGGCCGCGAGCCAACGTTCACCGAGCTGGGGATCTTCAGCGTGATGTGGAGCGAACACTGCTCCTACAAGTCGTCGCGCGTACATCTGAAGCGGCTGCCGACACGCAGCCGACGTGTAGTTCAGGGACCGGGAGAGAATGCCGGCATTATTGACATCGGCAATGGGTGGGCGTGTGCGTTCAAAATCGAGTCGCACAATCATCCTTCGTTCATCGAGCCCTTTCAGGGCGCAGCCACTGGGGTTGGCGGCATCCTGCGCGACATCTTCACCATGGGCGCCCGACCGTTCGCCATAATGGACTCGCTTCGCTTTGGACCCATCACCCCGCAACCTGGATTGGACCAGGCGACCCTGCACAAGAACCACTCTGTGCTGGAAGGCGTGGTGAGCGGTATTGCTTCCTACGGAAACTGTTTCGGTGTCCCCAACGTTGGAGGCGAGGTAAAGTTCGAGAGCTGCTATTCGGGCAATCCTCTGGTCAACGCGTTCGCTCTAGGCTTGGTCCGGAGCGATCAAATCTTCTACGCGAGGGCTGCAGGTGCGGGAAACCCCGTCATCTACGTCGGCTCCAAGACCGGGCGCGACGGTATTCACGGCGCCACTATGGCGAGCGAAGAATTCAGCGAAGAATCCGAAGCCAAGCGGCCCAACGTGCAAGTTGGCGATCCGTTCCTGGAGAAGCTGCTGCTTGAGGCTTGCCTGGAAGCGATGCAGACGGGCGCAGTGGTCGGTATTCAGGATATGGGGGCCGCGGGCCTTACCTGCTCCACGTGCGAAATGGGCGGGCGAGGTGGCGTCGGACTGGAAATCGAGCTGGACCTAGTCCCCCAACGCGAAACCGGCATGAGTCCTTACGAGATCATGCTCAGCGAATCGCAGGAGCGCATGTTGCTGGTGGCGGAGAAGGGGCGCGAGGACGAAGTCTTCCAGGTCTTCCAGAAGTGGGGGCTCGACGCAGTGACCATTGGCCGTGTCATCAACCAGCCCACGATGCGAGTGCTGGAGCACGGCAAGGTGGTGGCGGAGATTCCCAACCAAGCGCTCACTGACGACGCGCCGCTATATCACCGTCCAATGGAGCGTTGGGAACCGCCGGTACCGCGAGAAGTGCCGGAAGGTACCCGGTTAGGAAAGAAGCTCGAATTTACCACGGAGCTGAAGCAGTTGCTGGCAAGCGCGAACATCTGCTCCAAGCGCTGGGTCTTTCAGCAGTATGACTCCATGGTGCAGACCAACACCGTGGAAGGCCCCGGCGGCGAGGCCGGCGTCATTCGGGTGAAAGGAACCCAGCTCGCGCTTGCGATGGCATTGGACGGCAATGGACGCTGGTGCTACCTCGATCCCAAACTTGGCGCGATGCACGCGGTGGCGGAGTCAGCCCGCAATGTCGCGTGTACCGGCGCAACCCCGATCGCAGCGACCAATTGCTTGAACTTCGGGAATCCGGAGAAGCCGCATATCATGTGGCAGTTCTCCCAGACGATTGACGGCATGACCAAGGCCTGCGAAGCGTTGGGAACACCGATCACTGGCGGCAACGTCAGCTTCTACAACGAAACCCTGGGCGAGGGCATCTATCCCACGCCGGTCATTGGAGTGGTGGGCATTCTGCAGGATGTGCACAAGGCGGCGAGTCCTCACTTCCGCCAGCCGGGACATGCCTTAATACTTGTGCGCGGCTCGGAAGCGGGCGATGCTTCCGATGTCGAGGCCGAGTTCGGCTCCTCGGAATATGCCAAGGAAATCCTGGGACAGATCTGGGGTTTTCCGCCTGCGCTGGAGTTGGAGAAAGAGGCTGCCTTGCAGAAGGCCATCGTCGAGATCATCGGCCTGGGATTGGCAGCGTCGGTGAAGGACTGCTCCGAGGGCGGTCTGGCGGTCACGCTGGCCGAATGCGGCTTCGGCCACGGCATGGGCGCTCAGGTGGACCTCAACTCCCATGGCCTGATCCCCGAGTTTGTGCTTTTTGGCGAAGATGCCAGCCGGGTAGTGATTTCCTGCGACCCACAAAATGTTCTGCGAATCCAACAAGTGGCGATACAATACGGCCTCTCAGCCGAACAGATTGGAAGTACGGTTCCCGATCAATTGGAAGTCCGGGTGGACGGCTCCGCCGCCGCTACGGCAAGCGTGTCTGAGTTGCAGGACGCATGGGGACGTGCTCTGGAAAATGTCCTGCATGTAGAAACCGAAGAGCGGTTTGTACCCGAAACCCTGCAGAAAAGCTAGGGTGGTAGAACAGGCCTTCGGGCCTCTTGTCGTCAATCGAAGAAGAACGGGGCTTTGGCCCGGACCGATCAGGTGAGCCATGCTGATTCTTTCCGACAAGCTGAAAGAAGAATGTGGTGTGGTGGCCATCTATGGCCATCCCGAAGCGTCGAAGCTCGCCTATCTGAGCTTGTACGCGCTGCAACATCGGGGACAGGAATCGGCTGGCATCGCTGCGTCCAACGGTGAACGTGTCGAACTGCACAAGGGCATGGGGTTAGTCTCGGATCTGTTCACCGCTGAAGTACTGGCGCGCCTTTCAGGTTCGCTGGCCATTGGCCATACCCGATACTCCACTACCGGGGATTCCGCGCTGCTCAATGCCCAGCCCATCATGGTGGAGTGCAACAAAGGCAAGATCGCCCTGGCGCACAACGGCAACATCACCAATGCAAGCGAAGTGCACGCCCGACTTGAGCAGCAGGGTTCCATCTTCCAGACCACCAGCGATACGGAAGTCATCGTGCACCTGATTGCGCGCTCGCGCGAAGAGACCCTGGCCGACGCTATGGCCGACTCGCTGCGCCGCATCGAGGGTGCCTTCTCGCTGGTCATGCTGACCCCCGACCGCATCTTTGCCGCGCGCGATCCCCGCGGATTTCGCCCTCTCGTCATGGGCCGCATTGCGGGGCAAGCGGGCCACAGCGCAGACACCATCGTCTTCGCGTCCGAAACTTGTGCCTTCGATCTCATCGGCGCGACCTACGAGCGGGAGGTCAAGCCGGGTGAGTTGGTCATCGTCGGGCCGGAGGGAGTTCATTCACGCTTCTACTCAGCGCAGCAGCCGCAGTCGAGTTGCATCTTCGAGCACGTCTATTTCTCGCGGCCTGACAGCATTGTTTTCGGACGCGCCGTGCAGCAGACGCGCGATGCCATGGGCCGGCAGCTCGCCCTGGAATCGCCGGTGGACGCCGACATCGTCGTTCCTGTGCCCGACTCCGGTGTGACTGCAGCCATGGGCTTCGCGCAGCGAAGTGGCATTCCCATCCAGTTTGGCCTTATCCGCAACCACTACGTGGGCCGGACATTCATCGAGCCGGAGCAGCGGGTGCGTGACTTCGGCGTCAAGCTGAAACTGAACCCAGTACGGCATGTGCTCGAAGGCAAGCGGGTTGTGCTCATCGACGATTCCATCGTCCGCGGCACCACCAGCAAGAAAATTGTCCGCATGGTGCGCGACGCGGGAGCGAAGGAAGTGCACATGCGCATCTCCTGCCCGCCGACTATTTCGCCCTGCTTCTACGGAGTGGACACGCCTTCGAAGAACCAGTTGATCGCCGCCAACAAGTCGGTGGAAGAGATTCGTGAATACATCAAGGCCGATTCGCTGGCCTACCTTTCGCTGGAAGGGCTGCGCAAGGCCGCTGGCGAGGGCGATGCGGCCGTCTATTGCACCGCGTGCTACACCGGCAAATATCCCACCAACATTGTGGAGATCGAAGACATCGCGCCGGCCATGGCGGCACACGACTGAGTCCTCGAAGTTCGCTGCGGCTCTCCGGAGGCCAATACCGATGAAACTCTTGCTTGCTTTACGACAGCTGATGCGCCGCCTCTTGCGGCGTGACCCGGCTGAACCGCCGGATCCCTACGCGCGCGTTCCCGCGACACTCAGGCGTGGACCGGGCGGCCGCAGCGCCGCAGTCGCTCTCGAAGAACCGCCAGAGCCCACGCTGCTTCGCGCGTTCGGTCGCAGGCAGACTCCGGGGAAGTGACTATCCACTGAGAACTGAGAACTGACCACTGCCTACTGCCTACTGCCTACTGCTGTGTAATCTCCCAGACAACACCCATTCCCTCTGACCCGCCGGCGGAGGCAGTCCCATAGAGATTGCCGTTCGCGTCAAACACCACGTTGCAGACCGGGTCCGCGCCGTCGCTGCCGCCCGTAAAATCGTAAAGGTCGGTGTACGTCCAACCGCCGCTGGAAGGAGTCAGCTCGAAGACGTTACCGTACCCATAAGCGCCGGCGCATTTTGTAGTGCCATAGATGCTTCCTTCGTGCGTCACCAGAGGGCCCCACGGCCCACATCCGTTCAGGTCGCTCGGGCCTCCCATGAAACTGTAGAGGAGTTGGAGCGTCCAGGTGTTTCCCGAACCAGGTATCAACTGGAAAACCGTTCCACCGCCGCCGCTGCCGTCATCGCTGGAGGCGCTGTAGACGTTGCCCGACTGGTCAAAGATGACGCCTGCGCCCGCCGGACGGCCCCCGTCACCCGCACCCAGAAAACTGTAGTGGAAATTCTCCATCAAGCCGCCGTTGGAGGGCACCAATTGGAATATCGTGCCGATGTTGGCCGAGCCGCCCAGATAAGTCGTCCCGTAGAAGTTGCCGGCGTTATCCAGGACCACGCCACTAACCGGATAGTGCCCGTCGCTGCCGAAGTTGTAAGCAACAGTCTCCGTCCAGTTGCCACCTGACCGCGTCAACTCATACATCGTTCCGTAGCCGTTGACGCCGCCATAGATGGTTGTGCCGTAGATGTTGCCTGCCTGGTCGAAGATCAGACTGCCTTCCGGGTTAGATCCATCATTGCTTCCCGTGAAGCGGTGCAGCACGGTTTCCATCCACGGGCAAAGTGCGCTGGTGCAGGCCCTCGCTTGAGGGCGCAGATTGAAAACCGTCCCACACCCGGGATAGGGAGCGCCTACGCCCTGGCAGCCGCCCCCACCCCCGCCGTTCGTTGTGCCATAGAGGGTGCCATCCGCTCCGAAGACGAGTGCTCCGCCGTTGTATTGCGGACCAGCGCCATCATCGCCTCCGGCGAAGCTGTAGAGAGGATTGAAGACCCAGCCGGACCCCTTGTGCTTGAATTGGTAGACCGTGCCATAACCGGCGCCATCGTAAAGCGCCGTGCCGTAGAGATTCCCGGCTTTGTCCATCGTCAAGCCGCTGTAAGGGTTGGCTCCGTCTTGTCCACCGGTGAAGTTGTGAATCACCTGGAACGCTTGCCCATGCGCCGCGGGGCTGGAGGCCATCATCAGGACAAACAAGATCGCTATCGCAAGAGCGGTCGCGCCCGGACCGGTGTCCGAATTCCCAATCGGGTCGCGCTCCCGACGAGCCATCGAAGTTCTCCTCTGCCCAGAATTTCGAAGCTCAAAGTATAACGCTGCTCCCACAGTGTGAGAGCAGCGCTAATGAACAATAACCGCTGGGTTAGTAACTACTGCCCTTACGGTATGGTGATCTCCCAGATGACACCAACGTTCTGCGTGCCGCCAGCGGAGGTTGTGCCGTAGAGAGTAGTACCGTTCGCGTCAACTATCACCTGGCCGACCGGATTTCCCCCGTCGTTTCCGCCGGTAAAGTCGTACAGCGAGGTGTAAACCCAAGTGTTGTGTGCCAGCTTGAAAACGTTGCCAGCTTTATGCGTACCGTCGCAATAGGTCGCGCCATAGATATTGCCATCCCCGTCTATGGCTAGAGTGCCCCAGGGCCCACACTGGCTGCCGGAGGTGTTAGTAAAGTTGTAAAGGGTGGTCAGTGTCCAGGTGCAAACGTCGGAGTACGTCAGTTGAAAGACCGTGCCACCGCCATTCTTGCCGTAGGCAGTGGTGGCACCGTAGAGGTTGCCCGACGGGTCAGCGATCAGGCCGGCGTAGACATAAGCTCCGTTGCTTCCATTGAAATTGTTGAGGGTACACTGTATCCAGGGAAATCCTCCCGATGGCATCAACTCGAAAACCGTGCCATAACCACTTAACCCCCCTTGGTAAGTTGTTCCATACAGGTTGCCGGCACTGTCGGGGATCACGCCGTTAGCCGGGTATTCTCCGTCACTGCCGGAGAAGCTGTAAAGAATGTTTTCTGTCCACGGGGGACCAGAAGGCGTCAGTTCATAAACGACACCAAAGCCGCCATAGCCCCCGTCAGCCGCGGTGCCGTAGATGTCACCCGCCTGATCGAAAAGGAGGTCACCATATTCGGGATAAGCGCCGCCAGCGCCACTTGGGAACGAATAAAGCACGGTTTCCGTCCAGGGGCAGAGTGCGCTCTTGCAGGCTGACGCTGAGGGTTTCAGATTGAAGACCGTGCCGACGCCGGAAGTGCCTCCATTGTAAGTCGTGCCGTACAGAGTGCCGTTCCTGCCTAAGATAACCCTGGCTAAGGGATTAGCCCCATCGATACCCCCAGGAAAACTGTAAAGGGGATTAAAGATCCAGCCGGATGGTTTCTTCTTCAACTGGTAGACCGTGCCGTGACCGATACCGCCGGCGTATGCCGTGCCATAGAGGTTTCCGGCTTTATCCAACGTCACGCCGGCGTAAGGGTTGGCTCCGTCCTGCCCGCCCGAGAAGTTGTGGATTACCTTGAACGTTTGTGCCTGCGCCGCCTGGCTTGCAACGACCGCCAGCACAAACACAACTATTAACCCAAGAGTGGCCGTGCCTAGGCACGCAGCCCAATCCCCAATTCGATTCTGTTGCTGGTGCACCATGATGATTCTCCCTTCTCCGAGGAACATCGTGAGACTTCTGGATAACGCTGCTCCCACAGCGTGGGAGCAGCGCAACTGACTGGCTACTGACAACTGCTTTACGGCGTGATCTCCCAGACGACGCCGATTCCCGCTGAGCCGCCGGCGGAGGCGGTGCCGTAGAGGTTACCGTTAGCGTCAAATACCACGGTGCCATACGGATTTTTCCCGTCATTGCCGCCTGTAAAGTCGTGCAGCGAGGTGTATGTCCAGGGGGGTTGGGACGTGGGTGTCAGCTTGAAAACGCTGCCAAGGTTATTCGCGCCGCCGCAATAGGTTATGCCGTAGAGATTGCCTGCCCCGTCCGGGACGAGATTGTCAAACGGCCCACAATCATGGCTCCCAATAAAGCTGTACAGCGTGGTAAACGTCCAATTGCCATTTCCTTCAGGCGTCAGTTCGAAAGCCGTGCCGGCGCCACCCGTGCCGCCGTAATAAGTGGTGCCATACAGGTTGCCCAACTGGTCCAATATCACGCCAGCAACGGGAAGAGCTCCGTCGGTTCCATTTTGGAAACTGTAGAGGATATTCTCGGTCCACCCTCCCATTGACGGCACCAATTGGAAAATCGTTCCGTCGTTATGCAAACCGCCTTGATAGGTCGTTCCATAGAGGTTGCCGTCATTGTCGAAGGCCACGCTACCATACCAATAATACCCGTCACTACCTCCACCGAAGCTGTAAAGAACGCTCTCCGTCCAGCCGCCCCCTGAAGGCGCCAGCTCGTAAACAGTACCAGCGTTGGAATGACCCCCCTGGACCGTGGTGTCGTAGATATTACCGTTCTGGTCGAAGATCAGGTTACCGTAGCCAGGATAGGCTCCGTCAGCACCCGCCGAGAAGGTATGAAGGACAGTTTCTGTCCAAGGGCAGAGTGCGGTTTTGCAGGCTGACGCTGAAGGTCTCAGATTGAACACCACACCGTAGCCACCGACACTTCCGTATGTCGTGCCGTAGAGAGTGCCGTTCTTGCCGAAGACTAATCTGGCTCTTGGATAGGCCCCGTCGCTGCCCCCAAAACTATAAAGGGGATTGACGGTCCAGTTGCCATTCTTTTGTTTCAACTGATAGACGGTGCCGTAACTGTGGGCGCCGTACTTATATGCCGTGCCATAAAGATTTCCTGGTTTATCAATCGCTAAGCCGGCGTAAGGGTTTCCCCCGTCCTGTCCGCCGGTGAAGTTGTGAATTACCTTGAACGTTTGCGCTTGCGCCGCTGGGGTTGCGACAAACGTCAGCAGAAACGCGATCGCCAGCACTGCCGTTGCCGCGCCTAAGCTTGGGTAGAAGTTCAAATTTCGACGTTGCCTGGGGTTTGCCATTGATGTTTTCCTTTCGAAAGTTGAGGGTTTGTTCCAGGCTGTCGCGCTGGACTCATGTCCCAGGCGAAAGCGGACGTCACGATCAGCCTCGGAGCCAATCGTGCGGTACACAAACTGCAACCCACATCTCTAAAGTTTTGCCGAGAATGACGCAGTGGCCGGCGTTACTGCCGATGAGGAGAATGCCTGATGAGTCGGCCAGAACCTTCGATACCTGGAGAATACCAGCCAGGATTAGATCAACATACATGCAGGACGCTGGCGCAGCGACGATCCTGTCATGGATGCGATGTAGCTTGCTCCCCTTGATAACGCAACTCAAGCTAATATGTTGAAATCCGGCGAAATTGGGCCGGAATTCCCATTTTGGGAAGATGGGCCGCCCCTCGACCCTAGTCCAGTATCTGGATTTTGGTCCTTCCCCTTCGCCTTTGGCGTTCATCTGTTCTTCTTCGCCTTCGCGCTCACATTCCCCAAGTCCTGCACCTCCTTGCCGGTGTGCGTCGGCACCGCGGCGACGATCTTCTTGTATTCGTGCTTGTCCATGCGGAGAACCACAACCTTGGGCACGTTCTGCTCGTGGTAGTCGATGTAGAGCCAGTGGCTCTTGGACTCGGTCAGCATGACAATGGCGCCCGCCCCCAGCGAGGCCACCATCACGATCGCGCCCTCGGTAATGCGGTGCTTCTTGGAGTACTCGTAAGAGAACTTGTCCAGTTCGTCGTAAGGGATGGTTACAAAGTCACGGTCGGCGACCCGTACGACAAGGTCGTTGTTGCTGTCGCTGAAGATCAGGTGAGCATCAACCTGCTTTCCTTTCGCATCGGCCAACTTCACACCATGGAAATTGGCATCTTCCGCCAAGCTAATACTGCTCACTACGAAGACTGCGAGAAGAGCAGAAATCATCCTCTTCACGGGTGTGTTCCTCCTCCTGGAATGAATGCAGCCCCAAGTTCAAGAGTGCTTTCTACAAGGGTTTCTTGCGCGTGATCTTTGGCTGCGCGGTGATACAAGCACACTCGTGGCCAAACCCTGCGGGGAGGTCGATGCCAAGTCGTGAGGGTGGTTTTCTGCTGTGTTACTTCGCGGACTTTATGTGACCAGGATATGGAGGCGTCTAATTATCAGACGGTGCGTGATGATTTTGGAGGGTGGCAGCGTCGCTTGTTAGCCTGGGGCTAAGGACAAGCAACAGGAGTCAGCCCGCATCCGAGCCTTTCCATTCCATGCGGTGGGGCCCCGTGGTAGCAAAGCCGAGGGATCTCTTAGCCGTAGTAACGGAAGTCCTTCCAAAACTCCGGCCAGCCAACCTTGGGCGGGCCGCAAACGTAAATGTCCGGATGATCCTCGGTCTCCTCGTTCTTAATCCCGTACGGGTTCCACGTGTGGCCGGCGAGCCTGCAGGATTGGAAATTCTCGTCCATGAACCTCCGGCTCAGGCCAATCACGATGAGGGTCTGCGGAGGGGGATCGCCATAACCACGGTACCAGAATGAGTTCACGCCGCTAATCGCGCGTGGCAGACCGTATTCGGGGCCATAAAGGTTGATGGCGCCGGCTTCGCCGTAATTGGTGCCGATGATGCCGAGATGCACCTTCTCTTCCGGCGCGAGTGAATCCCGAATCTTCGCTACTTCCTGGACTAGTTCGCGCCAGCCGATCTGTTCGCGGAAATCGCCCTGTACTTCATTGGTGATGGCCCACCAGCGAGAGTTGAGCGGCGCGGTCGGCAGCCAGAAAGCCGTGGTGAAGACGACTTCGAATACCAGCCCAGCCCAAACTGCCCAGCGGATTGTCATTGCCCAGCCTCGTTGCATCGTCGCCAGCCAGCGCTCTCCCCATACCGCTCCGGCCGCATAAAGCATGGGATAAGCGGGTCCCATGTAATACCAGCGCCCCTTCGCAAGAGTGAACAGCAGGAGAGTGATGACGTACACCCAGCCCAGCATGCGGAAGCGCTTGCCATCACGCGCCACCAGGCAGAAATACAGCCCGGCAACGGCGAGAGGAAAGCGAAGGCCGGTGAGTTCCAGTTGCTGAGGAATGAAATATGCAGTTCGGCCCTGGCGGACATCGCGGGCGTGTATGTGGCTGAGGAAATCAAGCGACACGAAATTGTGCTGCACTTGCCAAAGCAAGTTGGGCAGCCATACCACGATAGAAATCGCTACGCCGATCCAGAGCCATTTGCTCTTGAGGTAACGCCGCGGGTCGGTGAGAAGAAGGGCCACGACGATGCTGACTACGAAGAAACCGATGGTGTACTTCGAGAGCATGCCGAAGCCGATACTGGCACCGATGCCCAACCACCATCGCGGGTTGTTGGATACAAGCAGCCGAACGATGCAGTACGCTGTCGCTACCCATGCCAGGCAATCGAAGGCCACATATTGCATCTCGTACCCACCGCCCAGGCAAAATGGGACGGCTGCAACCGCAGCAACCAGTTGGGCTCCACGGCGGGCGCCCATATCGCGCGCCATCAGCCCCGTAAGCACGACCGCGATCGCTTGCGCCAGCCCGGCGAAGAACCGGAAGCCGCGCACCGAAGTGCCAAACAGTTCCAGGGAAATTCGC
>Ga0335082_10000313_pt1 | contig 49268 bp, 45 predicted proteins | sample Lox_Sample_41_FD_206718 | JGI IMG/M metagenome (GOLD analysis project Ga0335082, IMG submission 206718) | Soil microbial communities from Loxahatchee National Wildlife Refuge, Florida, United States - Lox_Sample_4.1 | ecosystem: Environmental > Terrestrial > Soil > Wetlands | place: USA... | reverse complement strand
CAGTTGACCGGAAATCCGGTTGCCGCGCCTGCCCCGGCGCAGTGAGCTACGCCGCCGCCACTCGCTGAATCAGGTTGTCCTGCTCGCTCTTGCTTTCGGCGCCGATGGTGAAGGCGTCGAGCAGGTTGATCGACAGCGCGTACTTGATGGCCTCGCTCTGGCGGTTGCGGAGGTCGCCCTGCCCGAGGACCTTCATCCCGACAATGCCTTTGCCAGACGATTTCATCTGGCGGATAACGCTGATTACGGTACCGGGATCGGCGTCCATGTGCGAGCCGATGGGATTGATGCGCACCAGGTCCACTTCCACCCACGACGACTTGGCCGCAGCACGCAGCGCCTCGATGGTGTGGCACGAGCAGCCGTGCGCGCGGATGATGCCTTTCTCCTTCGCTTCCGAGAGCACATCCATCGTGCCCTTGTAGCGCTCCGTCCAGTCACCCTCGGTCACGCAGTGCATCAGCACGATGTCGATGTAGTCGGTGCCCAGCTCACGGCGGTAGCGATCGAGGTCGGCGCGCATCTCCTGCGGAGCGCGCGAGGGGCTCTTGGTCATCACCGTGACCTTGTCGCGCGGCAACTGCTTCAGCGCAGCCGCGACATGCGGATGGCTGCCGTAAGAATCCGCAGTATCGAAGAAGCGCAGGCCGTGGTCATATCCGTTGAGCAGCAGTGCCGACAGCCCGCCGATCCCCAGCGCGGTCTGATCGGAATGCTTGGCATATCCCACGGTCCCGGTGCCCATGGCAAGGCGACTGGTCTTGATTCCCGTGTTGCCCAGGGTGACGGTGTCACTGGCAGTGTACTTTTGCGGAAGCCGCGTATCCGCCAGCGCGTTCAGAATGGACTGTCGCGTCAGCCGGTGCTGCGCCAACCACGCAGCTCCGAGTCCGCCAGCGGTGGTAAGGATGAACTCTCTGCGCTTCATGCCGGCCTCCTTCCGAAGCGGGTCTACGCCGTTACACCTTTTGACGATTATTGTAGGCACTTGTCTGCCGCGATAGTGGTGAAAATACGAGCGAACGTCCCAATTTTGAGATTCGCCTCCGATATGCGACTCTTTCGCCGTGCGCGCCGTTGCCCTCCTAGCCCCCTTTGCGAAGCCGCATCACGTCCGGCAATTCGAGCTGCCGGACGTCAACATTTTCACTGGCAACGAACTCGATCCCACCGACGAGCCCGATGCGGCGCTGATTTTTGGCGGCGATGGCACGTTGCATCGTCACTTGGGCACGCTCGCGCTACGCCAGACGCCCACGCTGGCAGTACCCATCGGCAGCGCCAATGACTTCGCCGCCACCATGGGCATCGACAGCGTCGAGCAAGCTCTGGCGGCGTGGCAGCGCTTTTGCCAAACCCGCGACAATACCCGCCGCATCGACCTGGGCACCATTCAGCCTCTGCCTCCTTCCGAAGCGGCCGAGATGCTGCCCGCGACCCGCGACGACGAACCCGAGCAACCCTGGCAAGGCGAGTCGCTGGAGACGCTGCACTTCGTTCCCAGCGGCCCCCGGCCCGACCTGCCGCAACTCGGCCCGCGCATCGAGCATTCTCAGGCGCGCCGGTGGATCGAAGCCGAGCGTGAAGCCTCACGCATACGCTATTTCGCCTGCGTCGCTGGAACCGGCATGGACGCGGCCATCAGCCGGCAGACCATGAGGCATCCGCGCTGGCTGCGGTCGCATGGCGGCTACGTGGTGGCGCTGGTGCAAACCCTCATCGGGTTCCAGCCGCCGCGCGTGATCGTGTCGCTGGAGATCGACGGCGACTGGCGGACACCAGTGCGCGAGCCGGGAATGCTGATCGCCGCCGGCAACGGCCCGCGCTACGGCAGCGGCATGCGCGTCGCCCATCTCGCCGACATGAACGACGGGTTGCTCGACGTTTGCTTCGTGCGCCAGCTCAGCAAGTTGCGACTGTTGCGGCTCTTTCCCGCGGTGTTTCGCGGCGGCCACATCGGGATGAAAGAGGTGGAGTACTGGAAGGCGACGCGCGTCCGCATCCAAACCGACCCGGTGATGGAGCTGTTCGCGGACGGAGAGTACGTGTGTGCAACGCCGGTTGAACTCGGCGTGCAGCGGGAGGCTCTGCAAGTGATTGTACCGGCGTAACTTAGGCTAGGTTATTCGAGTCTGAGAGGGTCGACTGGAAATTTCACAGTGATTGGGAGAGAGGATAGCCCCCGCCCCACAAAATCCTTGGGATCAAGGCCTTGTCGCGATTTCCGCGCAACCTGCTGAGCCAGTATGACTGACAGGTAAAGTCTTCCGTTCAAAGAACTTAGGGCATGCGCCGGACGGGAGTAACCCGTTCGCCCGACGCCGCCAGTCAGGTCGAACGCGACGCATAAGGCAGGCGTCTAGTTGCGCGCCACTGGTGGGGCGCGGAACGTGCCAGTTTCACGAATGCAGTCTGACAGGGCGCGGGCGCAAAGCAAAGTTGGGCTGTCGATATTACGCAGGTAACCGGTTTCTCCCGGAATGGGACCGTGACCATTGGGCGAGGGGCAGTCCGAACCCCACAAGTGCCAATCCCGGCAGGCAATGGTGGGCCATCAGCGGAAGTCCTCTGCTTCCACGGACGAAAACCCCCACCCCGCCAAAAACAGGCGAGATCGGGCACCCGACTCTAGACTTCTTTCGGAATCCACAATCGCGAGGGCCACCCGGTTGAAGATTAGTTGGTCATCGTGGAGTGCGGGGCGGGCCACCCGCCGCGCGATAAGGGTGGGACACCCGGCGAGTAGCAGTTTTGCCAACTTGGGAATTTGACAACGGTTTCGTCCCCGTTTTGTGGCGAGAACGGCAAAAAAAGGCACTATGCTTCTCTCGAAGGCAGGCTTCTAGCACATGGGCTTTCGATTTCGGGTTTCGATTACAGAAGGGGTGTTCTATGGTTCACGTGCAGCGAACTTTAGTACATAAGCTGGTCGGTGCAGCGGCAGTTTCCCTAGCGTGCGCGGCGTTTCTGAGTGCGATGTTTTTGCAACATCGCACACCAAGGTCCCTGGGATTCCAGAAATTTCGTGCGGAGCAGAATGTGTTGCAGGTTGTTCTTGACCGTGCACACCCTCCAGGCGAGTCTAAGTTCGGGATGCCTCTCATCTTATACCCCGCACTGGCGACGGATGCACAGCTTACCCGGGGTGAGCACGGCGTAATCATTGCCGCGATCGTTGCTGGTTTTTTGGGTGGGGTTCTGGCGGTCCTATTTCGACTGCCCCCTATCGTCATCTCGGTTCTCTTCGTGACAGGGGTCGTATCCCTAGTGTACGGATTCTTGGGCGGCATTGAAGGAGCCTCGTTCACCGTAGGGGCTCTTAAACTGGGCGGCACTATGGCCGCGCTCGCGGGATTCACAGCGATGTTCAACAGCGTACTTGTAAAACAACTTTCATCTCCGCCTATTAAAACAGAAGATCTTGTTGGCGATTGGAAATGGGAGTATGGCCGTGGAGGATGGGAGGGACATCTCACGTTCTCGCCTGATTCAAACGGTCGAATCGCCGTTAGTGGAAAGCAGTACCGATACAAAGACGAACGTGATGAAGGGCAGGAAATCTTACGCATTTCAAACGGCAGAGCGACTCTCCAAAAAGATGGGCGGCATCTGGACGTTCAGTTTGATGTCGAAGATGCTCGCTCGAAGAATCGGTTCCAACTCAAAACCACCGCGCCACTTGTGCTAGTGCCCGCCTTCCGGGGAGATCTGCAACCTACAGACACCGACATGCGGATGGAGGCATGGGGCTTTGTAATTCACAAGCGTCCTCCCGGAGCGCCGTAATCAGCGGAGGTTCGTTGTTGTCCAAGCTGTTGGCGGGCAGCCCACCCGGCGTTCCTACACTTCTGAAGAATTTACGGGCGCGTGACGGGTGGCCCGGATAGGTGGCCCACATATCCCGTGGCCTACAATTGCCTGATTTGGCAATTGTGGGACACCGAGGTATAAACTCCCTCCATGCCCCGTGGGCTCTATCGTCTCCACCACACCCAAGCGCCGCATTTCATTACGTCTACGTGTTACCACAGATACCCACGTCTCCCCGACCGTGCCGTGCGAAACCTCTTTGTGGCTGCACTGAATCGGGCTCGCCGCCTCTACGGCATGAAGGTGTACGGCTTTGTGGTGGTGCCCGAACACGTCCTTTGCTGCGGTCAGAGCTATCACGCGGGACGATTGCCAGCGTCATTCAGTCGCTGAAGATCTCCTGGGCCAAAGGTGCTCGGGCAGCGAAGGCGTCGAATTCCCCCGACGCTGCGATTTGGCAGAAGCGCTATTATGATCGGAACGTTTGCGACCATTTGGAGTAAGTCGAGAAGCTGAAGTACAGCCGTCGAAATCCTGCCAGGCGCAACTTGGTCGAGAAGCCTGAGGGCTGGAGGTGGAGCAGCTTCCGTCATTGCGCCAATGTCGAGGACTACGGCGTTGCGATCAAGTCGTGGAGAGACCGAACCCTGACTGCGGATCGCACAATTGTCAACTGCGGGCGATTGCGTGCCCCCCGCCGGGCCGCTCTCCTGAACCGAAAGCAAGGATGGATGATGCGAGCGTTGACGCAAAAGCAGAATGAAGGTTGCAAGTCAATGTGCTCCAGCCTTGCCCGGCCTGGCGCGGCAACAGGGGTCGGGGATTCCCGCGAGCATCCGATGCTTCAGGCGCAGCACGCATTTGGTAATCGAGCCGTGCAGCGAATGCTGCGCAGTCTCGTCGAAAGACCCGGTGCTCAGTTGACGACTGCGGCATCACCTCGCTGGGCGTGCGATTTCGGCCGGATGCCCCTGGCGGGAGCGATACAGTCGAAAGCGACGCTCAACGCTCCGGGAGACGAACATGAGCAGGAAGCCGACCGCATCGCCGAACAAGTAGTGGGGCCAGAGCGACACCTCCAGTGCGCTTGTGCCTGTGGCGGCACCTGCGCCGAAAATCAAGTCGAGCAGCCTGCGCACGCGGAGCAGCGCCTTTCCATCAGGCGCGCAGCGGCGGGCGGCTGCGATCAGGTCGAAGTAGCGCCAATCGTTCACGAAGTACTCCGTGCTCCCGGTCGGCCCCTCGACCCCGTCACGCGTAGATTTATGGAGCGGCGCTTTGGACACGACTTCGGCCAGGTGCGCGTACATACCGGCGAACCGGCAGAGATGTCGGCCAGAGCCATCAACGCGGACGCCTACACGGTTGGAAACGATATCGTGTTCGGGCGCGGCACATTCGACTTCAACGGCGCCGAGGGCCGCCGCCTGCTGGCTCACGAACTGACCCATGTGGTTCAGCAATCTGCTGCGGGTGCTTCCAAGAGTGCAGGTTTGCTGCAACGAAAAACCATATGCCATACAGGGTGCGGTCAGCGCTGGGGCCAGGACACAACCTGCTCGATGCTCGGCTTTCAAGAGGGAATACTCGAGCGGGAACCGCAGTTCGTTATTGAAGTAGTTGGAAAAGGGAAACAGCGGAGAATCAAGACAACCCCCTGTTGCAACAGCTGGCCCTTTTCGGTGGAAAAATTCGCGCGCGAGCATCTTGGTCTGAGTGGTGCGGCCTCCTGCAACTCAGCTCACGCAGGGGAGATCGCCACTGTGACTCTCGGAGACAAGGCAGTCAAAGTCCTCTGCTCGGACACAATCCCTCCAGCCTCATTTGGAGAAAGGGCGAGTGCGGCGGCCTGCGCGGGAAAGATCTCGCAGGAAGTCATCGAATTGAGTCCAAACGCGATGCAGGAGCTCTCTAACCAACTGAATAACGCAGTGCACGTCAAGGTCTGCTACTCGGGCGCGAAGCAGGACCTCTGCTGGAGCAACTCATCCAACCCCAAAAAATTCCCCGAAGTCGAGAACTGTCTGACCGACGGGTGTGTTCCTTCGCGAGGGACTCCCAAGCTGAAAGATACGGGATGGCGAAGCACCTGAGCGAAAAGCCAAACCTCAGCAGAGCGAAGCGCACGTACTAATTGCCAGTTGTTAGGACGTGTATCAGAAATCGCGCACAGGACGGAACTTGTTCCCGCAGGGGACTAAAGAGGCCGCTGAAAAAGTCTATTCAGAGATCGGAACAGAAGCGCAGGGGCCAAGGCCCCAATTTATTTTGAAGCACTTACGGCATGACTAACGTCATGCCCTGATACGGAACATTCGCGATCCCGAGTTCTGCGGCGACCTCTGAAGCCGTGCTCTTTCAAACCCCAGATTTTTGAAACACGCTGTAGTTGTTATTTGCTGATCCGCCGGTGACCCACATTTGCCGACATTGGCAAATGTGGAGCCGATGCCAGATGTCTCATCCGGGATTCATCTGCCCGCTTGGGGAGTTCTCTTCCCTACGTTCCTCACCATCCACGCTTCCCAATCGTCTTCCTGCATCGCTTGCGGTGCTGCCCTCGGTCCGGCGGAACGCCTCCACGTGGTCGGCAAAGTCCGGATCGAAGGGCGAGAGTTCGATGCCCGCTTTGCTCTCGGTCAGCTCCAGCTCGTCTCCCACCGACAGCCTCAGGTGGTCGATGACCCTCTTCGGCGGCAGCAGCACGCCGTAGCCGCTCCCGATCTTGCGCAATTTGGTCTTCATACTGCCATTATAACGGACATTATAAAACCACCCGTTTCCCGGCCTTCGGCCCCACCCACGAACACCCCCGCCCGCCCCATCCCGGTATCCGTTACCGGGATTCACGCGCGGCTGGTATACCTATTCTGATGCCCGAAAAAGACAAAGACGATCCCCTGCCGCATCCCAATCAGCGGGTGCCGCTGGCGTACGAGAACAAGAAGTTCCTCAACGGGCCGGATGGCCGCATTCTGCGCATTCTGGCCGAGTATCAGGAGCCGCTGTCGAAGTTTCGCCGGGAGCGCATCCAGGACACCATTGTGTTCTTCGGCTCGGCACGGTTTCGCAGCCGCGAGACGACCGAGGCCGCACTCGAGGAATTGCGCAAGACAGGGAGCGGCGATAAGTCGGCGGAGATGCAGGAGCGCATGCGGCGCGCCGAGTCCGACGTAGCCATGTCGCGCTATTACGAAGACGCGCGGCGGCTGGCGTATCTCATCTCCCAGTGGACGCAGACCCTGAGTCAGCCGCGCCACCGCTTTGTGGTGTGCACCGGGGGCGGGCCGGGCATCATGGAAGCCGCCAACCGGGGGGCGTCGGAGGCGGGCGGCAAGACCATCGGGCTCAATATCCACCTGCGCTATGAGCAGGTGCCCAACCCCTATATCACGCCAGAGCTAAACTTCGAGTTTCACTACTTCTTCATGCGCAAGCTGTGGTTTGCCTACCTGGCCAAGGCCTTGGTGGTGTTTCCGGGGGGCTTCGGGACCTTCGACGAGATGTTTGAGCTGCTGACGCTGTCGCAGACCGCAAAGCTGGCCAAGCACATCAGTAGCGTGGTGTACGGCAGGAAGTACTGGGACCGGGTGGTCAACTTTCAGGCGCTGGTGGATGCAGGGACCATTTCCCGCGAGGACCTCGATCTGATCCATTGGGCGGACAGCCCGGAGGAGGCGTTCGAATTCCTGCGGGCCGACTTGGAACACCATCATATTGAGCGCACCGGCACCCTGCAGCAGGTACCTGAAATTGCCAAAACCCGGCTTTACGGGAAGTAGTTAACTTCGAATTAAGGCGGGGCGGAGAATTTACCTAGCAGGAAAATTCGCCTTGGGGAATGCTCCTACCACTTTCGTAACTCGCACGAAATGTTGAGTGGGGGTAAACTGATGCCCGCATGCCATTGGGACTCGAGGTTGTGGGGCGGAGCGAGGTGGGACGGGTACGTGTGTCCAATGAGGACAGCTATGGCTTCGATTTGCGCCATGGGGTCTTCGTGGTGTGCGACGGCATGGGTGGACACGCCGCTGGAGAGATTGCCAGCAGCATCGCTGTCGAAACGTTGCTCTCTTACTTTCGCGACAAAGAACCTCTTGCGGCTGACGCTGCGTTGATCGACGCTCCGCTGGGAGCGCAGTTGCTGTCGGACGCGGTGAATAAAGCCAACGAGTGCATTCTGGAATATGCCGAGGGGCACGCTAGTGCCTCGGGCATGGGCACCACGCTGGTGGCGGCGCGCTTTTCCGACGGGCGGTTCACGATCGCGCACATCGGCGACAGCCGCATCTATCTGTTGCGGCAGGGGAGCCTGGTGCAACTGACCGAAGATCACTCGCTGGTGATGGAGCAGGTGCGGCGCGGCATCATGACGGTGGAAGAGGCAAAGAAGTCCACAGCGCAACACATCATCACGCGGGCGCTGGGCACGGAGGACAATAGTCCGCCGGACCTTGCCGAGTTTCCGGCCGAGCCGGGAGACATCCTGATGTTGACCACGGATGGCGTGCTGCGTCATCTGGAGGACCCCGAGATTCACGACATTCTGGCCAATTCGGTGACGCTGCAGGCGGCCTGCGACCGGCTGATCGACACTGCGATCGAGGCGGGAGGCGAGGACAATGCCACCTGCGTGCTGGTGCGCGTGAAGCGCGAGGAGAGCAGTCCTGGGCTGGCCAGCGTGAACTAATCCGCCTTCGCATCCCTCTGGTACACTCGACTGTTTTGGGCGTGCGGCAATGCTGCACCAGAGGCAATCATGGACATTGAAACGGCAGGCGTGATTGGAGCGGGGACCATGGGCAACGGCATTGCCCATGTGTTTGCCAAGTGCGGTTATAGCGTGGTCCTGGTGGATGTGGAACAGCGCTTTCTCGACCGCGGTTTGGAAACCATCAAGAAGAACCTGGAGCGCGAGGTCGCTAAAGAAAAGATCACAGCGGAGGTTCGCGACGCGGCCGTTGCGCGGATCGCGCCCACCACGGATCGCGCGCGGCTGGGGAACTGCGACTTCATTGTGGAGGCGGCCAGCGAGCGCTTCGAAATCAAGGCGGAACTGTTTCGCGACCTCGACCGGCTGTGCGGGCCGGAAGTGATTCTCTCGTCGAACACGTCGTCGATCTCGATCACCAAGCTGGCGGCGGTGACGAAGCGTCCGGACAAGGTGATTGGCATGCACTTCTTTAATCCCGTGCCAATGATGAAGCTGGTGGAGGTGATTCGCGGGCTGGCGACATCGGATGATACCTACGCGACGGTGAAGGCGCTGGCGGAGAAGCTGGAGAAGACGCCGGTCGAGGTGAACGACGCGCCGGGATTCGTCTCGAATCGCGTGCTGATGCCGCTGCTCAACGAGGCCATGTATGCCGTGATGGAGGGAGTCGCCACGCCTGAGGCGGTCGATCAGGTGTTCAAGCTGGGAATGGCGCATCCCATGGGCCCGCTGACGCTGGCGGACTTCATCGGGCTCGACGTCTGCCTCGACATCATGCGGGTGATGCACACGGGGCTGGGCGACCCGAAATATCGTCCGTGCCCACTGCTGATCAAGATGGTGGATGCGGGCTGGCTGGGGCGGAAGTCGGGGAGAGGGTTTTATCAATACCCGGCGTCATGAGCAACCCTCCGGCTCGTACCAATCCCCTGATCTATATGTTTGCCGGGGCGTGCGGCGTGTTCTCGGGCTGGGTGAACCAGGTGGTGGACGATGCGCTGCTGACCGCGCTGTGCATGGTGGGCTTTGCGATGCTGATGGGAGCGTGGAAACCGCAGCGGCCCTGGCGCTGGGTGCTGCTGGTGTGGGTTGGCGTGCCCGTGGTGCTTGCGTATTACCACTTCATCGTGAAATGGCCGCATGACCGCGGGCAGGTATACGGTGCGTTTCTGCAGGCGCTGGCGGCGAGTGCGGGGGGATTCGGCGGACACTTCATGCGCAACATGATCGAGCACGTCTTCCTGAAGAAGGGTGAGTGAGGCGCAGCGGCGAGACAATGTGCGGGATGGCTCGCGCCGTTGGAGTAGCAACGCGCGGTCAACGACAGCGCTCCCGTCCGGTGCGCTCGACTTCCACTCGATGGTTACTTGACTAACTCTTTCAGCGTATTTTCCGCCTGTTCGTGGAGGTCAGGAGGAGCACCGTAGAGCACACGCGCGGTCTTTCCCGAGCGGTCGAACAGGAACATCGTTGGCACTGAGGTAATGTCGCCGAAGGCCGCGGCGGTCGGGGCATCGGCGATGGCCCATCTCAAGTCCGGGCTGAGCGAATTCACCGTAGACCTGATCTGGTCCTGGGGCGATTCGACGGCCAACGCCACGACTGCAAGGTTGTCGCCGTAGCGGTGTTTCAGATCGCCCAGCCACTGCAGGGTAGAGCGGCAGGGCGGGCACCAGGTCGCCCAGAACTCCACCAACACGGCGCGTCCGGCGAGTTGGTCGGTGGTGAGCGGATTTCCGGCAAGATCGGTCAACTTGAAGCTGGGGAGCGCAGTGATTTCGTACGCCGCGCCGCTGGTGGCAGCGTGTTCCTGGCTGACCACGGCTTTCCTACCCGCCAAAATCAGATCGATCATGCGGATGAGGTCAGCTTTGAATTTTGCCTGATTGTCGGCATTCTTCCAGGGAGCGTAGCGGCCGGTGCCTTCGACTTCACCGAAATATCCGAAATCGCGCGGCACGGCCACCAGCACGTCGTCCACGAAAACTGCGGGATACCCTTTCACGCCGTAGCGATCGGCCAGTTTCGATGCGCCGAAGTTCTCGCTGACAAAAGTCACTCGGCCGGGATACTTCGCCGCCACTTCCTGTACCAGCAAACTTGCCGGGTCGGAGATGTTTCAGGTGTAAGGCCAGCGCACCAGCGTGATGTCCACGGTCTTGCCAGATGCTTGTTCGAGCGGCGTGGTGGGTTTCTGAGCGGCGTAATAGGCAGGCAGCACCTGATCAAGGATCACCCGCGCGCCTCTCCATTCGTCCGCGGTGGGCGCTGAGCCGTCGGGGTGCGCAGTGGAGGATTCGGCGCGCTCGATAAAGAGTTGGGCCAACGAGTTGTCGGCAGAGGAGGCGGCCAGCTTCTTGCGTTCGGCGGCCAGGTCTTGCTTCAGCGCCGCCTGTTTTGCAGCATCGAGAGGAGGTTCACGCAACATGCCATAGTGGCGGGTCGCCTCCATGTAGGCGTAGAGAGCTCCGGCATAGAACCGCGTCGAGTCGAGTTCCTGGGCGAGCTTGATCTGCGAGTTCAAGGCGATGAAGCGGGTGTGCAGCTCGATCGATTGCGGCGGCTGAAAGGCTGCAGTCACTTTCTGCTGAAGAGCCTGCAACTCGGGGAGCAGCGATCGCAATGCGAACCCGGGCTGCGTTCCGGCGAACTTCAGCGATGCGCAGAATGTGGCGAAGTGGGCCTCGCCCTCCGCCTGGCCGACATAGAAAAGGCCGTCTTTCGGGGCTGTGGCAACGGCGAACCCCTGGCCGCCCTCCAGTAGAGGAATCGCTTTGCCCTGCGCCGCTTCTGCCAGGGCACGGACTGCGAGAGGAGAATCGTTCCATTGCCTGGCATGGGCCTCTTTGTCGAGCGCACTGAGACGCAGGCTGGCATTATTCCATTGTGACTGAAACGCGGGCAGGCCGCCCTTCTCGACTTGGGCTTTGTCGGCTGCGGTGCGCGCGCCTTGCAGCAAGTCCTCCGCCTGTCCCAACTTTTCCAACGCCAGATACACCTGGCCGGCATTGGCAGCAGCGGCGGATGCCTTGAGCGCGTCCTGCGCCATGGTCGCGATGGGGGCGGCGTCCTTGTCTGTAACAGGTTTGTCTTTGATCGATTGCTGGAGGCGCGCGATTTCGGCGCTGATTTGTGATGCCGCGGAATGTTCAGCAGCAGCGGGCAGACTGGGCGATACAAGCAAGCCCAGTATCAGAAGACGAATGGACAGCCTATTGTGAGCTTTCATCGCAACCCTGAGACGACAGACGATGGATCGGCAACAAAGTGAGCCGGCCCGTGACCGAGCGAGGGGAGGCCCAACACACGTTGGAAGGCTATGACATCGGAGGCGGTTTGACACGTACGAGCGGGCCAATCGGAGGTGTAAATGTCCCGCAATTCGGTGCGTTACTCCCGCGTTCATGCCAGACAAAAGCGAAGGCCACAATTCCCCCTGTAAGCACTCGGTTAACCTTCCGTCATGTTGAGCCTACCGGTGTCCGCTTGCTTCCGCGCTTCGGGCCAAACAGCTTCTTGGCAGTCTTCTCTTCCCATTCGGATAGCTCCTCGTCCGCTTGCTGCACCATGCGCACGAAGGTCTCGCCCAAAGGCGACAGGCTGCGGTGGGCCAGGCGTACGATGCCAAATGCGGCTCCCATCCAAGATGGACCGGGAATGGCAACCAGTTCGCCCCTTTCGATTTCGCCGGCGACGACGTTGAGCGGAAGGAGAGCAACGGCGTCACACTCGCGAACGATGCACTTCATCATGTAGAGAGACTCGCAGGCGACGGAGACCAGCGCCTTGGAGCCGAGTTTCGCGGCATGTTGCGGACCGAGAAGCGCGGCGGCCAGCTCCTTAAAAAGCGCCGGAGGAAAACGGGAAGTGCTAATGAAGGGATAGGCCCAAGTTTCGTCGAGCCGCCGAGAGGGATCCACGGTCAACAACGGATGACCGGCACGCATGACGAGGTGGCCCTGATGTTGGTTGAGCCGGGTGACGTGGATCTCGGGGTCTTCCTCGGCAGCGGTAACTTCAATGATCGCCAAATCGAGGTCGCGTTTACGGAGCAGCGGCAAGAGGTTCGACCAATTGTCGTTGCAGACGCTGACGTGCACGGAAGGGTGCTCTCGCATGAGGCGCGCGATTGCCTTATCCAGAAACATGTTCGAAGGGTAAGTGCCGGCGCCGATGCGTAGTTCGCCGGTCTCGAGACCGGTGAGCAGGTTCATCTCGCGACCGAGGTCCGAGGCGCGGGACATCACGTCGCGCGCATGCTCCAGGAAGACATTGCCCGCGTCGGTAGGCTCGGCCCCGAGTGAAGTCCGATCAAATAGGCGCGTTCCAGCGCGCTGCTCCAGCTCCTTGATGGCGCGCGAGAGAGCCGGTTGCGAAAGATGAATGGCACCGGCGGCGCGGGCAAAGTTGCGGTGCTCCGCTAACGCCAAGGCGCAGCGGAGAAGGCGCAGGTCAAAGTCCATGCGTGCAGGTTATCAGGTTGATGAGCAAAAAGCATTGGACGCATGAATAGCTCGAAGGTACAATTCCCCTACCCAAAATCCATCGGGCGAAAGTGCCTGGTTCGCCAGCGAGTGGTCACCCGCAACACGCCACCAGTCACAAGTTCTGCAGCACAAGGAAAGTCCTTCGGGGGAGGACTGACTTGATTCGCAGAAACAGGGAGGACGCCGGGACAAAAGCGTCCTCCTTTGAAAGCTCTCGATGCGGTGAACTACAGGCCAGGAGGGGACGCCCCAAAGCGACCGATTGCAGGAGGATTCATGAAGAAGGACCGTAGCATTCCGTGGCTGGTTGGCCTGTGGCTGCTGGCCACGACCATACCACTTATCGCACAACAGAAGCAGCCAAACATCCTGGTCATCATGGGCGACGACGTGGGATGGTTCAACATCGGCGCCTACCACCGGGGGATGATGTCGGGCAAGACGCCGAACCTCGACAAACTGGCGGCGCAAGGCATGATGTTCACCGACTACTATGCCGAGGCGAGTTGCACCGCGGGACGAGCGAATTTCATCACGGGCGAGATTCCTCTTCGCACTGGTCTGACGACGGTGGGACAAGCCGGCGCCGACGTGGGACTTCCCGCGCAGGCTGTCACTCTTGCCACAGTCCTCAAATCGCTGGGCTACGAGACTGGACAGTTCGGCAAGAACCATCTCGGCGACCTGAACAAGTACCTACCCTGCGTACACGGTTTCGACGAATACTTTGGCTGGCTCTATCACCTCGACGCCATGTCGGACCCGTACTGGTTCGACTATCCGCAGGACTGGATCGACAAGACCGGCCCACGTGATCTCGTGCATTGTTGGGCCACCGACACCAATGACTCAACAAACCAACCGCGATGGGGCGTGGTTGGAAAGCAGAAGGTTGAGGACGAAGGTCCGTTGGCCCCGTTCCCCAACATGGAGGGCAGGCAACAGTGGCAGAAGGGCCGTCCCGCCAAATACGACATGGAAACCATTGATGATGCGCTGGTGCCAATGACCAATGGGTTCATGGACAAGGCCAAGAAGGATGGCAAGCCGTTCTTCATCTGGCACAACACCGCCCGCATGCACATCTTCACCTATCTCTCGCCCAAGTACCAGGCGATGATGAATTACGAGACCAACTACAACATCGAAGAAGCCGGCGTGGCGCAAATGGACGACAACATTGGCCAGATCCTGCAGCACCTGCAGGACATCGGCGAGGCGGACAACACCATTGTCATCTTCACCACCGACAACGGGGCGGAGACGTTCACCTGGCCCGACGGTGGCAACACGCCATTCAAAGGCGAAAAAGGTACCACCTGGGAAGGCGGATTTCGCGTGCCGTGCATTATCCGCTGGCCGGGGCATGTGAAGCCGGGAACGGTTGAGAACGGCATCTTCTCCGGTCTCGACTGGTTGCCTACGCTGGCCGCCGCCGCCGGGAATTCCAACATCACCGAGCAGCTTTTGAAAGGCGTAAAGCTCGGTGACAGCACCTACAAGAACCATCTCGACGGCTACAACCAGTTGGCCCTGCTGGAGGGTAAGGGGCCATCGGCTCGCCACGAACTGTTCTACTTTGCCGGCCCGATGCTTGGCTCAATTCGGATCGACGACTTCAAGTACACCTTCATCCAGCAACCCTACGGCTGGCCGGGAGAGAAGATTACAACCGACATGCCGTCTATCGCGAACCTTCGGCAGGATCCGTTCGAGCGCTACGCGATGCTCCGCGGCGAAAGCGCCCTCAACGGCGGCTGGGGCTATCCCATGGACTTCTACGCGCGCGAGTTTTGGCGCTTCGTCATGGTGCAAAAGGCGGTATCTGACCTGGCGCAAACTGCCATCGATTATCCGCCGATGCAGGAACCGGCCAGCTTCAACCTGGACGCGGTCAAGAAGCAGATCCAGAGCATGATTAAGGCGCACGAAGGGCAGTAAACAACCATTAAATCCAAGGGCGGTCCTGCGGGGCCGCCCCTGTACGTTGTCCGAGACCAGAATTCCAACAGCCAGTCTTTCCGGAGTTAGCCGGAGAAGCCGCCCATGAGCTCCGAGGGTTCGGACCGTAAGCAAAGAGTCAAGCACGAGCTGTGGGAGATGACCTGGTTCTTTCTGTACCTGGCGTTCTTCCTTTGCGCCTTGATCGCGTATGACATGTTTAGTTGAGTTTCAAGCTCGAAGAGGAGCGAGTGGAGCAGCGAGCTGAGGTTTTCGACGGACGTACGTAATGAACTCGTACAGATCTGTCGCCCGCGCCGCGGCCGCAAGGTGGCACCCGCGCTTACCACTCGATGATCAAACCGGTCGGTGCCATCCGCAACATCGACTGCACCTAATTGTTATTACCTGCACAAAGAACATCTGCTCGGCAGCAAGAACAAGTTCCAGATTACGGACGAGATCCTCGAAACCCACATCAAGCAGTACATCGAAGGTCAGGACCGCGACGAAGTGGTCTTTTCCCGGCAGGGTGGGGAGCCGACGCTGCTCGGGCTGGAGTTCTTCCAGAAAGTGGTCGAACCCGAACAGAAGTACAAGAAACCCGGCCAGCGCGTTGAAAACGACCTGCAGACGAAAGGTGAACCTCGAACCGTGACTGCGATCACAAGACAATGGGTCACCTAAGTGGTATGGCCTGCTTAAATTGGAATGGAAGATAGAACTTTCGTGCCTTGTCGATGCTACTCGACAAGGCGGCCTAATGATCGTCAGACGGTCTAAGGAGGGCCTACCGTGAACTGGATCAGTAGACAGTACTTCTCGAAGACTCCCAACAGTTTGGTTCGATTCATCTTTTTCGCAGCAGCGTGTCTAGCCATGGGTTCGGTTGCGCTCTGCGCCCAGACTTCCGGCGCCGAAGGGCCGAAGCCGGCTTCCGCGACCACCCAGGCCGCTAACGCGGCGGTGCTGCAAGAGCTCCCGTTCGCGGACAAGACCGCGTTCGAGCTGGCCCACAAAGGCTTCATCGCTCCCCTGTCCCCGGCGCTGATTAAGGGCAAGGCAGGCAACACGGTCTGGAATCCCGAGCAGTTTTTGTTCATCAGGGAAGGGGAGCCTTCGCCCGATACCGTCAACGCGAGCTTCTGATTGCGACCCTGGCCATCCCGTAGGTGCAGTTGATGTTACATCGACCGCGACGTGCAGGACATCTGCCGCCGCATCGCGCGAGGCTAACCGCTCAAGACGAAATGAGAACGTCATTCCTCCCATGGACTCTCGCGGCGCTGTTGGCGTGCGCTGTCGCCCTACGCGCGCAGGACGGGCCCAATTCAACATCGCAACCAGAGGCGCAGGCCGGCCAGGCAGTACCGAGCGGCGCCTCCGTTTCCCCGCAGGAACTTGCCAACCAGGTCAACAACCCAGCCGCGCCGGTCACCTTCATTCAGTTCCGTGACATACTCCTCCCCAGCCCATCGGGGACGAATGGTGTTGTGAATGGCCTGCAAATGCAGCCCGTGCTGCCGATTGGGCCGTTCCACTCCTTTCCGCACGCGCAGTTGATGAAGATCACACTGCCGATGGTGATTTCAACTTCGGGCATTCCACCTCCGGTTGGGTGTATTGGGTGCCCTGCACTTTCAACCGGCGCCACCGGCATGGGCGATTTGCAGGTGTTCGATCTGCTTTCCATAAAGCAGTCGTGGGGCCGGTGGGGCTTGGGCCCGGCATTGATATTTCCTACCGCCACCGAAACACAACTGGGTGCGGGTAAGTGGCAGGCGGGGCCTTCAGTGGCGATCATTGTTACGGCGATTAAGAACCTGACTGCGGGCTTCGTTTTGCAGAACCCGATCTCCTACGCCGGCTCACTCAATCGCCCGGCCGTGAACCAGATGCTCATCACGCCGACCTTCACCTTCAACCTGGGAGGAGGTTGGTTTGTGGGCATGGGTGACTACAACCTGACTTGGAATTGGGAGAACGGCGGTGCGGCGACGATCCCCATAGGGATGCAGATCGGCAGAGTGGTGCGAATCGGCAAACAGCCAGTCAGTCTGGCAATGGAAGCTGGAGGAGCGGCGACAAGGCCTGCCGGCACTCCCAATCCCGGTCTCATCCTTGGGTTTGAATTGAGCCCCGTCTTCAACTTCCACCTCGGCCCGGGCCAGAAAATTAAGGTGCGGGGCAAGACCTCGGCGAGTGAGCAGCAGTAAGGAAGCAGTCATCGAGCGGTCCTGGAAGCCCCAACTTTCGAACCGAGGTGGCTAGGGACTAATGTGCCTGCTTTACAGTAATCGATGCTGCATCATCTCGGAACTACCCGGGGACTGACAGCAATTCGAGCGGGGACAGGGGAAAAAGATCAAACGCAAGGAGGTCAGCACTATGACAGAGACATCCAATGGCGATCCGCGAGTTGGGCTGGCGCAAAAGCGGACGGGGCTGGCCGTTTTCCGCACGGCCCAGGCGCTTGACCGCACCACACTTGCATGGGTTAGGACAACGCTGACGATGGGCACCTTCGGTTTCGGCATGATTGCTTTTTTTCGGGCGCTCCACGAAGAAGCGCAAACACCAGCGGCAGCGCGGTTGCACCATGCTGCAATCCGATTCGGTGAGGTGCTCGTGTTATTAGGCGTTGTTGCCACGGTTCTGGCAGGAGTCTCCCACTGGAGTTCGTTGCGTCGTCTGGAGCGAGGCGAGATGCCAAGAGCCGCGCGCTGGCCACTGAGTGTTGCTGTCGCGTTGTTCGTTGCGTTGTTGGGGATGGCCGGCTTGTGGTCGCTGGCGACGGGGCGATAAGCAGACCAGTTTCCAGTTTCGAGAGAGAAAGGCGCGATTGCTCGCGCCTTTTCGCTTGAGTGAATGGTGGTTTGCTAGTCGTGCACGCCGTCCATGAAGGCGCGGAGCTTGCGCGAGCGCGACGGGTGCCGCAGCTTGCGCAGCGCCTTGGCCTCGATTTGGCGGATGCGTTCGCGAGTGACCGCAAACGACTGGCCGACCTCTTCTAGGGTGTGCTCGGAGCCGTCTTCCAGGCCGAAGCGCATCTTGATCACCTTCTCCTCCCGGGCGGTGAGCGAGCGGAGTACGGTCGCGGTCTGCTCTTTGAGGTTGACGTTGATCACGGCCTCGGCGGGCGAGACCACGGCGCGGTCTTCGATGAAGTCGCCGAGGTGGGAATCTTCTTCCTCGCCGATGGGCGTCTCCAGCGAAATCGGTTCCTGCGCAATCTTGAGCACCTTGCGCACTTTGGCCACCGGGATGTCCATGCGCTTGGCGATCTCTTCCGAGGTCGGCTCGCGGCCGAGTTCCTGCACCAGCTGACGCGAGGTGCGGATGAGCTTGTTGATGGTCTCGATCATGTGCACCGGAATACGAATGGTGCGGGCCTGGTCGGCGATGGCGCGGGTGATGGCCTGGCGGATCCACCACGTCGCGTAGGTGGAGAACTTGTAACCGCGGCGGTACTCGAACTTGTCAACTGCCTTCATCAGGCCGATGTTGCCTTCCTGAATGAGGTCGAGGAACTGCAGTCCGCGGTTGGTGTACTTCTTGGCGATTGACACCACGAGGCGCAGGTTGGCCTCGATGAGTTCGCGCTTGGCGTACTCGGCATCGACGTCGCCCTGTACGATTTCGCGCTGGGTGCGCTTGAGTTCGGCGAAGTTGGCGCCGGCGTCCTGCTCCATGCGCTCGAGGTCGGAGCGGATGCTGCGCACCTGCTTGCGCAGCTCCTTGCGCTGCTCGTCGGAGCGGGTGGCCTCGGCGCGCTTCTCGAAGTTGAGGGCCTGCTTGTCGAGGCCGCGCATACTGTCGACGGTCTTGTTGACGCGATCGATGAGGCGCTTGCGCTCGGTGTTGGTGAAGCCCAGCTTGCGGATAACCTGGGAAAGTGCAACTTGCTCGCGGCCCAGGGCCCAGCGGGTCTTGCGGTGCATGCGGGCGTTCTTCTTGGGCTGGATGCCAGCGAGCTTTTCGGTCAACTGCTCGGACTTCCTGTAGTGCTTGTTGAGCTCATCGATCTTGCCGGTGATGTCCTTCAGGCGATTGAGCAACACCTCTTCGGTGATCTCGTCCTCATCGAAGAGCACCACTTCCTTGATGGAACGTACGCCGCGCTTGAGGTCCTCGCCCATGGCGACGATCTCGCGAATGACGATGGGCGAGCGCGACAGGGCCTTGAGCACGCGTAGTTGGCCGCGCTCGATGCGCTTGGCGATTTCAACTTCGCCTTCACGGGTCAGTAGGGGAACGGTGCCCATCTCGCGCAGGTACATGCGGACGGGGTCGTTGGTCTTTTCGAGCGCGCCGGGAGTGAGGTCGAGCTCGACGTCTTCGCCGGCTTCGAGGTCGCCCTTGTCGAACTTGTCGAGCGCACTGGGAGACTTGGGGCCCTCCAGCACATCGATGCCCTGGCCGCCAATGGTAGCCATGAGATCATCGAGGTCTTCGGGCGAATGCACGTCGTGGGGGATCAAGTCGTTGACCTCATCGTAAGTGAGGTAACCTTTCTCTTTTCCCACATCGATCAATTTTTTGATGTCGTCGAACTTATCGTCTAGAGCCAAAGCGGAATATCCTCGGCGCCTTTCGCGAGGCGCTCTTGTTCAGTGCATACTACGGCGGGAGTGGTACGGAGGTACCATTGTTTGCGGAAACCCTCGAATTTTAGCACAATCGCGAGCGGCATTACCAGCATTTTTGTCGTTCAGACAGCCAGCCCACAAGACCACCAGAAGCAAGCGTATCGAAACTATAGCGTTTAGATGAGTTATCGCCCTGATTTGGTGCACCAGATTGTGCCGAATCGCCGCCCAAGGCGGAATCCACCGCAACGGTATATCCTAATCTTTTGTATAAGTTACGTGGAGAGTGCCGGGTTCTCGCCAGCCGCAGTCATGGCCCGGCGCAATTTCACGCGCTCCCGGAGAAGATGCGCAGAAGCTGCCGTATCGTTCCGCCGCTCGGCCTCCTTGAGTTGGTGTTGCAAGTCGTCGAGTTGGCGGAGGATGGTGCGCTTACGCAGCGAGCGCACGGCGTTTTCCAGTAGTTCTGGGGTCAGCTCCTCGTTGTCCTCCAAGAGCACGGACGCGACTAGTCGGCGGTCACTCTCGTCGAGCGGGAGGCTCATCGGGTCGAGGCCCTGCTCGTGGGCCGTGATTAGCGCGTCGAACAATGCCTGCGCGCCGGAGCCTTGGTGCAGCTGCTCCCGCGAGAGGAAGTAGTGCGCCTGACGGCCGGGCTCGAAGTCGGGGTCCTGGCCTTCGCGGGCAGTGAACGGCGAATGTCCCAAGTCGGGGCTGGCCAAGGCGCGAAGCAGCACACGCTCAGCGCCGGTTAGTTGTGACGCGGCTGGAGCGTTCACGCGCGCCGCTGAGCGTGCGGTGGCGGCGTGGCGCAACTCCTGGCGCAGCACCTTGGACTCGATGCCGAGGCGGTGGGAGATTTCGTTGGCCAGTTCGTCGCGCACGATGCGGCTGGGCACGCGATGGATGTGCGGAAGCAGATAATTCAGCGCCTTTACCTTGCCTTCGGGAGTGCGCACGGGATGCAGCGCACGCGCGCGTTCGATGAGGTAGTCGAAATACTTTTGCGAATGGGCGAGAGCGTCGGAGTAGGCGTTCGCACCCTTACGGCGGATGTAGAGGTCGGGGTCGAAGCCGGTCTCGAGCGTGAGGACTTTGATTTCGAAGTCCTCGCTCACCAGCAGTGCCAGCGAACGTTCGGCGGCGGCGGCGCCTGCGGTGTCGGGATCGAAGTTGACCACGATTTTCTTGCTGAAGCGGGCGAGCAGCCGAGCTTGCGCGTCGGTAAAGGCCGTGCCCGAGCTGGCGATGACGTTGCGCAGACCCGCGGAATACACGGTGATGCAGTCCATTTGGCCTTCGACCAGGATGGCATAGTCGAGCTTACGGATGGCGTCTTTCGCTTTGTCGAGGTTGAAGAGGACGCGTGATTTGGAGTAGATGGGGGTTTCGGGCGAGTTGAGGTACTTGGGACCGGACTTTTCGTCAGTGGCGAGTGTGCGTCCGGTAAAGGCGATCACCTTGCCCTGCTCGGTGGCGATGGGGAACATCACGCGGTTGCGGAATTTGGAGTACGCAGTGGTCAGTTGCCGGTTATCAATTGTCGGTTGGCTCTCTGGTGAGTGATCTTTCTCTTTCCAGGAGAACAATCCCGATTCGCGGATCAGCTCTTCATCGAATTGGTTGATGAGCACGTCGCGGAGCAGAAATCCTCGCTCGGGAGCGAAGCCGAGGCGGAATTCGGCGATGGTCTCGGGGTTGAGGCCACGGGAGTGCAGGTATTCGCGGGCGTGGGCGGCTTCGGGGCGCTTGAGCTGTTCCTGAAAGAAGGCGCAGGCGCGTTCGTGGATGTCGAGCAGGCCGCCGCGCATCTTCGCCTGGCGCGCTTCTTCCGGCGATGAGTAGGTGACCTTCGGCATGGGGATGCCGAGTTTCTCGGCCACCATGCGCACGGCTTCGGGGAAAGTGATGTTCTCGATTTTCTGCACGAAGGTGAAGACATCGCCTCCGGCGTTGCAACCGAAGCAGTGAAAGAACTGGTTGCCGGCGTGGACGGAAAAGGATGGCGTCTTTTCCTGATGGAAAGGGCACAGCCCGACATAGTTTTGCCCGCCACGCTGACGCAGCTTGACGTACTCGCCCACGATGCGGACGATGTCGGCCTGTTGCTTGACGGTGGCGGCGAAATCGCCGGGGGTAGCCATTCAACTAGTGTGCCGCAACGCGCGCTGCCACGGCATTCGGATTCTGTGCGGCTGCCGGGATTAGCTGTGGATAACTGCGAGAAACCTGTGCAGGAAGGTGGAAGATACGGGCGAAATCCCGCGTCGTCCCATGGAGTTACACCACGACGAGCACAGCGCGGTCGCGCAGTTTGCCAGTATCCATCAGATCGAGCGCCTTGTCAGCGTCTTCCAGCGGGTACTTTGTGATGCGCGGCAGCACCTTGTTATGCGCTGAGAAATTCAGCGTGGCGCGGACGTCGCTGCGCCCGCCTGAGGGCGAGCCCATCACGCGCCGACGGGCTCCGATCAGGTCAAAGGGCATGGCGGAAATGTTGCCCGGGCCGACGCCCAGCACCACGAGGGTGCCGTCGGGGGCGAGGCCGGGAATCGCGGCGGTGGCCGCCTCGCTGCTGGGAGCGGTGGCCAGAACAATGTCCGCACCGCCGTCCCAGGCGCGGAGTGCCTCGCCGGCTTTCTGCGTCTTGGTGTTGACGAAATACTCAGCGCCCAGCTCTTGCGCTTCGTCCTGCTTGTCGGGTGTGTTGGAGATGACGGCCACGCGCGCGCCCATCGCTTTGGCGTAGAGCACGGCGAGATGGCCCAGCCCGCCCAGACCGATGACGGCGACTTTCTGGCCGGGCCGGAAGCCAGCCTGACGCATGCCATTAAATACGGTAAGTCCGGCGCACATCAGCGGGCCGGCTTCAGTGAAGTCCAGAGCATCGGGAATGGGAGCGACGTACAGGGCGGGGGCGATCATGTACTCCTGATAACCGCCGTCCTGGTTGACGCCGGTTATCGTCTGAAACGGGCACAGTATCTCGGCGCCGCGAACGCACTGGTCACAGTGGCCGCAGGCGGAGAACAGCCACGGCATGCCGACGCGGTCGCCCAGCTTCGGCCAGGTGACGCCTTCGCCGACCCTGTCGACGACGCCGGCGACCTCGTGGCCAAGGACGCGGGGGAAGCTGGCAAACGGTATTTGTCCCTCAAGCACAGCGAGATCGCTGTGACACACGCCGCAGGCGTGCACTTTGATGAGCACTTCTCCGGCTTTCGGTTGAGGAATGGGACGGTCTTCCATAACGACAGGGGCATTCACTTTTAGGGCGACAACCGCTTTCATGGCATCTCCTCGGAGGGCCTGAGGTTAAGAGAAAGGGGCGCGCGACAGACTGGTTTGGATGCAGCGCCGGGAGGAAAGATACATGGGCGGCAGGATACAGGGGCGGTATTTGACTCTGCCTGTGGGGTCGGCTAGCCTCAATCTTTCGCGAATGACTTGGAAATAGTACCTCGGGTGCACGACCCACGTGGCGTCCAAAGGACCGCGGGAGCCTGGGACACACCCAAACCGGTCCACCCGCTAGAACTACTTATGAAACTGAAGCAATCCATTCTGCACGGAATCGTGGCCCTCGCGCTTTGCGCGCAGGCGCTGGGGGGCAGCGTGATGCGGCCCACGCACGCGCCCAAGGCGATGGTGGCTTCGGTGCAGGGCGACGCCTCGGATGCCGGGATCGAGATCATGAAGGCGGGCGGGAATGCGGTGGATGCGGCGGTGGCGGTAGGGTTTGCGCTGGCGGTGACCCATCCTGAAGCAGGCAACCTGGGCGGCGGGGGCTTCATGCTGTTCCGCCGGGCGGACGGCGAAGTGCACTTCGTCGATTACCGCGAGAAGGCGCCGGCAAAGGCTACTGCTGACATGTACCTCGACAAGAACGGCAACGTGATTGAGGACATGAGCACCGTCGGCTACAAGGCGATTGCTGTGCCGAGTTCGGTGGCGGGACTGGCGTACGCGGAAAAGCGTTGGGGAAAGCTCTCGCTGCAGCAGGTGATGGCTCCGGCCATCCGGCTGGCGCGGGACGGGTTTGTGCTCGACTACGGCACGGCCAAGGACCTGCAAGACGACAATCTCGCGAAGTTTCCTGAATCTCGACGCATTTTTCAGCGCGATGGGAACTACTATCAGGCGGGCGAGGTGTTCAAGCAGCCGGAGCTGGCGCGCACGCTGGAGAGGATCGCGAAAAATCCTGACGACTTTTACCACGGCGACATGGCACGGGAACTGGCGGCGGCAATGCAGAAGGGCGGCGGGCTGATCACCGCCGAAGACCTGGCCGCCTATGACGTGAAGGAGCGGCAGCCGATTCGCGGGACTTATCGCGGCTACGAGATCATCAGCGCGCCGCCGCCATCGTCGGGCGGGGTGGCGCTGGTGGAGATACTCAATATTCTTGAGGGTTATGACCTGGCGAAACTAGGCGATCGCTCGGGCCAGAGCATTCACTTGACTGCCGAGGCATTTCAGCGCGCCTTCTTCGACCGCGCCGAGTTCATGGGCGACCCCGATTTTTCCAAGGTTCCGGTGGCACAATTGATCGACAAGCGCTATGCGGCAGCGTGGCGGGAGACGATTCCGCTGCGGCGGGCGACCCCGGCCAACGAGCTGAAGCGTCCGGCGATCTTCACCCAGCTTGACCGCTACGCCAGCGCGAATCCGCCGAGGGCGATGGTCCACGAGCCGGAGAACACCACGCATTACTCGGTGGTCGATCCCGAGGGCAATGCGGTATCGGTGACGACGACGTTGAACGGCAGCTTCGGATCCGCCGTGACCGCCGAGGGCCTGGGCTTCCTGCTGAACAACGAGATGGACGACTTCGCCGCCAAGCAGGGCGTGCCCAATATGTACGGGCTCATCCAGGGCCCGGCGAATGCGGTGGGGGCGAACAAGCGTCCGCTGTCGGCCATGACCCCGACCATCGTGCTGCAGGACGGGAAGCTGTTTCTCGTGCTGGGCTCGCCCGGCGGTCCCACCATTATTACGACCGTGGCCAACGTGCTGATGGGCGTGGTGGATTACGGGATGAATGTCCAAGAATCGGTGAACGCGCCGCGCTTCCATAACCAGTGGCTGCCCGACAAACTGATACTGGAGCACATTGGCATTTCGCCCGACACGGTGCGCATTCTGGAGAGCATGGGGTACCAGATCAAGGACGACCGGGAATTCTGGGGTGACGCCGAGTGCATTGCCATCGATCCTAAAACCGGCGAGCGGTTGGGCGCCAGCGATGGACGCAACAATGGAAAGGCGGTGGGCTTCTGATGCGGCGCGGCATGTCAACCCTGGTGTACGCTCGGCGGGAGCGGCTGCACCCCGGTCTGCTGGACAAGATGGTCGCGGGCGGAGCAGAGGCGATTGAGGTTTTCGGCGCGCGCGGCCACTTCCACTACTCCGAGCGTCAGCACGTGCGCGAGATCGCCAACTGGTTCCGCGGCAATACGGTCACCTTTCACTCGATGCATGCGCCGATGCACGGCGATGACGAGTTTGGACGGAGCGGCGCTCCGCCGCTGAACATCGCCGCCGTCGAAAAGCGCGACCGCATCGCCGCCATGGACGAGATCAAGCGCGCCATCGAGGTGGCCGAGCATGCGCCGTTTCAGTTCCTAGTGCAGCATGTGGGAGTGAGCGGCGAGAGCGCGAGCGGACAGAAAATGGAAGCGGCCATGACTTCGCTGGAACATCTGCGCGCCTTCGCCAAGCCGCTGGGCGTGCAGGTGGTGGTGGAGAACATTCCCAATGAACTTTCGACGCCCGAGGGCCTGGTGGAGTTGCTGCACACTACGCACTTCACCGATGTCGGAGTGTGCTTCGACGTGGGACATGCAAACATGGCTCCGGGCATCGCGCACGCGTTCGCGATGTTGAAGGACCTGATTCGCACCACGCATGTACACGACAACCATGGCGAGCGCGATGAGCATTTGTGGCCGGGCCAGGGCAAGATCGACTGGAAGGAGACGGTCGAACTGCTGCGCACAGCTCCGCATGTGCCGGCGCTGGTGCTGGAGATCGAAGGAATGGAGGGGGAGAAGGTGGCGGAGAAGATGGCGGAGGCTTACGGCAGGCTGGACGTGTAGGGTTGGTTGAGGTGGTGTGGGGAAAACAGATCTCTCGCGGGCTGAAGCCCGCTCGAGATGACAATCATAAGGGGCAAGTACGGCAGGGCTGAAGCCGTGCCTTTTCAAAGACGGAACTCATGGAGACATCGGAAGCAACCCTTACTGCGATCCGCGAGATCGGCAAGCACGACGGCCAGGCGGTCACCATACGCGGCTGGCTGTATAACCTGCGGGAGAGCGGCAAGCTGCTGTTCCCGCAATTCCGCGACGGCAGCGGCGTGATTCAGGGAGTCGTTGTGAAGAACCAGGTCTCGCCTGAGCTGTTCGAGTCGATCAAGACGCTCACGCAGGAGTCAAGCGTGATCGTCACCGGCAAGGTCCGCGCCGACAAACGCGCTCCCGGCGGATATGAACTCGACGTAACCGACGCACAGGTAGTACAGCGGGTGAATCCCGACGATCCGTATCCCATCACACCGAAGGAGCACGGCGTCGATTTCCTCATGGAGCATCGGCATCTCTGGGTCCGCTCGCCGCGGCAGGCGGCAATCCTGCGGCTGCGCGCCGAGATCATTAAGGCGGCACGCGATTTTTACGATGACCGCGGCTTTACACTCACCGACCCTCCCATACTCACGCCGGCTGCATGCGAGGGCACGACTACGCTGTTTCCGGTCGATTACTTCGACGAGCAGGCGTACCTGACGCAGTCCGGGCAACTCTACATCGAAGCTACGGCTATGGCGCTGGGCAAGGTGTACAGCTTCGGGCCGACATTTCGCGCGGAGCGCTCCAAGACGCGCCGCCATCTCACCGAGTTCTGGATGGTGGAGCCCGAGATCGCGTATGCCACGCTGGATGACCTGATGCAGCTTGCCGAGGAATTCATCACCTTCATCGTGAAGCGGTGCTTGGAGCGGCGGCGTGCGGAGCTGGAGACAGTCGGCCGCGATATCGGCAAGCTGGAGACGATCGACACGCCGTTTCCGCGCATCACGTATGACGAGGCGGTCGGGATGCTGCAGAAGGCGCATGCCCAGGGGCTGCTGGACAACAACTTCGAGTACGGCGGTGACTTTGGCTCGCCCGACGAAACGTACATCTCGTCGCAGTTCGAGCGGCCGGTGATGGTGCATCGTTATCCGGCCGCGGTGAAGGCGTTTTACATGGAGCCCGATCCGCAGCGGCCCGACCTCGCGCTGTGCGTGGACGTGCTCGCGCCCGAAGGCTATGGCGAAATCATCGGTGGCTCGCAGCGTACCGCCTCGTACGAACTGCTGATCAAGCGCATTCACGAGCACGGGCTGCCGGAAGAGGCCTTCAAGTGGTACCTTGATCTGCGCAAGTTCGGCAGCGTGCCGCACTCCGGTTTCGGCATGGGCATCGAGCGTGCGGTGGCGTGGATTTGCGGACTCGAGCATGTACGCGAGACCATACCGTTTCCGCGTATGCTGTACCGGCTGTATCCGTGATTTTCTGCTGAATCAGGAACTGTATGGCAACCAGTCCAGCTACCAAGCCGCTGCAAAACATTGAGGCATCGAAGCAGATTCGCATTATCGGCGTGCCGCTCGATCTGGGTCAATCGCGACGCGGCGTTGACATGGGGCCGTCCGCGGTGCGCGTCGCCGGACTGGAGAGCAAGCTGGAGGCCCTCGGCTACAACGTGAAGGACGGCGGAAACGTTCCGGTCGCGGTGCTGGAGACGCGACCGGAAGGCGATCCGCGCGCCAAGTATCTCACCGAGATCACCGAGACCTGCACCAAGGAAGCCGAGATCGTGCTGAAGACGCTGGACAGCGGACACATTCCGGTGGTACTGGGCGGGGACCACTCGATTGCGGCAGGTACGGTTTCAGGCGTGGCCGAGTTCTATCGGCGCCAGAACAAGAGGATTGGCCTAATCTGGGTCGACGCGCACAGCGACATTAATACACCGGAAACCTCACCGAGCGGCAACGTACACGGCATGCCGCTGGGCGCCATCATGGGACTGTTCGACTCGCCGCTCAGCAACATCTTCGGCTTCAGCCCCAAGGTGAAGCCGGAAAACTGTGTGCTAGTGGGCATTCGCGACGTGGACAGCAATGAGCGCGACAATATCAAGCGCGCCGGCGTGCACGCCTATACCATGCGCGACATCGATGAGCGCGGCATGCGCACGGTGATGGAGGAAGCGCTGCGGCTGGCGGGGCGCGGCACCGTGGGCTATCACGTCTCGCTCGACATGGACTGGATCGATCCCGAGGATGCGCCGGGGGTGGGGACGCCGGTGTGGGGCGGTGCGACCTACCGCGAGGGCCACCTGGCAATGGAGATCATCGCTGACCACGGACGCATGCTGAGTTTCGAGATTGTAGAAGTGAACCCGGTACTCGACGAGCGCAATCAGACCGCAGAGCTGGCGGTGGAGCTGGCACTGTCGGCGTTCGGGAAGAAGATATTGTAGTCTCCTCAAATTTATTCATGGACGTCCTCAAACAACTCTTCGAAAAACACTTCCATTCTCCGGCGACACAGGTGCTGCCGCTGCAAGGGCACCTTGGCGCGTCGGGGCGCAACATTATTCGGCTGGCCAATGATGCGAATTCCGCCATCGGGATTCTGTATGGCGTGCGGGAAGAGAACGCGGCATTTCTTGAGTTTTCGCGGGCGTTCCGACGCAATCGACTGCCGGTACCGCAGATTTACGAAGAAGATCTCGACCAGGGTGCGTATCTGGAAGAGGACCTTGGTGACCTTACGCTCTACCAATTCCTCACCGAGCACCGCAAGGGAGACGAGATTGCGTCCGAGGTGATCGACGCCTACCGCAAAGCGGTCACCATTCTGCCGCGGTTCCAAGTGGAGATGCGGGACAAAATCAACTACAAGGTTTGCTACCCCCGCGCCAGCTTCGATCGCCAGTCCGTTGCCTGGGACCTGAACTATTTTAAGTATTACTTTTTAAGGCTGGCGGGCATACCGTTCAGCGAGCAAGCGCTGGAGAACGACTTCTCGCGCCTGACGAAATTCCTACTTAGCGCCGACCGTGAGTATTTTCTGTATCGCGACTTCCAGTCGCGAAACGTGATGCTGGTGGACGGCACCCCATACTTCCTGGACTACCAGGGAGGACGCAAGGGAGCGCTGCAGTACGACATCGCTTCGCTGCTATTCGACGCCAAGGCCGACCTGCCGCCGGGGCTGCGCCAGCAGCTGCTCGACGACTACCTCGACACCCTGGAGACGTTTCTGCCGGTCGATCGTGGCGTGTTCCTGCATTACTACTTTGCATACGTGTATGTGCGTGTGATGCAGGCGCTGGGGGCGTACGGTTTTCGCGGCTTCTATGAGAGCAAGCCAGTGTTTCTGCAGAGTGTGCCGTATGCGCTGAAGAATATCCGCTGGCTGCTGCACAACGTGACGCTACCGCTGGCGCTGCCTTCACTGATGACGGCGTTTACGGCGATGCTAGGCTCGGAGAAGCTGCAGAGCATCGCGAAGGAATCCGACAAGCTCACCGTGCGCATCTCTAGTTTTTCGTTCCACCGCGGCTTGCCGAAAGACGAGACCGGGCACGGAGGCGGATTTGTCTTTGATGCGCGAAGCTTGCCCAACCCGGGGCGAGAGGAAGCATTCAAGCCGCTGACGGGGAAAGAAACCGCGATCGCCGAGTATCTTGAGCAGCAGACGAGCGTGCGCCAGTTCTTCGCCAACGTGATATCGCTGGTCGATGCCAGCGTCAGCAACTACCAGGACCGAGGCTTCAAGAACCTGTCTGTGTCATTCGGATGCACCGGAGGGCGGCACCGCTCGGTGTACCTGGCCGAGCAGTTGGCGAAACACCTGCGTGCTCGCGGTGGAGTGAAGGTGGTGGTGCGTCATCGCGATTTGGAGAGCGCCGAACAATGAAGGCCATGGTTTTGGCCGCCGGGCTTGGCACGCGCCTGCGTCCGCTGACCAATGATCGGCCAAAGGCGCTGGTGGAAATCGGTGGCCACACCTTGCTGGAGATCACGCTCACCCGCCTGCGTGCGGTCGGCGTGCGCGAAGTCATCGTCAACGTGCATCACTTCGCCGAAATGATTGCGGAGTGTCTTGCGGCAAAGCAGAACTTCGGGATGCGGATCGAACTTTCGCGCGAGGAGGTGCTGCTGGACACCGGCGGCGGGCTAAAGAAGGCGGCGTGGTTTTTTCTGGAGGATGGGCGGGAAGAGCCGTTCCTGCTGCACAACGTGGACGTGATCAGCGACATTGATCTGGCGCAGATGGTAGAGTTTCACCGGTCACAGCGGGCACTGGCCACGCTGGCAGTGCAGCAGCGCACGAGTTCGCGCTACCTGCTGTTCGACGAGCTGGGGTTGCTTTGCGGGCGGCGCTTCGAGGGCGAGCAACGCACGGAACTGGCACGTCCTGCCGAGCCGTTGCAGGCGCTGGCGTTTTGCGGCATCCATGTGATCTCACCGCGGCTGTTGGGAATGATGAGCGAAGAAGGCGCGTTTTCGATCATCGAAACCTACCTGCGGCTGGCGGCGCGCGAGAACAAAGTTGCAGCATTTCGCGCGGATAAGTATTACTGGCGGGACCTGGGGACAGTCGGGAGCCTGAGGCTGGCGGGGAAAGATTGGAAGGCCGTGTCCTTCAACTGACTTCGTACACCGGCACGCACCTCCTCAGCTAACTTCATCCACTACCTGCCGATTTAAACTGCCAGCATGAAGAAACTCCGCGTGGGCGTGTTGTTTGGGGGGCGCAGCGGCGAGCACGAAGTGTCGCTGCTGTCGGCGGCATCGGTGCTGAACGCCATCGACAAGAAGAAGTACGAGGTGGTGGCGATCGGCATCACCAAGGCGGGCCGCTGGGTGACGGCGGCGCATGCCGAGCGGCTGCTCAAGGGCGACCAGGCGACTGAGCCGGAGCCGCGCCATTTGCGCGCGGGTGATCCGCAGGCCACGTCGGCCGCGGCGGTCTTGGCCAAGGGCGAAGGCGTGGTGGTTCCTCCGATGCCCGGGCGCGATCACTCGTCACTGGTCCCGTTTGAAACCGACGCTCCGCAAACTCATGCGGCGGCGCACGCTGTCGATGTGGACGTGATTTTTCCCGTGTTGCACGGCACCTTCGGCGAAGACGGGACCATCCAGGGCCTGCTGGAGTTGGCCGACATTCCGTATGTGGGAGCGGGGGTGCTGGGGTCGGCCGCCGGCATGGACAAGGACGTAATGAAGCGGCTGTTCCGCGATGCCGGGCTGCCCATCGTGAAGCATGTCACGGTCTTACGCAGCGCGTGGCGCGAGCAGCCGAAGAAAGTGCGGAAGCTGATTGAGGATGCGCTGAAGTATCCGGTGTTCGTGAAGCCGGCGAATTTGGGCTCGTCGGTGGGGATCAGCAAGGTGCATGGAGCTTCTGAACTGGCAGCAGCGATGGACGAGGCCGCGCACTTCGACCGCAAGCTGGTCATCGAGCAAGGGGTGGGCGGCAAGAGCGCCAAGGCCCGCGAAATCGAGTGTTCGGTGCTGGGCAACGACAACCCAAGCGCTTCGGTGCCGGGCGAGATCGTACCCATCAAGGAGTTTTACGACTATGACGCCAAGTACCTGGTGGAAGGCTCGCGGCCCGTCATCCCCGCTGAGCTGCCCAAGAGCAAGCTCAAAGAGGTACAGAAGCTGGCCATCGCGGCGTTCCAGGCAGTGGATTGCTCCGGTCTGGCGCGGGTGGATTTCCTGATGGACCCGCGCTCGGGCAAGCTGTATGTCAACGAGATCAACACCATGCCGGGGTTTACCTCGATCAGCATGTATCCCAAGCTGTGGGAAGCGAGCGGGTTGACCTACCCCGAGCTCATCGACCGGCTCATCCAGTTCGGGCTGGAGCGCCACGCGGAGAAGAAGGAGAACCGTTACAGCCGCTAACCCTTCCCCCGTTTTGCCGTCTATCTTTGTGCAGGGAGCGATGCTTCCCGGGCGTGCCAGCAGTTCGTTTATGCAGGGACCGCATGCCCCAGGCACCGCGAGCTGCCCTCTCCTTTCGCACGGAACCCGCATGGGCTCCTTTACGTACAAGCACGTGGAGGAGCCTGTGCGCAAACTTATCGCGGTTCTCATCTTTTCTCTCCCGCTGCTGGGCCTGACGGCATCCGCTGAAGAGTGGTCCAAGAGCTACACGGTTGGCGCGAAGCCGGCACTGCACATTGACACCAACGACGCCGCTATCGAGATTACGCGCGGCAGCGGTAACACCATTGCCGCCCGCGTGATCACCGAGAACTACACAATTGGCGACGGCGGCCTGCGCATCAGCGAGCATCAGGACGGCGACAAGGTCGATCTCACCGTGCGCATTCCGAGTCAGTCAGGATTCCACGTCAACTGGCACGACCGCCGGGTGCGCCTTGAAATTCAGGTGCCAGCAGGGACGGCGCTCGATCTGCACTCCAGCGACGGTCATATCAACGTGGACGGCACAACCGGTGGGGCGCGCATCGACACCGGCGACGGAGCGGTCGAGGTGCATAACTTTACTGGAAACATCCGCGCCCGCACCGGCGACGGCCACATCACCGTTGATGGCGTGCTCAACGAGGTGTATCTGCACAGCGGCGACGGCCGCATAGCTTTGACCGCCCGCCCTGGTTCGAAAATGGACCGCAGCTGGCTCATCCATACCAGCGATGGTCGCGTCGAAGTGAACCTACCGGAAAACTTTGCCGCCGAACTTTACGCCCATACCGGTGACGGCCGCATCACGCTGGACATTCCTGTGACGGTAAACGGGGCAATGGAGCGCTCGCACGTGCGGGGCAAGATGAACGGCGGCGGCGAGCTGCTGGAGATCTCGACCGGCGACGGCAGTATTCGCGTGGGCAAGCTGTAAGCGCGGCCGGTTCGGCGAAGTGCTGCTGCCAGCGGCGACATGGCTGACGATCACTGGCTGCCAATTGCCGGGTACGAGTAAACTGTACTCGTCATGACCCTGTTCGAATCGAGACCCTTCGATCCCGTGGCCGCGCGCAAACGACGCAACCGCATCATCGCTATCGTCGCTATTGTGCTGCTGCTTGCGATTCTGGCATGGAACTTCCGCCACTATCCTGAAGAGCGCCAGGTGGACAAGTTCTTCGCGGCCCTGCAGCAGAAAGACTACGAGAAGGCCTACGGCATCTGGAACCACGATCCGGAATGGAAGCAGCACCCGCAGAAATACTCGAACTACCCGTTCGGCAGTTTCATGCAGGACTGGGGACCGGGCGGTCAGTGGGGCGTCATCACGAGTTACCACGTGGATGGCTCTGCGGTGCCGAAAGGCGGCAACGCAACGACCTTCGATGTGGGCAGCAGCGGCGTGGTGGTAGTGGTGACGGTCAACCAACGCGTCGCCGACAAAGCCCACATCTGGGTGGAGAAGTCGGACAAGACGCTGGGGTTCTCGCCGTACTGAGCGGGGCAGATTTTCGGGCTCTGGCGGATTTTTCAAGCACTTCCACTTCAAGCGGCTGTGGGCTGTAATCTGAGACCAATCGACTTTGCGATGACTGGCAGACAATGAACAAGAATCGTGTCTTTATCAGTCACATCTCGGAAGAAGAGGCCGTAGCCGCCCGCCTGAAAAAAGAACTCACGCAAGACTTTCTAGGGTTACTGGAGGTATTTGTATCGTCTGATACGGAAAGCATCGCGGCTGGGGAACAGTGGTTGGAGTCGATCGAAACCGCCCTGCGAGAATGCGCAATCGTAGTTATTTTGTGCAGTCCGGAATCTATCACTCGACCGTGGATAAACTTCGAAGCCGGCGCGGCCTGGATGCGGAATATTCCCATCATCCCGGTGTGTCATTCCGGACTATTGCCCCGCGACCTGCCAATGCCTCTTTCCCTAAGGCAAGGCATCGCACTAACGGACGCTGAGGGCCTGAAGAGGTTATACAAGAGGGTGGCCGAAGTGCTCTCGTGTCAACCGCCAGTGAAGGACTTTGGGGGCCTTGCAGATCAACTTCGAACGAACGAGGCGCATCAGGTTACCAAGAGCAGCAGTGCGCTTGACACGCTGAAGCTCGACCGGGCCACGCGCGACCGTCTCGCCGAATCGTTGTTGCACGCAACCTTCAGGTGGCGCTCGCTTGACCGAGTTGCAGCGGAATCGGGTCTGACGCCGGAGCGGGCGGCGGACCTGTTACGATCCGACCCGGAGGTGCGATTCAGCAAAGGAAAATCGGGAAAAACGATCGTGGGGCTGAAGTCGAGGGTTGGTGCCTAGACTGGCTGCTTCAAGGCAGCGCCAGCTTCTGGCGCTAACCCCGGAACGGCTGTCGTTTATTCCGCCCGCGCCGAGGCCGGGCTGAAGTGGTTGATGGCCTTCTGCAGCGAGGCCTCGTCTTCCACATTGACGCACTTGCGTGAGCGGTCGATCTGGCGCATCAGGCCGCACAGCACCTTGCCCGGGCCGACTTCCACGAAATTCTCGACGCCGAGCGCAATCAGCGCCTGCATCGACTTGACCCACTGCACCGCACCCGTCACCTGGCGGATGAGGGCCTCGCGGCTTGCATCGCTGGTGGTCACGAGCGCGGCATCGACGTTGCACATCACCGGCACTTCAGGATTGTGGAAGTAGAGGGCACGCAGATCTTCCACCAGCCGATCCTGCGCGGGCTGCATCAGCGCGCAATGGAAGGGCGCGCTTACCGGCAGCACAATGGCGCGTTTGGCGCCACGCTTCTTGGCCAACTCGGTCGCGCGCTCGACTGCGGCTCTGTTGCCGGAGATCACCGTCTGGTCAGGTGAGTTGAGATTGGCTGCCTGGCAAATTTCGCCCTGCGCGGCTTCCGCGCAGACCTGCTCCACCTGCTCGGCGGGAAGCGCCAGGATCGCCGCCATGGCACCGACGCCGACCGGCACTGCCTCCTGCATGTACTTGCCGCGATTGCGTACGGTGCGCACCGCGTCGGCGAAAGAGAGAGTTCCGGCGGCGACGTGGGCCGAGTATTCTCCCAGGCTATGTCCCACAACGTAGGAGGGCGTGAATCCCTGTGACTGCAGCACGCGCCAGGCCGCAACCGACGCGGTCAGAATGGCCGGCTGCGTGATTTCCGTCAGCTTGAGCTGGTCTTCCGGGCCTTCGAAGCAGAGCTGCGACAGCTTGTAGCCAAGCGCTGCATCGGCCTCGTCGAAAGTTTCCTTCGCCACGGCATACAGGGCTGCCAACTCGCGGCCCATGCCGACCTGCTGCGAGCCTTGTCCGGGAAACATGAACGTAACGGGAGAAGAGTGGGAACTCATCCGAGCAACCCGAAACGTGAAGTATTGGGAAGACAGGCCCGCGTGGTCACGCGGCTAATCCATGCCGTGGCCCAGGCTACCAGCCTGCGACGCGAAGGTGGACTTGCCGTTGTGGTTGTCGAGCAGGCTGCTGGCTTCAGCAATCCGCCGTTCGATCACGTGGTTCAGCTTGCTGTTGGCAAACTCGGCGGCCACGCGGATGGCGTTCTTGATGGCGTTGCCGTTCGACGAGCCGTGGCTGATGATGCACACGCCCTTGATGCCCAGCAGCGGCGCGCCACCATACTCCGAGTAGTCGAGCCGCTTCTTGAAATCGACGAACGCCTGCTTGGACAGCATGTATCCCACCTGCCGCGTGATGGTCGCCTGCAGCGATTGGCGCAGCAGAAAGCGCACCGTCTCGGCCATGCCTTCAGAGATCTTCAACGCAACGTTGCCCACGAAGCCGTCGCACACCAGCACGTCGGCCTTGCCGTTGAACAGGTCGCGGCCTTCCACGTTGCCGACGAAGTTCAGCGGCAGCTCTTTGATCAGCTTGTAGGCCTCTTTGGAGAGTTCGTTACCCTTGCTCTCCTCTTCGCCCACCGAAAGCACGCCAACTCGCGGACGATGCGCCGTCTCAAAGCGGTCGGCAAAGATGGTACGGAAGTACACGTCGCCCATGATGGCGAACTGCTGCAGATTTTGCGGCTTGGAATCGACGTTGGCGCCAACGTCGATGAGGATGGTCGCCGTCCCTTGCGCGGTCGGAAATACTGCCGCCAGGGCCGGACGATCGACGCCGGGCAGAGCGCCCAGCACCATTTTGGCGGTGGCCATGCACGCTCCGGTATTCCCGGCGCTAACAAAGCCGGCGGCGCGTCCATCGCGCACCAAGCGCAGCCCTACGCGCATGGACGAGTCGCGCTTGGAGCGTACTGCCTGCGCGGCCTTCTCATGCATGCCAATCACCTCGCTGGCGGGAACAATCTCGACCGGCAGCCGCTTCCACAGCGGGTGGAACTTCAGTTCCTGGCGAATGAGATGTTCCTGGCCCACCAGTAACACTTCCACGTCATAGTGACGGGCGGCCAGTATCGCACCATCGACTTCGGGTTTGGGCGCGCGGTCGGCACCCATCGCGTCAACGGCAATCGTGGTTGGCATGCTCAGATATTCGTTACGAGATTGTACGCCCGCCCAGCCGGGACCGGTGATTTACTTGGCGGCTTCCTTCTGCTCGATGACTTCGCGGCCCTTGTAGTATCCGCACTTGGGGCAGGCGCGATGCGGCAACTTGCGCTCGTGGCAGTTGGGACAATCGGACAACGATTGTGCCTTCAGATGATCGTGGGCGCGGCGCTTCGACGTTCTGGCCTGCGAATGCCGCCGTTTTGGATTAGGCATGGAAACCCTCGCATGAAGATCGCTCGAAAAGCCGGCGATCGGAACTTAGCTTTGCAGCTTGTTTTTCAACTCGCTCAGAGCGGCCCAGCGCGGGTCGCCGGGCTGCTGGCAATTGCATGACTCTACATTGAGGTTGGTCCCGCACTGCGGGCACAGGCCCTTGCAGTCCTCGCGACAAACCAGCTTCAGCGGCGTCGCCAGCAGCACCTGCTCGCGCAAAACGTCTTCCAGCAGAAGACCGTCGCCCTCATAATAGCCGATCTCGGTGTCGGCCTCGGTAATTGAAACTTCCTCGGCACGCCGGTCAACGCCGAGCGGCCGGTACAGCAAATCGAACGCCCAGTCTACACTATGCGTCACCGGATCCAAGCAGCGTGCGCAACTGACTTCCATCGTCGCATCCAGCTTGCCGACGATGCGGATATCGTCGATGCTCTCCTTGTGTCCGCGATGCTCGACGATCACCTCGGCCCGGCCTTCGGTATGAAGCGGGCCCTGCTGGCGGAGGTCAGGCCCAAACTCGATGGCTCCGGGCGGGAAATCCTGGTTGAATTCCCGCTTGTGGAGATGTAAGTCCGCGACCCGGATCAGCATGGCGGCACCTGCCTAACTCCTTAGCGCGCAGCTACTTCCCCACAGCCCACATGGTTCGGTAGGAACCGGGTCTGGCAGGCCAAGCTCCTCTCGGATCACTCTGGCAGGTACAGACAGGCGGGAGTCGCACTAAGGCAAGAGATAAGGATAAAGTGTTGGAAATGCAGTGTCAAGGCGGCAGTCTCAGGTCTCCTGCACGCCACGGCTCGCATTTTTCTCAGTAGTTTCACGGCCGGGGCCATAATAGGCGTTGACTGGGCGAATCGAACGGTGGTAGCTTCTGAGCCTAATTCCCGGTTCATAGCAGATAGCTGAAGGCGAAGCCGTTCGCTTCAGGCTGTCGGTTCGTCACTGAGTTCCGGCATTATTGAATCACCATAAATTGAAGTATGGAGAGTGACCGTATGGGCGACCCCGTCCCCAGCAACATCAGCCTCTGTGTCAACCTCGACTCCACGCGGCCCGACGTGCAGGACCTACTGGCACAGCTCAACCCGATATTGCAGCAAATCGTGGACATCGTGCAGAACTGTCCCGACCCCAGCTCGGAAGGGGTGCTGGCGCCGAACTTCAGCAAGATCTTGTTTTCCAAGATTAAGACATCGTGACCGGGGCTGTTATCGTTAACGACCCGGCACGGGAGCCGGGTTCCGCGGGTGATGCCCCGCAATTAGCGACGACGTTCGTCCTGAAGATAGCGGAGCTCTGCAACCTGAATTGCAGCTATTGCTACATGTACAACAAGGGCGATTCGTCGTACCGACTGCGGCCGAAGCTCATGTCCGCCGAAGTGGCCGGCGCTATGCTGGCCCGCATCGCCGCCTATGCCCAGCGACACAATCTGCGAAGGATAGCGCTCGCGCTCCACGGTGGCGAACCCCTGCTGATCGGACGGCCGTGGGTGCAATGGTTTCTGGAAGAAGCGCGCCGGATTGCCGCTGCGGCCAGGATCTCATTCACCGTCGGGATCCAGACCAACGGCATACTGCTCGACGCTGAGTGGATATACTTGCTGTCTGCGCACCAGGTCGGGATTGGCGTCAGTTGCGACGGGCCGGAAGAATGGCACGATCTCGAGCGGCGCGACTTCGCCGGAGGTGGCTCCTACAAAAAGGTCAGGGCCGCACTCGAACTGCTCGCCGCCACCAGAAGTGTGGATTGGGCCGTGCTGACGGTCGTCAACCCTTGCGCGTCCCCTCGCGCCGTTCTGAAGCACTTCGTGGATCTCGGGGTCCGTCAAGTGGACTTCCTTTGGCCGGAGTATAACCATGATGCTACTCCGCCCTGGCCGCCCGGATCGATGGCGCGCTATTTCTGCGAGCTATTTGATTACTGGTACAACGAGCTGCCGACGCCCCCAAGAATTCGCTGGTTCGAAAGCGCCATGCTGCTTCTGCTGGGTGGGCGGTCGGATTGCGATGTCCTGGGACCGAACCCGATCACCGACATCATGGTTGAGTCCGACGGCACATGGGAGCCCTTAGATACGTTGCGCATCTGCGGTAATGGCATGACCCGCACCGGACTCGATGTTCGCACCTGCGATGTGGAAGCGATCTGGAACTTTCCTCTGTATCAGATGGGCCTGCGGAATCAAGAGTTCCTATCGAAGCAATGCCAATCCTGCGCCTATCGTCAAGTCTGCGGCGGCGGTTACCTGCCCCATCGCTACCGCCACGACACTGGTTTTGCCAACCCGAGCATCTACTGTGCCGATCTGCTCGCCGTGCTGTCACATATCCAGCAAAGGATCGTTTCCGATCTCCAGCGGGCGGGCGTCCTGCCGTGCCCGGCTTAGAGGGCTTGCTGACTAGCCGCGCGTCCCAATTTCGGAAGAGCTATGAGCGACTGCTTCCAGCCGGCGTTCTTTCGTTTGTCGGGCGCTATAATTCTCTCCTGGTTCAGGGGATAGTCCGCCCACAACTTCCGCCAGAGACGAAGCGATGAGCGCGCCAACCTCTCGACGTTTCGGGCCGTATGAACTAATCTCACCGCTGGGTGCCGGCGGAATGGGAGAAGTGTATCGCGCCCGCGATACGCGCCTCGGACGCTACGTCGCAATCAAGGTACTGCCGCCAGCCTTCAGCCTTGATCCCGATCGTCTGCTTCGCTTTGAGCAGGAGGCGCAAGCGGCGGCCGCTCTGAATCACCCCGCCATTTTGGCCATTTATGACATCGGTACTGCCGACGATGGTGCGCCCTACATTGTGTCCGAGTTACTCGAGGGTTCCACGCTGGGGCATTGCATCCGATCGGCCCGACTTCCCCTGCGCACCGTTATCGACTATGCGTTGCAGATCGCCCGCGGCCTGGCAGCGGCGCACGAAAAGGGAATCGTCCATCGCGATCTCAAGCCAGAAAATATCTTCGTCACCCGTGATGGTCACATCAAAATTCTGGATTTTGGCCTAGCCAAGCTGATGGACCCGCCGCGAGCAGACCCCGGCGACAAAACCATTTCCATACAGCAGGCACTTACGGTACCTGGTGTCGTACTCGGCACCGTCGGTTACATGGCGCCGGAGCAGGTACGTGGTCTCCCTACTGACTCCCGCACCGACATCTTCAGCTTAGGGGTAATCCTCTACGAAATGTTGGCCGGCCGACCGGCCTTCAAGGCGCTTACGGATGCGGACACACAGGCCGCGATACTTAAAGAGCAGCCTGCTGAACTAGCCGCCAGCAATGTCAGTGTCCCTCCGGCGCTGGAGCAGATTGTCTGGCACTGCCTGGAGAAAGAGCGATCGCAGCGTTTTCAATCGGCAAGTGACATTGCGTTCAGTTTGCAGGGGCTGTCTGTCTCCGGCTTCATTTCGACTGTGAGTGGCAGCGCGGTTGCGCCGCCCCCCACATTCCGCCGGTGGCGCCCGATTGTGTGGGGAATCCTCGCCGCCGCCGCCGCGGGATTCGCTGCATTTCGTATCGGTCAAAAGCTGGCGCACGCGCCGCCGCCCCAATATCAACAATTGACTTATCAGCAGGGAGTCGTCACATCCGCCAAGTTCTCCCCTGACGGTCAGACAGTGATTTGCGCTGCCCGGTACAGTAGTGACCAGCAAATTTATTCCATTCGGTTCGATAGCGCCGGTGTTCGACCGCTCGACATCAGTGCCAATCAGGTTGTGGCCATCTCGTCGAAGGGTGAACTCGCCATACTTGAATCGTGGCGTTACCTGGCCGGCTCCACCGGGGTGGGAGTATTGTCGCGGGTTCCCTTAGGCGGAGGCGCACCCAAGCGGATCTTGAATGACGTGCAGTCTGCCGATTGGTCGAGTGACGGCAGAGAATTGGCCATCGCTCACTTCATCGCCGAGAAGCGGTCGTTTCGCCTGGAGTATCCGATTGGCACTGTTCTATACGAGACGGCGGGCTGGATTGCCGACGTTCGACTGTCCAGCGACGGCCGGACCATCGCATTTATTGACCATCCAGTATATGGCGATGATCTGGGCTACGTTGCTGTTATTCCTGCTTCAGGCGGAAGCGTCCAGCGCATTTCTCGCCTGTGGAGTGATGTGCAGGGGCTTGCCTGGCATCCCAGCGGCGAGGTCTGGTTCACCGCCACCGACATCGGACTTGACTTTTCGCTGTTCGCTGCAACCCGGTCAGAAAACACCCGCCATATCCTTACCGTACCCGGAGGCTTGGTCCTGGATGACATTGCTGCGGATGGAAGGGTACTGGTGACACATTCCAGTGAGCGCACCGTCGTGATGGTTTCCACCCGGAACCATCCCGAAGAACAGAACCTGGCCTGGCTGGAGAATACCGAGTTCTTTCGCTTCTCTGACGATGGCAAGCGGATCCTGCTAGGCGATGAGAGCAGCGCCAGCGGGCCCCGTCGCGCCAGTTTCCTTCGCAACGTTGACGGATCGTCAGCGGTTCGTGTCGGAGACGGAGATGGCATCGCAGTATCCCCTGATGGTGAGTGGGTGCTGTCGCGAATACCGCCCCATCAACTGGTCTTGCTTCCCACCGGCGCGGGTGAAACCCGGCAGCTCACCCCTTCCGAACCCGCCAATGACAGGGAAGGTGCGCGCGCATCGACGCCGGTAATTCGAGCCGACCTGCCCGCGGATTGGTTCCCCGATGGAAAGCGCATCGCCTTCATCGGGGACGACAACCGGACACACCTGCTCGATCTTGACGGCCGAGATGTTCCGCTAACACCGCCTGGAACCACCGGCTACCTTCTAACGTCCGATGGGAAGTACGTGCTGGTGCAGACGAAGAGCGGCGCCTTCCAACTCTTTCCCGTCGCCGGGGGCAGTCCTATTCCACTGGACTTCCTGCATCGGGACGATGACCCAATTCGCTTCAGCCCCGATGGCAAAGACGTGTTCGTCGGAACTTCCGAAGGAGGAACCCCCGGCCTGAATCTCTATCGGGTTAACCTCACGAGCGGACACAGGACTTTGTTGTGGCATCTCAAGTCAACACGCAGCACCGTGGCCAACGAGATCGCCTTGGTCGATGTCACTCCTGATGGCACCGGCTACGCCTATGGTTACCGCCAGAAATCGACCGAGTTGTATGTGGTGAACGGGCTGAAGTAGTGCCATCGGGCGCGTACCGGCCGAGTATCTCCCAACCCAACACCTTCAGCTAGTTAGCTTCCAACGTCCCGGGAAAGCTATGAGACAATACCGCCGGTCAGTTTGTACACCACTTTTGGGGGCTTTGATGTCGCGACTGGGAAAAGGCCTGCTGATTGGGTTTGTCGTATTGCTGCTGCTGATCGCAGCGGGAATAACCTTCACAATTGGATGGAGACCCTTCTTCGGTCCCGATGCCCGCACCCTGACGGACCGCAAATTCGAGAGCACGCGCCAACGTCTGGAACGTGGCAAGTACATCGCGACCGCGCTCTCGGGATGCATCTATTGCCACTCGCCGCATGGCTGGAAAGCCCCGGGCACACCTGTCGAGGCTGGCATGGAAGGGGCCGGCGCCGTTGAGCCTTATGCCGACCTGCCGGGAAAGATCGTGGCGCCCAACCTCACTCCCGACAAAGAAACTGGAGCGGGAGATTGGACGGATGATCAACTCGCGCGAGCCATTCGAGAAGGCATCGGACACGACGGCCGCGCCCTCTTCCCGGTCATGCCCTACCCCCGTTTTCGGGAAATGTCAGACGAGGACTTGGCGTCGGTCGTCGTCTATCTGCGCTCGCTGCCGGCAGTTCGGCACGAATTACCCAATACCGAAATTATCTTCCCGGTGAAGTACCTCATCCGCAGCGTTCCCAAGCCGCTCACCTCGGCGGTGCCCGACGTTACGCCGGATGCCGGCCCGGTGAGATATGGGGCCCACCTCGTCAACCTCGCCGGGTGCGGCGACTGCCATACTCCTCAGGTGCAAGGCCAGAACGTACCGGGTATGGATTTTGCCGGCGGACAGCCGTTCCCCGGCCCCTGGCCCATGGTGGCCAGCGCCAACATAACACCTGATAACACTGGGATCGCCGGCTACACGGACGATTCCTTCCTACAGGTGATCAGAACGGGATCGGTGAACGGGCAGGTCCTCAGTGATGTCATGCCGACGATGATCTACAAGAACCTCACCGATACGGACCTGAAAGCGATGTTCGCGTATCTGCGTACCCTGAAGCCCGTCCAGCATCGCGTGGACAACTCCGCGCCCCCCACAGCCTGCAAGCTGTGCCGGCAGCGCCACGGCGGAGGAGATAAGAACTAGACGAAGACGGAAGGTCGGCCGTCGAGTTCTCCCGGCGCTGCCGAGGTCGGGGCTGACCTTTTCAGTTCGGCCCCGAACTCACGGGCGGGGTAGGCATCGCCACGCCCGCGGGCGGCTTCAACAACCCCAGGTTGGTCAGGTACGCCACCGTGCGCTGCGCAGCGGCGTCGAAGACGAGTTGACAGTTCACGAACTGCGTGTTCTCCCACATCACGTCGCCCCCGCCATACACGATCTTGCACTCGGTGAAGATGCAGTTGATATAGCGCTTGCCATCCATGTACACGGTGGTTCCCTGCGGGTTCCAGTTTTCAATGACCTGCATAAGTGCGTCTCCTCGGCGACCTACTTCGTTGCCGCAACCGACTGCATTGCCGTCCAAAGCAGATTCTATCGTGCTGTGCACCTGGACACTCAGAACCGGACAGCGAGGCAGTTCCACACTATGGCGCGCCGGAAACAAGCCGGGGACTTGCGACAAGTAACTCTTCGGCACAGGGACCGAACCCATGCAGCACTTTAGCAACGCTACTGTGGTCTCCAGCGATTCCAGCGCCGCGGCCATCACCATTTGTTCCTCCGTGCGGGCTCAGCGTAATATCGAATCCGGATGTCCTATAAGGTCGCTCAACTCCGCAAGTGGCTGGTAGGCATTGCCGTCGTCCTCTCCCTTGTGGTGGTAGTCTCGTATTATGTTGCCCGCTTCCGCGTGAAACCCCAGTTGCACAGCGTTCCCCAGCAACTGGGCCTTGATATCCAGCAGACCAGCGAGGGCTTCACCCTCTCCAAATCCGAAGGCGGACGCACCATTTACACCATCCGCGCCTCTAGTACCGTCCAATTCAAAAAGGGCGGACACGCCGACCTGAAGAACGTCCACATCGTGGTTTACGGTAAGGCGCACGACCGCTACGACCAGATTTACGGCAGAGAGTTCACCTACGATCCCGAATCCGGCGACGTGAACGGCATCGGCGAAGTCCACATTGACCTCCAGGGCTACGCCGAAGGTCCCACCAAGCCTGACCAGGCGCCGCCCGACGAGTTGAAGAACCCCGTTCACATCGTCACCAGATCGCTCAGCTTCAACCAGAAGACGGGTCAGGCGCACACCGATGACGAAGTGCAATTCCGCACCCTGCAGGCTTCGGGTTCAGCCCGGGGCGCCTACTACGACGCCAACACCAACCAGTTACAGTTGAAGTCCGACGTGCAAATCATCACCACTGGCGACAATGCCGCCGACATCAGCGGAAGCAGCGCCACGATCCAGAAAGATCCCCGCCAAGCCGTGCTGTTCGGCGCGGCCATTTATCAGACGGATCGCACCCTCACCGCCGATCTGCTCACGATGGTCTTCGAGCCCGACAACACCATTCAGCACGCTACCGCTGAGGGCAACGTGAACATCGAAGTTCGCGGCGACACGATCGTCGATATCAGCGGCCCCCACGGGGTCCTCAACATGGGGCCGCAGAACGCCATCCAGCAGGCCATCGTCTCCGGCGGCGCAAAATACAACACCCGCGGCGACAATCTCAGCCACGGCTCGGCCGACACATTCATCATGGACTTCGAAGCCGACAACCAGCCCAAGTACTTTCACATGGTGAAGAATGCGCGCATGCGGCAGGAGCCGCAGCCCGGCAAGCCCGGTTCGCCCGGCCAACCCATGGAGATCGTCGCCGACAACCTGGACTTCGTTCTGGAAAACGGCAATGAGCTGAAGACCGCGGACACCGCCGGTAAGGCCCAAATCACGATCTTCCCGGCACCACCCGGAGCCAAAACGGCCAGGTCAGCTCCCAAGCCTGGCCAGGATTTAGGCTCGGCCAACGCCACCACCATCGCCACCGCGGGCAAGTTTCACGCCACCTTCGGGCCCGACAACCGCATGCAGACCCTGCACGGTTCGCCCGAGGCGCGCATCGTCTCCACATCACCGGGCGAGCCCGACAAAATCAGTATCTCGCAGATCCTCGACGTCACCTTTGCTCCCGACGGCGGCGCGGAGAAGCTGGTGCAGAGCGGAGACTTTCAGTATCACGAACCGTCGCTCAAGCCCGACACCGGCGGACGCGCAATGTTCGCCGACAAGGCGGCCTACACGCCTATCGACCAGGTCCTCATACTCAACGGTTCTCCGCGCGTGATTGACAATGGCACCACCACCACCGCCGACGTGATACGGCTGAACCGCCAGACCGGCGAGGCCTTTGCCGACGGCAACGTCAAGACCACCTACAGCGACCTGAAGCCGCAGCCCGGCGGCGCCCTCTTGGCCTCGTCTGACCCGGTCCACGTGACCGCGCTGCATATGACTTCGCGCCAGCAGCCCGGCGTGGCGCACTACAGCGGCAACGTGCGCCTCTGGCAGACGAACAATGTTGTGCGCGCCCCGCTCATGGACTTCGATCAGCAGAACCGCACCATCATCGCGCACGCCGATACCCTGCAATCAGTTTCGAGTCTGTTTGTCGAACAGGAACGGGATGGAAAGCTCTCGCCCGTGGACGTCACCGCCGACAGATTGACATATGTCGATGGCGACCGCCGCGCCCGCTACACAGGCAATGTCCTGGCGAAAAGCACTGACGGCTCGATCGGCGCCGAACAAATCGACGCCTACTTGAAACCGGCGGACACGGCAAACCCAGCCCCCGCCAAGTCGGCTCAGTCACCGTTTCCCGGAGCGGAAGGCCCCAGCAAGATCGACCACATGGTCGCCATCGGCAACGTCGTGGTCACCGAACCTAATCGCCGTGCGGTCGGAGATCGGCTAGTTTATACCGCTGACGACGGCAAATATTACCTAACTGGGAAAACCGCTAGCATTTTTGATGCCGAACACGGCACGGCGTGGGGCGATTCGTTGACTTTCTACAGTCGCGATGATAGGGTTCTGGTGGAGAGCAAGCACACTCCCCCCACTGTGACTCGTGCACGTATCACTAAGTAAATGCAGACTTTATCGGCGGACGAGATCGGCAAAAGTTACCGTGGACGGAGGGTCGTCAACGGCGTCAGCTTCCATCTAAAACAGGGTGAAGTGGTCGGTCTGTTGGGCCCCAATGGCGCAGGCAAAACCACCAGCTTTTACATCGTGGTCGGGCTCATCCCCACCGACACCGGTCGGGTGCTTATCAACGACCAGGACATTACCGATGTTCCAATGTACCTTCGCGCGCGGAACTTCGGCATCAGCTACCTGCCGCAGGAGCCTTCGATCTTCCGCAAGCTGACGGTTGAGGACAACATCCTGGCTGTATTGGAGGCACAGCCGCTCTCCTGGCATGAACGCCGCGAGCGCATGGAAACGTTGATCGAGCAGCTCAGTTTGGGTGTCATTCGCAAAAATCGGGGCTATGCCCTGTCGGGAGGCGAACGGCGCCGTGTCGAGATCGCCCGCTGTCTTTGCATCTCGCCGTCGTTCATCCTCCTGGACGAGCCTTTCTCGGGGATTGATCCCATTGCGGTGCTCGAGCTGCAGAGGATCATCGCCGACCTGAAGGCAAACGGCATCGGCGTTTTGGTGACCGACCACAATGTTCGCGAGACGTTGTCGGTGACCGATCGCGCCTACATCATCAACGAAGGCAGGATCTTCCGCGCTGGTACCCCCGAGCAGCTCGGCAATGATCCCGAGGTCAAGAAGGTCTACCTGGGCGAGAGCTTTTCGCTGGTTTAGGTTTAGAATTTTCTTGCGGGTAGTCGGGCCCCCTGAGGTTTCCGTATTCATGGTATTACTGCAGCCCAAGTTGAGTCTCCGCGTATCTCAGAAGCAGATTCTGACTCCTGGGCTCGTGCAGATGGTCAGTGTCCTCGCCCTTAACAAACTGGAACTGGCCGACATGATCAATGCGGAGCTGACCGAGAACCCCGTTCTCGAAGAACTGGAAAACTCCGTCCCCCTGCTCGACGAGGTCTCCGCTCGCGAGGAGCAAAAAGACCGCGACAGTTCTGCCGCCGTACTGGAAGAGCCTGCCAAGACCGCCGAAGAAAAAGATCCCTTCGAAGAAATCGATTTCGGTACCTTCTTCAGCGAGTATCTCGATCCCGGCCTGCGCACCAGCATCGAGATGGAGGACAACGAGAAACCTTCGTTCGAAAACTTCCTCTCCAAGCCGGCTACGCTCTCCGATCATCTGCTATGGCAGCTCGGCTCGTTGCACGTTAAGGAGGATGTATATCGAGCCGCCGAACTGGTCATCGGCAATCTCAATGAGGACGGCTACCTGATCGCCACCGACGATGAGCTGCTCGGCCTGATGGAATACGAGCAGGGTGCGCGCGAATCACAGAGCAGCGGCGAAGCCGAACTCGCGAAGAATACCCCTGACCTGGGACCGGAACCCGCCCACGGCAACGGCTACCATCCGTCCGCCGTCGCAACGGTTCCAGCAGACGCTGGTCAGGCGCCCACCGCCGCCGCAACAGTCTCGACGAACGTTGCGCACGCTCCGGCGGCTGGCTCGTTCGCCGAGGTCGCCGCAACTCTGTCACCTCGTCCTTCGCTGGTTCCGCCGCGCACCGAGCCCTCCCGCGTGCCGTTCAGCCGCGATGCTTTGCGTGAAGCCATCGACCTCGTTCGTCAGCTCGACCCTATCGGCGTCGGTGCCCGCGACCTGCGCGAGTGCCTGCTGGCCCAGCTTCACCACCTGAAAACCATCGAGCGTAAGAACGGTGACGGCAACCATATCGCCGAAAAGGAAGCCATCGATGACGCCATCGTCTTGGTGGACCAGCACCTCCACGCCCTGCAGCACAAGAACTTCAAGGACGTGGCCAAAGCAACCGGCCGTCCTCTTGAGGCGATCACGCGCGCCATGGACTTTATCCGCACCCTGGATCCTCGTCCCGGCCTGCGTTACAACAAGGTCGAAACCCGCCTGATCGAGCCCGACGTGGCCTTCGTCAAGCAGGGCGACGAATACATCGTCGTGATGAACGACGAAGAGGTTCCCCAGTTGCGCCTCAACCCGGCCTATCGCCGTCTGCTGCACCGCGACGCCGCCGAAAAGGATGTGCGCAACTATGTCAAAGAACGCTACAAGTCGGCCATTCAGCTCATCAAGAACATCGAGCAGCGCAAGCAGACCATTCTGCGCGTGTGCTACGCCATCCTCGCTCGTCAGCGCGATTTCCTCGATCAGGGCATCGACCAGTTGAAGCCCATGATGATCAAGGAAGTGGCCGAAGAGATCGGCGTACACCCCTCGACCGTCAGCCGCGCCGTGGCCAACAAGTATGCGCACACACCGCAAGGCGTCTTCGAACTACGCTACTTCTTTACCGAGAGTGTGAACGGCCCGGAAGGCGGCGGCACCTCGCTGCTCATTCTCAAGCGCCGGGTCAAGAAGCTCATCGAGGAGGAGGATCCCGCCAGGCCGTTGACCGACGAGCAGATCACCCGCATCCTTCAGTCACAGGGCATCCAAGTTACTCGCCGCACGGTCGCGAAGTACCGGGAAGACATGCGCATCCCGAGCACCCACCAGCGCAGAGTAAAAGATTAATTGTGGCTCTATGATTTGGCTTTGCCAGGGCACGACTTCAGTCGCACCGCCAAGCGCTTTCTTGACTTGCCCAAGCGGGCTTGAACCTGGGGGCGGCCGCTGGAATTGTTACTGGCCAGCGTTAATGGGCTGGTTAGGAAAGTGAAATTCAGGCCCGCGCCACGGAATTCAATGACGTTGAAATCTCCGTGTCCTCCGTGCCTGCGTGGTGAATCTTGTTTGCCGCGAGGAGCGGAATGTGCCGCGCTCGCGGCCAGAAGGGAGCTCAATGAACGTAGAGTACCTGGCACGTCAGTACGAAATCACTCCCGCCGTTCGCGACGAGGTCGAAGAGGGCCTCGGCAAGCTCACCAAGATTCTGGGTGAGAATTTCAAAAGCAAGGTCATCCTGACCAACGAAAAACACCGCTTCATCGCGGAAATCACGGTGAAGCGCCGCCGCGGGCACATCGTCGGCCTCGCCGAGGCCACTGACATGGTTGCCGCTGTCAATCAGGCCCTGGAGCACATTGAGACCCAGGCGCTCAAGAGCAACGGCCGCCGCCGCGCCACCCACCGCAAACCCAAGGACAAGAGCTGGAAGGCCCCCGTCGAGGCCGAGCCCGAGACCCAGATCGCCGTCGGCGCCAGCGCCGCCACCGCCGTCCCCGTCGTGGTGCACAAGTTCCCGTCCGTCGCCCGCACCACCGAGGCGCATCTGGTGAAGTCCAGTGAAGCTATCGCCATGCGCCCCATGACCATCGAAGAGGCGGTGAAAGAATGCGAGTTCCGCGATCGCGACGTCTTTGTCTTCCGCGACGGCAAGGGCCGCGTCAAAGTTCTCCACCGCCGCAAGGACGGCAAGATCGAGCTGATCGAAGTGCCTTAGCGCATGACATACCTTGGGGCGTCAGTCGGTGATAGGCCTGCGCGCCGCAGAGGGGGCTCAGATGGTGTCAATCCTTTGGACTTTGATCATCGGTGGGACACTCGGGGTCCTCGCGCGCTTACTCCCGCAACTGAGGCAAAAGAGTTGGCTAAAAACAGTCCCGGTTGGAATCGCGGGATCCATCATTCTTTCATACATTAGCGGATTACTAGCCTGCATTATTCGTGAAGGCAGAGCGAGGGGTTATTGGCGTGGGGAGAATGCGGTGAAGACTCTTGTAGCTGCGTGAAGTTGTCTGCGTCGAGGGGCCGAAGGGCTGGATACGCATGC
>Ga0335082_10000310_pt1 | contig 49557 bp, 48 predicted proteins | sample Lox_Sample_41_FD_206718 | JGI IMG/M metagenome (GOLD analysis project Ga0335082, IMG submission 206718) | Soil microbial communities from Loxahatchee National Wildlife Refuge, Florida, United States - Lox_Sample_4.1 | ecosystem: Environmental > Terrestrial > Soil > Wetlands | place: USA... | reverse complement strand
AAAACGTCGAAATCGTTCGCTGGATCGAGTTTCCAGCTGTGGTTCTGCTGTTCTTGCTGGTGCCGGAAGACCCGGATTCCGGCGCAGTCTATGTCCTCGACCGCAAGATCGGAACCTGGTACGCCGTGGACTTCGAAGATGAACAATTTGGCGGGTACAGCGTAAGCCAGCTTGAAACGCTCTTGAAGGAGTGTAATTTCCTCGATCTCATTGAACGGCCAGGGCTTTGGCGGACCGGCTTGCAGTGGGTGGTGCTGCCCGGAATGCAGCCTGAGGCGGCCGTTTGACAGAAAAAATATTCCGGGTTATCTACAACTATCTTAGTTATGCACCTTTAAGTGATTGATGTCAATGCCTTTATTGCAGAAAACACTGCCTTGTTCCCAGAGCACTGCAAAAACGTCTGGCTGGTGATTTCTGCACATCTTGTTCACAGATCGGGTATCACTAACGGAAATGGTCACTCCAACGGTGGCTGTTTGGGAACTGTCAGTTTTTACAGGGGGTCCAACATTCTGCGGTTCTAGGGCAGTTCGGACGAATGAGAAAAGCGCCTACCTGATACGCGGCTGGATATGCAGCTCGGACACGAATATGTGCCCCCGCAGCGCCTCGTGAATTGCCGGGACCAAGTCGGCGCGGGGGCTTGGTGACGTATGCGTAAGCTCCGGCAGAAAGCGCAGTCTCGACGAAGTCCCGGTCTTCGTTGACGGTCAGGAACACGAGCGTACGACTAGCTCCGGCTGGGTTTTCGGCCTCTGCACGATCATTCCAACGGCTTTCAGGTCGCAATCCCACGAGCCGGTTTCTGGCCAATGGACCGGTTCAGTCCGGTTACGACACGTGCTCCTTCGAAAATAGCCACAAGTGATTGAAACTACGTTTAGCCGCACCGTCGGCTATTTTCATTCTTCGTTCTGACCCGCAGGGTCATGGGCGACTCCCTTGAAAAGGGCGGCAAGTTGTTGATGGAAAAGGAACAGCCTGAACCACTTTTCATGATGAAAACTAAGAAAGAAGGAGCCAACCCAAATCATTGGGTGTATATTGCCGGAATCCGGTTTTCAAAATGGAAACCGTGATTCCGAGTTGCAAAAAATCGCGCGGGTGCAAACCGACAAAGTTGGGTTCCTGAGACTCCGGCGGAATGCCGCCCTTGTTTCCTTCCAGGATCGTCCGCAGCGCCTGGCTGACACTTTCGACAACTGTCATGTCGCATTGAAACTGCGTGCACTGATCACCAGTTTTCCATAATTGCTCGCCAGGCGTATGGACGGCCTCCCAAATCGTCCTAGTCACGATCTAGCCTTCTGTTGAGGGAGCGACGTGCAACATGCTCCGGTCACATTGATCGCTGTGCTCAGCGTGTTGCTACTAGGTTCAGTGTGTCTCATTGGCCAGACGGAAACTGGACAAGTTTCGGGGATAGTGACCGACACGAGCAACGCTGTTGTACCGGGCGCGAAGGTGGCAATAGTTTCTTCCAGCACGGGATTGGCGCGCCGTACAACTACCAATTCGGCAGGCGCGTATGCAGTCACCGCCCTCAGACCAGACAACTACACCCTGACAGTCGAGCATCCCGATTTTCAGAAATACACTCGACAAGTTCAGGTTCTGGTCGGTTCGAGGAACGACGTGTCGGCTCAACTGAATGTGACGGGTGTATCGACCACTTTGGAAGTCACAGCCTCGAGCGAACCGGCCACCGTCAACACCGAGACCCAGACGCTGTCCCAGGTGGTGACGGCGCAGCAGCTCACTGACCTGCCGACCCTGACTCGGAACCCATACGACTTGGTGGCCACGTCGGGAAACGTAGCTGAGGACACGCTGAGCAGCCGCGGCGCCGGGTACGCCATCAACGGACAGCGTTCCGCTAATACCGATGTCCTGCTGGATGGCGGCGAAAACGTGGACCTGTTCACGGCGACGGTTGGCCAGAGCGTGCCGCTCGACTCGGTACAGGAGTTTCGGGTTGTTACCTCGGATTTCACAGCCGAATACGGACGCGCGGGCGGCGGTGTGATCAACGTAACCACCAAATCGGGCACCAACCAGTTCCACGGATCGTTGTACGAATTCAATCGAGTTTCGGCCTTGGCGGCGAACACGTATCAGAACAATGCCAACGGTGTAGCGAAGCCGGGATTCACCCGAAACCAGTTCGGCTACTCGATTGGTGGTCCAATTGTGAAGAACAAGCTGTTCTTCTTCAGCAGCACGGAGTGGACGCGCGTGCGCAGCAATTCCACCGTGATCGCGAGCATCCTCGACCCAGCATTCCTGGAGCTGCCCCAGATTTCGGTGAACACCACGAATTTCTTTAATGCGTATGGCAGCAAATTGCGCTCCGGTATTCAGTTGCTCAGCAAGACCAACTGGCAGCAGGCCAATTTCGGCGATTGTCCCGCACCCTTGAACTGCAGCGATCCGTTCGGAGAAACGATTGCGTACTCAGTGCCGTCAGATTCCGGCACCGGACCGCCGCAGAACACCTACTCGACAGTCGCCCGCGTGGACTGGAACATCTCTGACAAGACCATGTTGTACGGTCGCTACGCCCTCTACAGCGAAGATGACCTTCCAGGCGTCGTCAGCAGCAGCCCGTACGTTGGGTACGACATGGGACAAAATCTGTTCAACCAGAGCGTCATACTCAACCTCACGCACGTGTTTGGCCCCAGCGTGGTGAACTCGGCCAAGTTTCTATACAACCGGCTGAACGTCTTGCAACCTCTGGGTGCAAACCCGGTCTCCCCGGGGATCGCCCCGCAGGGGACGCTTCCCGAGACCAACGGCACGCTGGTATTTCCGGGCTACGGAAGCACTCCATTTGGTGGTCCGCAGAATGTGTACCAGGTGTTCGACGACCTGTCATGGAACAAAGGCAGACACCAGCTCAGGTTTGGCGGCGCCTATATCCAGACGCGTGACAACCGATTGTTCGGTGCCTTCCAAAATGCTGGGGAAGTGCTGGCTTCCAGCGGCAGCGTTTCGGAAGTGGCGGCCAGCCTGGTGGAGGGCCAGCTGTTTCAGTTTCTGAGCGCCGTCGATCCTCAGGGAAAGTATCCGTGCACTCGCAATTCAACCGGTCAGTATGTTGTGACCTCAAGCTGTTTGCTCCAATTGCCGGTGGGTCAGCCTTCGTTTAGCCGCAACAACCGCTTCAACGATGGCAACTTTTACGTGCAGGATGCGTGGAAGGTGACGCCGCGTTTGACCTTGAACCTGGGAGTGCGTTGGGAGTACTACGGCGTGCAGCACAACGCTAACCCGGCACTGGATTCCAACTTCTATCTTGGATCTGGCCAGTCGCTATTTGACCAAGTGCGCAATGGCACGGTGCAGATTGCCAATCAGAGTCCCGTGGGTGGACTATGGGCGCCGGACAGGAACAACTGGGGCCCGCGCGTGGGCTTTGCCTATGACGTGTTCGGAAACGGGCTCATGAGCTTGCGCGGTGGATACGGCATTGGTTACGAACGCAACTTCGGAAATGTGACCTTCAATGTCATCCAGAATCCGCCGAACTACGCTGTCATCAGCGTTACCAATGGGGTAGACGTAGCTCCGGGAAATCTGCCCATCTACACCAATAATCTGGGTCCATTGGGAGGTGCCGGCAGCACCTGCGGGGGCAATCCGAACGTGCCGCCTGGGACTTCCTGCTTCCCAACCCCGAGCTTGCGCGCGGTGCAGCAAAATATTCCCACCGCTTACGTCCAGTTTTGGTCGGCCGCGGTTGACTATCAGGTGCTTAAGGACTCGGTGCTGTCGTTCGAATACAGCGGATCGAAAGGCACACACGAGTACGACATCTCAAACCTGAATGCTGCGGGATATGGTTCGACGTTCCTGGGCGATGCCCGATTCAACAACCGCCTCAACTACCAATACAGCGGCATCAACTATCGTGGAGCGAACGGTTTTAACGGCTACAACGGGCTGAACGTCAAGTTCCAGAGCAATAACCTCTTCACCAAGGGTCTGTACCTGAATGCGAACTACACCTGGTCGCATACCATAGATAATCTCTCGTCAACCTTCACCGAAGGGTCGGGATATGTGCAGGGATACTTGGACCCCTACAACGCCAACCTGGACAAAGGCAATGCCGACTATGACATCCGCAATCGCTTCGTGCTCAGCGGTACGTGGAACATTCCATGGGGAAGCAATTTGAAGAATGGAGTCGCCCGCCAGATTCTTGGAGGATGGAGTTTCTCGCCCATCTTAAACATCCGCTCGGGTCTGCCGTACTCGGTCTACGACTGCAGCAATGTGGGATTTGTCGGGTTTACGTGTCCGCGCTGGATTCCTTCGCAGCCGGTATCGCAGAACGGATCGTCGAGCAACTCCTCGGCGGTGGCGCCGAACCTGTTTGACTACCTGCAATTGCCGCTCGACCCCAACACCGGTGTTCCAATCAACGCGGGCGACGCGCTCGGGGTTCCGACCTGCCAATACCTCGACCACGGAAACTGCCTTTACAGTAATAGCGGTCTGCCACAGGGTCACCGCAATGCATTCCGCGGCCCCTACTACTGGAACTTCAATTTTGTAGCTGCCAAGATGTTCAAACTGACGGAACACTTCAATTTGCAGCTCCGCGCCGAGTTCTATGACGCCTTCAACCACAGCAACTACTACATCAACGCGGGGAATCTTGACGTTGAGGACGGCACTGGCGTGACCGCTGTGCAGGCCGTTAAGGGCACTCCCCCATCTGGCCCGACCGAGCACCGCAACATCCAGTTCGGACTGAAGCTCAACTTCTAGGTTTGCGTAGAAAAGAGAGTGGCTCGACGTCCACTCTCCGGATAAGTTGGACAGTCGCGCACAGGTCCCGGTGCTTATGGTTTTCCCTTCTTTCCGGGTTGTGCCAGCCAACCATGCACTCTGAAATTACTGTCGTACCAGTTGCCAACGATCTGCCCGGCTGAGTTGATGCCCCATGCCGTAGTGATCAGAGCACCCGGATAGTCGAGAGGGGTAAAGGTCGCTCCCATTGCCAGAAATCCGTGCGGGAACCCGTCAGCGTCGTTGTACTGCCCAACGATTTCGGCCGAGGCATTGATACCGCCTGCCACGGTAAAGCTACCTCCGGGTAACGGCACATCGAAGCTGATGAATCCACCCAAGCGAAAGAAAGAGGCTTGGGTGGGTACAAGGAGGTCAGCTCCATTGGAATGTCAGGCCGGGAACGTGGCATTGCATGACTTCATTCCATCCCCATTCACACGACTAACCTGCGCTTTTCTATTTGCGTGACACCCTCGTATCAATGCTTGCCAGCTGATTGCCGGCAGGAGCCGTCGCGAAAGTGGCTATTTCCGAGCCATCGGGCGCGATGAATAGATCGAAGGATGGGTAACCGGGCGCATTGACAGTGTAGGTGCCTGTACAGTCCGAGTTGACCGTATAGGTTATGGGAGCGACGACGTTCTCCAGAAAGATTGTGGCGCCGACGCGGACTGTCACGGTGTCTGTCCCCGTGCCATCTCCATTGAAGGTATGGTATCCGGCGGCTCCGCCGAACGTCTGCTCTGTTACCCCAAATGCTGGAGGGAGAAGTGCTCCGGACCATGCAAACAGATACCGCCCTTTCAGCGTTTGCAGGTTGCACCTTGGCGTCGAGCCACTTTCACCTAACGTAGTTTGAGCCCCGGCAGTTGAGCTCATGCCGCCTACGGCCAGAGCAAGAGTGGCGATACCAAGCAACAGGGCCATCGCCTTACGCCTGCCACTTGTCTTCGCCAATGCGAGAATCCAAATTGATTTGTGATTCATAGAGACCTCCTTTAAGGTCTGAGCAAGGTTTATGGTTTCCGAGATCCAGTGCCCTGGTTCTGCATAGCTGACGGGTTCCTCACCTGGTTGGGTGAATGACCCGTCCTTGGATTTGGGACTTACTTTCCCTTTCATCTGTATAAGGCGAAAAGGAAGCGCGAAAACCGTAGTGGCCGCCAAGAATATTTGTCGATGGGTCGGAAACGTTGTATAAATGGCCAAACTCAATAAGAATCCACATTCCAGCAGGGGGCTGGCGTGACTGAGGTTCCAGCGCACGAAATAACCCAACTCCTCCAGGCCTGGAGCGAGGGGGACGAGCGGGCCCTGGAGAAACTCATGCCGCTCGTCTATGAGGAGTTGCACCGCCTAGCCCGGCGGTATATGGCCGGCGAACGCCCCGGTCACACCCTGCAAACTTCGGCCTTGGTGAACGAGGCCTATCTGCGGCTGGTCGACGTGAAGAACTTGAACTGGCAAAACCGTGCCCATTTCTTCGGTGTGTCGGCCCAGTTGATGCGGCGTATTCTGGTGGATTTTGCGCGCTCCCGCCGCTCCCTCAAGAGAGGTGGAGAAACCGTCACGATATCGTTGGAAGAAGGCCCAATTGCTTCCCGGGCGCGAGGGGCGGACGTAGTAGCGCTCGACGACGCGCTGAAATCCCTGGCCGAAATCGACCCCAGAAGAAGCCGGGTGGTGGAGTTGCGGTTCTTTGGCGGACTCAGCGCGGAGGAGTCGGCCGAGGTGCTAAAGGTCTCACCCGAGACCGTATTGCACGATTGGAAGCTGGCTAAAGTGTGGCTTCTTCGCGAGTTGAGTGTGGACAATGCCAATGAAGCCTGAGCGTTGGGAGCAGGTAGCACAACTGCATAGCGCCGCTCTCAAGATCGAGAAGGATGACAGGGCCGCGTTCCTGGAAAAGGTATGTGCCGGAGATGAGGCGTTGCGACGCGAGGTTGAATCGTTGCTCGCTTTGGAGGCTGACGCCGAGAACTTCATGGAAGGTTCCGCCTTGCAGTCGGTGGCCAAACAACTGGCCGAGGAGCAACGTCCCCTCAGGGCCCTAAGCCCAGGCGTAAAACTGGGAACGTATGTAATTTTGGGAGAGCTCGGCGCGGGTGGGATGGGCGAGGTATATCGTGCGCGAGACAGCTCGCTGAAACGTGAGGTAGCCATCAAGGTCCTCCCGGCTTCCTACTCTAGGGATCCCGATCGTCTCCGTCGCTTTGAGTTGGAAGCCCAGGCTGCCGCCGCCCTCAATCATCCCAACATCCTTTCCATCCTGCACATCGGCGAGCATGACGGCTGGCCCTACATCGTCAGCGAGTTGCTTGAGGGCGAAACCTTGGGCGATCGCCTTCTCCAGGGTCCTATGCGTCGGCGTGAGGCCGTTGACGTAGCGGTCGCGGTGGCTCGCGGACTTGCCGCCGCTCACGAGAAAGGCATCACCCATCGCGACCTCAAGCCGCAGAACCTCTTTTTAGGACGGGACGGTCGCGTAAAGATCCTCGACTTCGGGCTGGCCAAGCTCACCCAGGTTCATGCAGCGAGTGCCAGCGGTTCAATGCTCACCCTCGGCTCGGAGACCGAGCCAGGAATTGTATTGGGAACGGTTGGATACATGTCGCCGGAACAGGTTAAGGGACAACCTGCCGACGCCCGCAGCGACATCTTCGCCCTGGGCAGCGTGCTCTACGAGATGCTGACAGGAAAACGCGCCTTCCAGAAGCCGAGTTCGGCCGAGACCATGAGCGCGATCCTCAACGAAGACCCGCCAGAACTTTCTCAAGCCACTGCGAAAATTCCACCCGCTTTGCAGAAAGTCATGCGGCGGTGCCTGGAGAAGAGTCCCGAACGGCGGTTTCAATCGGCTTCGGATCTGGCATTTGCACTGGAAGCTTTGTCGGATTCAGGCAGCGCGGCAACCGCTGTAGTCGGTCAACTAGGCTGGCGGCGCATGCTCGCCTGGACAGCAGCGGCTTTAGTTCTAGCAGCGGTCGCCGTGGGATTGTATTTGCGCCGGTCACAGTTGGCCAGCAAGCCGAGCACCGGCCCGCCTTCGTTGGAAGTACGGGCTTTTACCGACAACGGCAAAATCTTCCGAGCCGCTATAACTGCCGACGGCCGCTACATAGCCTACGTACAAAATGAGGCCGAGAAGTTCGACTTGCACCTGCTGCAAGTTGCTACCGGTCGAGATATCCAGCTTCTCCCCGGGTCATCCGCGCCAATCGTCAATCTCCACTTCTCTCCTGATGGCAATTTCATTTACCTGCTACGTGCACTTGAGGATTCCGAAGCCTTGGGTGTATTTAGGATTGCCGCCCTCGGTGGGCCGGCAACACCGTTGGCCACGGATGCAAGCATGCGGAGCGTCACTGTGTCCCCGGACGGGAAGCAGGTCGCCTACATCTCGAATACGCCAACCGAGTCTCTCATCGTGGCGGTCGATCCCGAGGGCTCGAATCGCCGCGTCCTTGCTAGGCGTCCCGGTGCGTTGGGATTTCGCTATATCGACTGGTCTCCTTCTCAGGACACGATGGCCGCAGTTGCCCTCATGAAGGAGAACTCGGGGATAGGCTTACTGACCGTTGACCTTGGCAAGGGTAGCACTCAAGACGTCAGTGCCTCAGGGTGGGGGACGATAGGCCAGCCTGCCTGGAGTGCTGACGGTAGCCAGATCTTCGCTCCAGCGGTACCCGTTAGTCAGCGGTTTATCCCGATCATGCAGATATGGGAGTTTGATGCTCGCACCGGCGCCAGTAAGCCCCTGACATCGGGCTCAATCCCGTACCAACTTGGTACTCTCTCAGCAACAACCGCTGGCGATCTGTTGGCCAATACGAGGGCTCCAGTCATGACCCTCTGGGTAACGGATGCCTCCTTCCAGCCGCGGCTCCTACCCTCAACCCGAAGCGAAGGATGGGACAGCGTGGCATGGGTTGATCGACAGATTGTGACCAACACCTATGCTTACCCTGAGATGGTGGTGCACGACCCGGACGGTCGTACTACCAAACTGCGGTCGCATTCGAGCATCTATCGGAATCTGGCTCGATGCGGGCCGGGGCACGTCGTCTATTGGGCTTCCGACGCCGGTCGACTGAACCATATCGCTCGGACTGACATCACCACAGGATCGACATCCATCCTCACTGAGGGCCCGCTAGACGGTGACCCACTTTGTACTCCGGACGCTTCCACGCTGGTATACACGCATTGCACAAACCAAGGTCGCTGCTTTCTCACTCGTAAGTCTCTGGATTCTGGTCAGTCCGTGAATTTGTACGAAATCCAAATTTCCGGTGACTTTAGTCCCGCTCTGGCCATTTCTCCCGACGGAACCAACGTAGTGTTAGGGACGCCGCCTGAGCCCGGACATCCTTCTGAATGGGCAACGCTCATCCCGGTCAACGGAGGCGCTCCGAAAAAGCTGAAGTTCCCAGTTCCATTTGGGGAGGCCGAGATTTTGAAGTGGGCACCTGACGGCAAGTCGATCCTCTATTCCCGAACTGAAGGTGGCGTAGGAAATATCTGGTCAGCAGCGGTCGGAGGCGACGCTCCCAGGAAACTCACCCACTTCGATTCCGACAGAATCTTTGCCTTCGATGTTTCCTCTGACAATCGACTCGTGATCGCACGCGGCACCTTCGCAATAGACATGGTCCTCATCAAGAATGTGAAATAACGAAAGCCTCCGCACCCGTCCAGCTGACATAGAGGCAGAAACGATCAAGAGTCTGAAGTACCATCGTCGCGACGCGGGCCTTCACCAATTACTGTTGCTCCAGACTGCTCGGAGCTATTCAATCCGCGTCATTGGGATACGAGGGAGCAGTGTGCTAACCGGAGGCTGTCGTGACACCTGTTGCATCAGTCCCCAATACTGAGCGGTAGTGTCCGGGGCGCAAGCGGCTTCGTTCCGACGGTTAAGCCGGAACTTATTCGCAGAACTGGATGAATTGGAGCCTGAGAGGAACGTAGCTTGCCAGAACGCGCCAGGGTCTACGAATGCTATTGGGCGCATTTCGCGGCGGAAATTCACTCGGTCGTATTGTTTGAATGTTAAGTCGAGTGAGGAGCACGGGTGTACAAAAAGCTGAACTCAACGGGAACGTTGATTCAGAGAACAACCACGGAGGCTCCTCATGGAGAGTATGTAATTACATCGGCCTGGATGTTCACAAGAGAACGATCAGCTATTGTGTCAAGGATGCGAGCGGGCAGGTCCTGCAGGAAGGCAAGATCGGAGCCACGCGAGGCGAACTGGACAGCTGGATGAAGACTCTTCCTCAGCCCTGGAGCGTAGCCATGGAAGCCACGATCTTCACGGGCTGGATCTATGATCATCTGTTGCCCCACGCGGTCCAGACGAAGGTGGCGCATCCTCTGATGCTGCGCGCCATCGCCGCGGCGAAAAAGAAGAATGATCGGATTGATGCCGGCAAGATTGCCGACGGCCTGCGCTGTGACTTCCTGCCGGAATGCCACATGGCAGCAACCGAGATTCGGGATCGACGTCGAACCCTACGCTACCGGCATCTGCTGGTGCGCCAGATGGTGCAACTGAAGAACCGGGTTTCGGGTCTGCTGATGGAAACCGGAGTGAGCTATTGCAAGCAAAGGCTGCATAAGGTGGGCTACTTCCGTGAACTTCTGTCGAGCAACGAGGATATCCATCCCAATATTCGACCTTTGCTGAAGCTCAGCCGGGATGCCATCGTACGGCTGCAGAGAATGGAATATGCCCTGGTGAGTTCGCTGCAGCGGGACCCCTTGCTGGCCGACAGAATCAAGAGACTCCGGACGGTTCCCGGAGTGGGGCCGATCACCGCCCTGACCTGGGCCCTGGAGATGGGGGAGGTCTCCCGCTTCCCCTCGATCAAACAAGCCATCAGTTATTGCGGGCTTTGCGGTGACGAAAAGAGCTCCGCCGAAAAGGTCATACGGACTCCGCTTTCCAAACAGCGCAACAAACATATCCAGCGAGTACTGGTGGAAGCCGCGAAGCTGGCGCCCAGAGAGAACCATGAGCTGGCACTGGTCTATGAAACCGAAAAGCAGAAAGGCAATGCCAATCGAGCAACGCTGGCCGTAGCCCGGAAGATGGTCGCGTATCTGCTCGCTGTGGATCGGGGCAAGCGGAACTTCGTGCCGGCAGAAGATCACAGGGGCGTGGCGGCCTAACGCCGCCCACGGGAAGAAAATCGACAGGATTACACAGCGCGCAGGCTGCCAGGTCCTGCAAGTTAGCCGACTGAGCGAGGGAGATCAACTCCTGAGGCTCTCTCCGAATTGTTTCGGGACTGGCAGCGAACACAGACTCAATCTTCGGTGACGGCTCTTTGGAGCCCGAGACTGCGAATGGATGTCCGGTTCTGCGCTAGGCAGGAACCATTGCCGAGAGGCATAGAGTGCACGCTATGAGTCCTGCAATCACTGTATTGGGCGCTCTCGCGAGCGCCCCCCGGAAGACCCTTGCTTCCTCTTGACAAAGACTTACATGGAAGTCGGCAAACCGTCGAAGTGGTCCGTGAGACGAGGTTGTGGGAACCTTGAGGTCCGAGCAGCATGCAACGATTCGACACTTCCCCAAGCTGACTTCAGGGGAACTCGCGTCTTGGCGGGGCTGGCCAATCTCAATATGTGGTCGTGGCCATCTGCCGTTGCGATATGCCCGCAAAGATAGCACTACCCCGCTAGGGCAATCCAGCGTGAGGCAGCACTTCGACCTTCGTCATCTGCCCGAACCGTAGCACTGCGCCGGAGCGATTGCAACCGCTTGGTATTTTTCATCAACGCAAGTCTAGGATCCTACCCAATTTTTGTGTGCGACTGAGTTACGCGGTTTGCCGCAGTTGCAGCGACTGGGTTGACTGCCACAACTGATGAAAAGGTGTCATTAACAACACGCCTCACGTCTTCCGACCGTGCATCCTCATAAGCAAGGTAAAGCATTGTGGTCTCAAGACTTGCATGCCCAAGCCATGTTTGAAGAGTCCGTACCGTGACCCCGCGTCGGTGATGCAGCGTTGCAAAGGTTTTACGGAATCGATGAAGGATGCAATCCTTTGGGTCAAGACCGGCCCGAACTGCGAGTTTCTTCAGCATATGCAGGAACCGTTGCGGTTTGCCATCTGGACCCGGGAATAGCAGATCAGAGTTGGGTGACTTTTTGACGTGTTCACGCAGGGCAATAAGCAGGCTATCTGGAATCGGCACCTCTCGATCGCGGCGACCTTTTGATACCCAACCATTTCGAGCTCGCACCGTGTAAACACCATCATGCCAGCCAATGTCATCTTTATAGGCGTGAGAAACCTCACCTTCTCGAGCTCCACTCTGCAAGAAGAATGAGAAGATGAGGTGCTCTTCCGGGGTTGTTGCAGCAAAGAGAGCTTCAAGCTCTGCCTCCGAATAGGTCCTGACGATTTTCTCGTTCGCCTTGCACTCGAGATTGATGTTGGTGATCCCAACCGATCTCAAGAATGTAGTGACGTTCCGAACTCGATTCGCGATCGTACAGTCATTCAGGCTCTCATGTTTCAGGTGCCCGACGAAATCCTTCAAATCATCGACGGTGATTTCCGAGAGATAGGTTTTGGTGCATACCGATTGGAATTGCTTCAGCGAAATGCTGTAGGCTTTCGCGGTATTGGGGCTCTTACGCGTTTCGATGTCAACCAGGTATTTCTCGATCGCAGTTGCCAACTTAGGCCGGGCATCATATGGCTTGCGCTGCTCAGGTGGTGCGAGAATCAGCTCGGCATGTTTTGTGGCAGCGAGCCGAGCAGACTCTTTGTACGATGTTGCATTGGTGGTTTCCCAGGTGCGATGAAACCTCAGCACAAACCTCGTGCCCTCGGGGTACACCGTGCGCGGTCGTGCCTTGATGTATTTCTGCGTGACGGGCTGACGAGTCCAAATGGATACTTTGTGTGCCATTACTTGCCCTCCTAACTTGCCTTCCTACTTGGGAATAACGCGAATCAGCAGAACTTGTAAGATTTGTTCGCTGATTCTTTTCGCACTCCGTATCGGTTTTTGAATCAAATAATTACGGCCTCAAATTTGATTCCGGGTTATGTAACGACACCCACATCCGAAAACCGTGTGGGTAGATGGCGAACTCGAGCGCGCGAACGCGCGAAATTGCCAAAAGGAGGTGACGGGGCAATGGCAACGACACTCGCGGCAACCCGGCAGGTCGTCGAGGATTACCAAAGGCTGTTTGTGAACCGCCGCGCCTACACGATCCAGTCCATCCGGCCGCACCCAGAAACAGGGCGGCACTACTACTTCCGGCCAAGCAAGAAAGGAACAGACGCTCCGCTGATGCTGACCGAGGGAACCATCCGCCAGCACCTGGAAGGCAAAATCACGGTTGGCCTGTACGCCATCAACCCGTCAACCCAGCGCTGCAAATGGGTCGCCATTGACGCCGACTACAAGAACTCCATGGAGGACTTGCTCAAGCTCCAGTACCATCTGACCCGGGACAGGGTGGAGCCAGCGCTGGAAATGAGCAAGCGCGGTGGCCATCTCTGGATCTTCCTTGCAATGCCATTGTTAGCAAGAGAGTGCCGAATTTACATCCACGATCTGGCCCTGAAGCTGGGCGTCCCCGTGAAGGGCGCGGGACTGGCCGACGGCATCGAGGTGTTTCCCAAGCACGATGCCATCGGATCCGGAGAGTTTGGCAACGCAATTCGCGGACCTCTGGGAATCCACCGTGGTGCCAATCGCCGATTTTGGTTTATGGCGCTGACTACACGTTGGACGACCAGATCGAGTACCTCAACCGTCTGCGAAAAGTTACCGAGGAAGAACTGCGGAGGTTCATCGCTGGTAAGGAAGGGCCAGAGCCGGATATCTCGGCGCGTCCGGAGAGGGTCACTTCAACGCCACGAAACACTGGGAACGGGCGATCAGAATTCCGCATTTTGGATCACATTGGGACGGCACGGAAGGCTGGCCGGAATTACATCGCGCGCTGTCCATCTTGTGCGGACTGTGGCCACGACCGCAGCGGCGACAACCTAGCCATCCTGATCGACGATCCCCGCTTTTACAAATGCTGGGCTGGCTGCACCAAGGAGATGATTCGGGCTGCCCTAGGCTGCCCGATTCGGGTACGGCATTCCGCCTGAAGTAAGGAGAGTGTTGTTGCCATGAAGCAGAAGCGATTGCCAGATGCGCTGGGGCTGAGACTTACGCGGCAAGAGTTGCGCGTGTTGAAAGAACGGGGCATCTTCGCCCATTCGCCGGTAAGCCTAGAACACCAGCACCTTGCGAGACGATACGCGGTGCGCGGGTTGGAGTCGGGCGGCGCGGTCGGAGACCTGGGGCGATACGTCACATTCACCACAGAAGATGGCCAGCCAATCGAGTGGCTGCATCCGGTGGAGGCGATCGGAGTCAACGGCTTACATGCCGTAGTGGTGGCGCCGGTGCTGGTGCGTGTCGAGATGCTGCGCACGGGACGGACCTACGAACTGCTGATTACGCAGCATCGCCCGGGTGCGACCAACGATGGAAAGCGGCCGCGACTGGAAACAAGACTCCTGTTTCGGGGAATTCACGGTCGCCTAGATCTGGACTTGTCCGGAAAGGACAAGTACAAAGCTGGCTTGGTTCTGCCGACGTTCTATTCGCGCGCCGGAGAGGAAGTCGGGATACCGAAGCGATTTCGCCAATCGGTGCGCGCGATAACCGGGGCGGTTCACTGCGACGGCTGTTTCCATTGCCACTATGTCAGGCCGCCGCAGAAGAAAGAGGACCGTTCGCGCGCCGCGGAGAGTGTCACAGTCTGACTTGCCTGAACGGAAGGAGTGAATAGCGATGCATAGCAAGGTTAAGAACTACTCCCTGGTCTTCTGTCTGTTTGTGTTTCTGTTCGTTGTCCTCGGAGGCGGCCTGCACATGAACCCGGGCGGTGCGTTGCTCGCCGCACTGAGCGGCACTCCATTGGTGATTTATGCCTCCAATCGCAAGTCCAAAGGGGATTACCGGCCAGAGCATGTGCCATCCCGGCTTGCGGGGAATGAGGTTCGATATGGCAGCGACAAATCGGATAACTCCGATTGACGAAAGTGAAGTCACGGTGAACGAGAGCGCAGGTTCCGAATGTTCCGAACCCACGCGCGCGTTTCGGCGGCATTTGCCGGACGAACGGCGAGCGCTTACCCATCACTTCTCCATCGCCGGGCAGGAGGGATACCTAACGGTCGGAGTTTACGAGGACGGGCTGCCAGGGGAGACATTTATCACCATGGCGAAGCAGGGCTCGACCATCTCTGGGCGCATGGATTCCTTTGCAACTGCGGTATCACTAGCTCTGCAATATGGAGTACCCCTCGAAGTGCTTTGCAGCAAATTCACGCATGTGCGGTTTGAGCCCAGCGGTTGGTCCGGAAATCCAAGGATCGGCTACGCCAAGTCCATTGTCGACTACGTGTTCCGGTGGCTCGAACGGAAATTCATCACGGGCGAGCAGGGCGAGTTATTTAGAGGCCTTCCGACGCCCATTCAGCCAGCGACGGATGTCAATGGTACGGATCCGGTTGGAGCGCTCGGAGACCTAATTGAGATGGGAGATGCTCCCGCCTGCAACATCTGCGGTTCGCTCATGGTGCGTAGTGGAACCTGCTACCGCTGCATGACGTGTGGGAGCACGAGCGGGTGTTCTTAGCTAAGTGGCTCAAATTGTAATTCGTCCCTATACAGGGTATATTAACAGCATCATGCATGCTGCAGACTTTACCGTGGCTGAAGCCTCCTGGGTGACGGGTTTGTCAGTGAAGGCAGTCAATAAAGCGATCGAAGACGCCGCTGTGCCAATTCGAATCGTCCGCGCAGGTGGAGTGCGCCGCCGCTATGTTCCGTACGCCAGCTTGCTCTGTTTGCAGCTTCATGCAGAGGGTCTAAAGCGGCTGCCGTTGCGCATGCGAAGAGAAGTGTTTCGCCGGGTGTTGAGCGAGCCGCAGCAGAAGCAACTTAAGTACACCGATGCGCTGATCATCGACGTGGGAGGGGCAAGAGGAAAAATGAGCAGCAAGGTTCAGAACCTGGAAAAGGTCTCGGGCACGGTCCAATCTGACCCAGAGATTATGGCGGGCACGCCTGTGTTTCGTGGGACGAGAATCCCCGTTTACCTGATTGCCGACATGATCGAACAGGGGACGGCGATCGACGAGATACTGGAGGGGTACCCATCGCTGACTCGTGAAATCGTGGAGTATGCAGGCATCTACGCGACCACACATCCTCGACGCGGACGGCCGCCGATACAGCCCTGGTCTGGGACGAAGCCGGTAGGGCGCAAGAAGGCCAAGTTGCGGCGTGTCCCGTAGAGTCAAGTTACTGATCGATGAATGCCTGCATACGAGCTTGGTTAAAGTAGCAACCGACCGGCTTTATGAGGCTTACCACGTGGCCCATCTGGGCATGAGCGGTCTAAAAGACCACGAACTCATGCTCAGAATTCGAGACGAGGATTTCACTCTCGTTACCAACAACGCCATCGATTTCCGGCGGCTGTTTCAGAAGGAGCGGATTCACCCTGGTCTAGTGATTGTCGTCCCTAACGTACCTCCGGCAATCCAGCGTGCGCTACTTGAAACAGTATTGGACTACATCGGCGATCGCGACCTCTTAAACCGCGCCATCGAGATCAAGCTGACTGGCGATACGTCAGAAATAGAGGAGTACGAAATCTCGTCTATGGGCGCGACTGACGGCTAGAATTCCGCGAGACCCAATCTGCCCTAACTGCAAAGTTACGCTGCTATGGCTGGCGACCAGTCAGGCGAGAGAAGGAAGCAGGGTATGGCCAAGAACGTGAACGGAATTATCAAGAAGCTCAACGCAGCGCAGCGCAAGAAGGTGGATGCCCGCGCAGATCAGCTCGTTGCTGAGGAAATGACGCGTCGAAAGGTTCGGAAAGCGCGCAAACTGACGCGGTAGAAAGATCGCCAGATCTCCGCGTATCGGACGAGGAGGCGTTTCGATCGGTGAAGAGCGCAGCGACCCTCTGCTCTCCACTCTTCGGGCCATGCAGAGGCGCTGCAGCTCGAAAGAGTCTGGGACGTTCCTGATTTTTCCCCTGACTCTCCCACCTGATCCATCCTGACCAGCACTATGGTCCACCATGAACCCCGAGGTGGCATGCCGCAGGGCAGTGTCGCTTTTTGGAGGGCAAAGACCTCGCCGTACCACTCGCAATCAATCTCACATTCTCAATAAGGAGGCTAAACGCCATGCAGAAGGTTCTGCTGATCGGAAATCTCGGCCGTGATCCCGAGGTGAAGTACAGCCAACAGGGTACGGCCATCGCACAGTTCTCCGTCGCCACCACGGAACGATGGAAGGACAAAGACGGCGAACCGCAGGAACATACAGAATGGTTTGCCGTGAAACCCTTCAATCGCCTGGCAGAGATCGCCGGCGAACACCTTCACAAAGGCTCCCGCATTTACCTGGAGGGGCCGTAAACGGACAGAGTCATGGGACGACAAGCAGACGGGCAGAAAGCACTCCCGAGATCTCATATACGTCGACAGGATTGAGTTTCTGGATTCCAAGGCCAACGGAAACGTCCATGGGGATCCCACCGACAGCGCGTCCGACGAGCCCGCGATCACCGACCAAGACGTGCCATTCTGACGAACGATCTCGATTCCTGCGTCCGCTTCTTCTTTTCCATTAACCGCTGTTGGGATAACGTACGACTTAGCCTGTTCTCGCCAGCTGTCTGCGGAGGCCAGCTCCGGGGGCCCGTGATCGTGACGGAGCGGTCGGCTTAGCCATTCGGCGTCGGCGTCAATCGAGATTTGTGCACAACACGACACCACTGAAAAGCCTAAAGGCGAAGTAGATAGTGAGTCCCGTCAACAGAATAGCAGCGAAAATCTTGAATGTCGAGCGACACTCCGACCGGCTAGTGATATGGTTTAGGCACACAAGCATATGAGTGGAGCTGCGCACAGTCCGGCGCAAGCCAGCACGACGCACCGCTACGAAGCTGTGGTGCGCATCAGCGAGGCGATCTCTGGCTGCCGGGATCCGGAAGAACTGGCGAGAACTCTCGCCGATCAACTGATCCATTTTCTTTTCTTCGACCATCTCGATGTTGTCATCCTGAAGGAGAACTCCGCGGAAATCGAATGGCAGGCATGGGGCAAAGGGCCTTTGCCTTTGCCGGATCTGCCGCTGGAAGATCTTCCGGAATGGACCGTTTACAACAGCCAGGAGCCGCTCCACATTCGGGACTGGAGTACGGACCCACGTTTTTCGCGCCTGAAAGAATACGGTGTAGCGTTGGGGTTGGATACGGCGAGGTTCGGCGAGATGGTGCGCGTACCGTTGACGACGCCACATCGCCGATTAGGGGCATTGGGCATCGGCAGCGCTCCAGGCGTGAGCTACAGCGCGGACGACATCGGCTTTTTGCAGTTGATTGCGCGTGTCGTTGCTTTCGCGATTGATGATGGCCTCAATCTCAGGCGAGCGCAGCAGCAAACGGATCGGCTCCAGTTGCTCCTGAACCTGACGACGCGGATCACCTCGAATCTGGAGCTGCGGGAAGTATTGCGCGCCGTCTCTTGCAATATTCGCGAGGTCATGCGCTGCGATGCGGCGATGATTTCTCTGCCCGCCGAAGAAGCAGGACAGTTCAAGGCATATGCGCTGGATTTTCCCGGCGGCAAAGGAACCGTTAAGGAAGGGTCAATCATGACTCCCGGCGAGAGCGACCCCGGGCGACGTGCCTTTGAGACCTTGAAGCCAGTGATCTCGACGATGGCGGACCGTCATGAGTTAGGCGTTGAGGGATATAGAGCCGCCGTGGCGGAAGGTATAAAGACCGGTTGCTTCATACCCCTAGTGAATCGCGGTCGTGTGCTCGGCACCCTCATCATTGGGCGCGCGAACGAAGCTTCATTTACAGAAGAGGATGTGGAATTCCTAAGCCAGGCCGCGGGGCAGATCGCGATTGCTCTCGAAAATGCATTGGCCTACGAACAGACTTCCGAACTCAAGAACAAGCTCGCGCAGGAAAAGCTTTATCTCGAAGAAGAAATCCGCACGGAGATGGATTTCGACCAGATCGTTGGGGCCAGTGCGCCGCTCAAGCACGTGCTGCAACTGGTCGAGACGGTCGCACCCAGCGACTCCACCGTTTTGCTCTTGGGCGAGACTGGCACAGGAAAAGAGTTGATCGCCCGCGCGATCCACGACCGCAGCCGGCGCAAGGAACGGACTTTCGTAAAGCTCAATTGCGCGGCAATTCCCACCGGGCTGCTCGAAAGCGAGTTGTTCGGGCATGAAAAGGGCGCGTTCACCGGTGCCATCAGCCAAAAGATCGGGCGCCTGGAACTGGCGGATCAGGGGACGCTGTTCCTCGACGAAGTGGGTGACATCCCGCCGGAGATTCAACCGAAGCTGCTCCGTGCGCTACAGGAACGAGAATTCGAACGGCTCGGCAGCACGCACACGCGCAAGGTAAATGTTCGCTTAATCGCGGCGACGAACCGCGACCTGGAGAAGATGATCGCTGACCGGGAGTTTCGCAGTGATCTGTTCTACCGCTTAAACGTTTTTCCCATCCGCATTCCGCCGCTGCGGGACCGCCGCGAAGATATTCCGCTGCTGGTCAGTTACTTCGTCCAAAAATGTGCCAAGCAGATGCAAAAGAAGATTGAGACGATTCCCGCCGCAGTCATGAAGGGACTGACAGCTTGGGAGTGGCCGGGGAACATTCGCGAACTGGAGAATTTCATCGAGCGCGCGGTCATCCTGACGCGTGGCAAGGCGCTCGAAGCACCCATCGCGGAGCTACGGAAACGAAGCATCGACACGTCTTCCGCACCGGTCGCCCAGCCGGGGCAGGATGATCTTGTACGCATCGTTAAGGAAACAATCCATGCTGCCCTCGACGGGAAGAAACCCACCGACGAGTATTTCCAAAAGCAGCGGGAAGACATCGTCCGCGCTCTCACCGAAAGCAAGGGGCGGGTTGGCGGCTCTGATGGAGCTGCCGCACGCATGGGCATCAACCGTACGACTCTGCTCTCCCGCATGAAGAAGCTCGGCATCGATGCGCGGCAGTACGCCTGAACCGATCTCCACCCCGCGTAGCTGTCGGAACTGCCTTCGACAGTCTCAACTGGTTGCTGGCATTGAGTTTCGTGTTGTTGGTATCCCCGATTGTGCGGGCGCAATCGGAACGCAGCCTGCCCGATCGCGACAATGGCGAAGGCACGATAGTGGTCGACGTGTGGGCGGCGGCCGAGCCTGACTCTGCGGTCTCCGTGTTAGCAGTCAAGACTGATCTGTCGCGAAACTTTGCGGCGTTAGGACTAACAGCCGCGGGCCAAATGAGGAATTGGCAGTTGCACGTCGCTTACACCTTCAAGAGTGGCTATCCGTTATCCGAGTTTTGGATTGCCTCCGATCGTGACCGGTCGGAGGACGCATTGCGATTGGCTGGATTGGCCGCCAACGGGGAAGCGGACCGAGCGGCGTTAGTGCAACTCGTCAATTTGTTCGGGAATATCCGGGGCTGGATCGACGCACGGATTGAAGACAAGAGGAATCTGCGTCTGGCGAACTACTACATGTCGGCCTCGGCAATGGATAACGACGAGTTGTTCCAGCGAAACCTAAGTTGCACCACTTCTCTAATGTCGATGCTTGCGAGCGGGAGATTGGCAGAGGAGACGACCTGCCGCTGATGGCCAAGCCGCTATGAATGCCATCCTCCAATTTCTGGTACGGCATGGTTACCCGGTCCTGTTCGCTTCCGTTTTCGCGTGCCAAATGTGTTTGCCGGTACCGGCAATCCTGTTTCTCATCGCTGCCGGGGCACTCGCAGGTTCCGGCAAATTGAGCTTGATCTTCGCCCTGTGCCTCGCCATCGTTGCTTGTTTGTTGGCCGACTTGGCCTGGTACGAGGCCGGTCGACGGTGGGGCAACCGGATATCGCGCTTGGTTTATGGGCTCGCGTCAGACCCGGAAGCTGCCGTTCGCCGGTCGAAAGAGAGTTTCGATCGGCGTGGACCTCAGACTCTCATCTTTGCCAAGTTCGTCGTGGGACTGGACGCGACTACCCCTCCCCTGGCTGGGCTGTCCGGCACTACCCGGCTCCGCTTCATTGCCTTCGATGCCGTTGGAGCCACGCTCTGGTCAGGAGCGTATGCCGGATTTGGCTATTTCTTCTGTAAAGACCTGGATCGTGCTTTTTCCTACGCAGCCAGATTTGGCAAGCTGTTGGCAATTGTTGTGTTGGCTGGACTCGCTGTCCAAGTGGGCCGCAAGCTTGTTCGGTGGGTCCGCTTTATGCGCGAATCTCGAATGACGCGTGAAAACTCCGGAATCCGGAGTTCTGAACCGGCGGGGCCGCGCTCTCCTCTGCTGCAGCGTACCCCGTTAATATCCGGGTCGTCTCATAGAAACCAGTCATCGCAGTTCTTCTCACCCCGCTGATTTCTACTCCGCATAGCTGTCGAACTGCCTTCGACAGTCTCAACAGTCAACGTCAATCGACATCGCCCCGCCACGCCGATTGAGCGACTTACAGCTCTTTCGCTTTTGGCATGCGCCTTGCCCTTATCACATGCGAAGCGAGGGCGCATGTTGAAGATCTCGATTGTCGAAGGCTCAAATCAGCGCCGCCTGGTGCTTGAGGGCCGGCTCGCCGCACCCTGGACGGAAGAACTGAAGACCGCGTACCAGGAAGCTGCCGCAGAGTTGGACGGGCGTGAACTGGTGATCGACTTGGTGAATCTGACGACGATCAGCCAGCAGGGAGAAAACCTGCTGCTGGAGTTGATGGAGCAGGGAGTCAGATTGCGCGGTTGTGGGGTGTTCACGAAGGAGATCCTGAAACATGTTGCCCGGAGACTGCACGCGAACGGAGCCCACTCATGACTTGGTCGAGAGAACTCCAGACGAACGAAGATCCTGGCGACTACGCGGCGGTTGAGGACTTTCGCAAGCTGTTCACGGAAGAGGCGGACAACTTTTATCTGCTCGCCTTGCAGCTGAATGGCGATGAAGCACAAGCGGAACACACCTTCGTTGCCGACCTGGAAGACTCCATCAACTCCAACAAGATATTCCGCGACTGGGCGCACGTTTGGGCGAAAGGCACGATCATCAAGAACGCTATCTCGATCGTCCGGCCACATCCGAACGGTGCAGACGGCTCGCCTCAGATGTCCTCTTATGCCAAGAAGGAATTTCCGACCGTTGCAGATATGCGTACGGAGATTGTGTGTGTGCTGGCGCTCAAAGCTTTTGAACGTTTCATTTTCGTGATGTCGGTACTGGAGGGCTATTCGGAGATGGATTGCTCCCTCCTGCTCGACTGCTCGTTAGTTGACGTTCGCGAGGCACGAATTCGAGCACTTCAGCAAGTTGCCGCCGGCAGGACTTCACTGCTCGCCGCGCACTGGGCCCCAAGACTGATCTCGACCGTAATTGAGGATACCAATGAAAAGACGAACTGATACGACCCTGCACAACAGATGTCTCGCGCTTGCAGCGGCAGGGCTACTCCTTTCAGCAGCAGTGGGATGCAGCAAGGGGAACGTGCAGGCTGCGACGCCTGCAAGCCCGCCACCGCTGGTGACTGTCGTAAAGGCGACCGTGCAGGACGTGCCGCGGTATCTGGACGAGATTGGCAAGAATGCGGTTTTTGAGTCCGTTACGGTGACGCCGCAAGTCGCCGGCCGAGTTATTGAGCGCCACTTCAGAGATGGCGACCCGTTGCACAAGGGCCAACTGTTGTTTGTCATCGATCCTCGCCCTTACCAGGCTGAAGTCGATTCGGCTCAGGCCTTGCTGGCCCAGGCAAAAGCGGCGCTCGAGCACGACCGTATCCAGTTCACTCGATATGCGGACGTCATCGAAACCCGGGCGGTCTCCAGAGCGGATTACGACACAAAAAAGAACGCCGTCGCTGTGGGACAGGCTAAGGTTGACGCCGCGGAGGCAAGCCTTACAACCGCGAAGCTAAACCTGGAATACTGCTACATACACTCGCCCATCGAGGGCAGAGCGGGCGCGCGTTTGGTAGACGTTGGAAATGTGGTGCAGGCGAACTCGGCGTCCTTGCTCTCGATCCAGCGGATCGATCCGATCTACGCGACCTTCACCATCACCGAGCGCGATCTGCCGCAGGTTCAGCAAGGATTAGCCAAAGGCAAGTTGAAAGCGGCGGTTCGACTTCCTTCCGACCCAGAGAATGCCGCCAGAGATGGCCGCGTCGACTTTCTCGATAACGCCGTACAGAGCGGCAGCGGCACAGTGACCCTGCGCGCGACGGTAGCCAACGCTGACCATCATTTCTGGCCCGGCCAACTGGTCAATGTGCGGCTCGTGCTCGGGGACGAAAAAGCGGCCGTCCTGGTGCCTAGTCAGGCCACACAGATCAGCCAGCAGGGACCATTCGTTCTCGTGGTGAAGTCTGACGACACTGCCGAGTTCCGCCCCGTAAAACTCGGCCAACCACAGGGCGACGAGGTAGTGGTAACGGCAGGAGTTTTGGCCGATGAACGCATTGTGCTCACAGGTCAAATGCTGGTTCGACCGGGCGTCAAGGTGCGCGTCGATAGCGGCGCTCCTGGTCCATCAGCTTTGAATGCGAACAATAGGCTGAAAGGAGAAGGACAATGAATTTCTCCGAACTCTTCATTCGTCGCCCGGTGATGACCGTAGCGCTAAGCGCCTCCGTGATCCTGTTTGGAGTGGTCGCATACTTTGCACTGCCGGTAAGTGATCTGCCTTCGATCGACTATCCGGTTATCCAGGTGTCGGTGGATTATCCCGGAGCGACGCCAGAGACGATGGCCAACAACGTAGCCACTCCGCTGGAACGACAGTTTATGCAGATTCCCGGCCTGGAGTTGGTGACCTCCAGCAACAGCCAGGGGCACTCGAGTTTCACACTGCAGTTCGATCTCTCCAAGAGTTTCGACGGCGCCGCCACTGACGTGCAGGCGGCCCTCACGCGCGCGAAGGGACAACTCCCGACTGATCTGCCGAGTGATCCTACGTTCACTAAAACCAACCCGAACGATCAGCCCATCTTGTTTCTCGCGGTCGCGAGTGACACAGCGACCGAAGGCCAGCTCTACGATTATGCGAATACGCAGGTCGGACAACGCATCAGCATCCTGCCGGGCGTGAGCGAGGTCGCGGTGTACGGTTCGAAATCGGCAATACGGATCAAAGCCGATCCTTCAGCGATGGCGGCCCGCAATCTCACACTCGAAGATTTGACCAAGGCGATCAAGAACGGCACCAGCTACGCGGGCGCCGGGCAGTTCGACGGATCGCATCGCACGTTGCTGTTGCAGCCGCAGGGACAACTCGCGACCGCCGACCAGTACAACCAACTCATTGTCACCCCAAGCAACGTCGCCCCTGTGTATCTGAAGGATGTCGCCAGTGTGAGCGAAAGCGTTGAGAACGAACGCACCAAGGTCCGCCTCTGGTCACGCACTGTGCGTGCACCGGGAGCTTTTGTCATGGTCGCGGTGTTCCGGCGCGCCGGGGCTAACGCGGTCGAAGTGGCGCAGTCCGTTCGAAAGTTGGTACCAGATATTCAATCGCAGCTTCCCAGTGCTTTGACGTTATTCCCGGTTTACGACCGCTCGCGCACCATCGTGAGCAGCATTAGTGATGTGAAGGAGACCCTCTACCTGGCATTCGTGCTGGTAGTCATGGTCGTCTTCGTGTTTCTCGGGCGGACGAAGGACACGATGATCCCTGCGATAGCTTTGCCCATATCGCTGTTGATCACCTTCGTCGTGATGCACGTGCTTGGCTACAGTCTCGACAACTTGTCACTCATGGCGTTAACCCTGGCCATCGGCTTTCTCGTCGATGACGCGATCGTGTTTCTGGAGAACACGGTACGGCTCATGGAAGACGGACGAAGCGCCCTTGATGCTTCCCTGGAATCGGCGAAGGAGATCAGTTTCACCATCGTCGCTATGACCGTGTCCCTGGCCGCTGTCTTCATTCCGTTGGTGTTCATGGGCGGGCTGATGGGCCGCATCTTCCGCGAGTTCTCCATCACCATTGTCGTTTCCATTCTGGCCAGCGGTCTGGTTTCGCTTACGCTCACCCCATTGATGACCTCGCGCATGTTGAGCAATCGCGGGGCAGGCAGCAAAAAGACCTGGATGGAACGCGCCTTCGGGGCGGTGGAGCGGCGTGTGCTGGATAGCTACGGGCGGTCTCTCTGGTTTTTCCTTCGGCACCGCTGGATATCAGCCGCCGCTTGGGTGCTCTGCCTGGCCGGTACCGCTTACGTCTTCCACATTGTCCCGAAGTCGTTCCTTCCGATAGGCGACAGTTCGTACATTCGCGGAGTGCTGGTAGCGCAGGAAGGCTCGTCACCCGAGCAGATCAGCGCATATCAGGCACAGGCGGAACAGATCATGAGGGCGAATCCCGCGGTGAGCACTACTTTCACCGCGAGCGGAGTGGGTGGCTTCGGGGCGTCGAACCAGGTGATGTTGTTCGCCTTCCTGAAAGACTCGAAGGATCGTCCTCCGATCGCCCAGGTTACCGCAGAGTTGATGGGAGCCATAACCGGAGGCATCCCCGGCACCCTGACTTTCCTCCAGCCCAATCTGGTGCTGGAGATCAGTACTGGTGCCACCTCCAGCACGACGGGCCGTTATGCCTATGCGCTTTGCGGAATCAACCCTAAGGAGGTCTACGAGGCCGCGGACAAGATGATGGCGAAGATGCACCAGTATCCCGGGTTCCTCTTCGTCACCTCCGATCTATACAACCACACTCCGAGTCTTCAAATCGACATCCTGCGCGAGCAGGCAAAACTCTACGGGGTCTCCGAAGCACGCATATTGACACTTCTCCACGATGCCTATTCGCAGAACTTCAGCTACCTTATCAAAGAGCCGCAAGATCAATATCAGGTGATCCTGGAAGTGGCGGACGATCAGCGTGCCGCTGCAGAGGACCTGGGATTGCTCTATATCAAGAGCGACGATGGCAACAGGATGGTCCCGCTCAACGCGGTAGCGACGTGGCACTCAACGGTCGGCCCCCAAGCCGCCAACCATATCAATCAATTCACCAGCGTCACGATCAACTTCGACCTGAAACCCGGCTTCGCGATCGGTGGGGCGACTCAGTTTGTCGAGCAGACAGCGAAGCAAGTTCTGCCGATTGGAGTGCAAGGAACTCTGCAGGGTGAGGCCCTGATTTTCCAGAAAACGGTTCGCGACCTCGCAATCTTGCTGTTGGTTGCCGTGTTCGTCATGTATGTGATCCTCGCGATCCTGTATGAGAGCTATCTGCACCCAATCACCGTTCTCTCGTCCTTGCCAGTGGCGTTGCTGGGTGGCCTGCTAACACTCTGGCTATTCGGAACGGAAGCCTCGCTCTACGCCTACATCGGCATGTTTATGTTGATGGGAATCGTTAAGAAGAACGGGATCATGATCGTGGATTTCGCCGAGCAGCGCGTTCGGCATGGCGTCCCGGACGATGTGGCCATTCACGAGGCGAGTATGCAGCGCTTCCGGCCAATCATGATGACGACGATGGCGGCCCTGTTGGGCGCGCTTCCCATCGCACTCGGGTTCGGCGCAGATGGAGCGTCGCGCCAGCCGCTGGGGATGGTGGTGGTTGGCGGACTGATTGTCTCCCAACTGATCACGTTGTATGTGACGCCGGCAATCTACCTTTACCTTCAGGAATTCCAGGAGAAAGTGCTGGATCGCGTGCCCTTCTTGCGCTCGACCCGCGAACTCAAGCCCTCGCCAAGCTTCACGCCGCAGCAAGTGACTGGAGATTGATCTATGACTCGCATTCGAAGCTTTTCGTTCGTCGCTTTTCTGGTTTTGATTTCCGGGCTGACCGGTTGCGTCGTGGGACCTCATTACAAACGACCGGCGGTCGATGTCCCAACCACGTATCGCGGGACGACGGCCGGCGCTCCGAAAGCGGAGGCTCAGCCCGGCCAAGATCAAGCGGAATCACCGAACAGGGCATCTGCTGCACAATCGCTTGGTGACGAGAAATGGTGGGAGGTTTTTCAGGACCCCCAACTCCAGCAGTTAATTCGCGCCGCTCTCAAGAACAACTACGATGTGCGTATTGCGGCAACGCGAGTTCTTCAAGCTCAGGCGCAACTCAGAATCACCCACGCTGATCAGCTTCCATCCCTGAGCGCCGGAGGCGAAATCTTCAATGAACAAAACCCCAAGGTTGGACCTATCCCGTCCTATCAGGTTACAGAGGGAGAAGTTTGTGCTTCGGCTTCATGGAACTTGGATTTCTGGGGAAAGTACCGCCGTGCGACGGAGGCGGCACGTGCGAACTTACTGTCATCTGAGTGGGCCCAGAAGGAAGTGCTCGCAACTCTGGTCGCCGACCTGGCTGCGTCTTATTTTCAACTCCGCGAGTTGGATCTCGAGCTGGAACTTTCCCAACGCACCTTGGCATCGCGGCGTGAGTCACTGGGGTTGACGCAGACTCTCGAACAACACGGAATCGACTCACTGTCGGATGTGCGAGAGTCGGAGCAACTGGTTTACGTGGCGGCAACCACAGTGACCGACTTGGAACGCCAGATCGCGCAACAGGAAAACGCTATCAGCGTACTTCTGGGAAGTAACCCTGGCGACGTTCCCAGAGGGCTCACACTCACCCAGCAACCGCACACTCCCGACGTCCCTGCCGGGCTGCCCTCCTCGTTGCTGGAGCGGCGCCCGGACATCGTCCAAGCCGAAGCAAACCTGATCGCGGCCAACGCAAAGATCGGCGTCGCCCGCGCAGCTTACTTTCCATCAATCACGCTTACGGGATCGGCAGGATTCGAAAGCTCAGCTCTCAATAGTCTCTTTACCGGTCCGGCTGGCGCATGGACCCTGGTCGGATCGGTTACCCAGCCAATCTTTGAAGGAGGAAGGCTCAAGGGCGATCTCCGCTACGCCGAAGCCCAACACGAACAGATGCTTCTGACCTACCAGCAGACAATTCAAAGCGCTTTCAAGGACGTCTCGAACGCTCTGATCGCATATCGCAAGTATCACGAGTACACCATCGAGCAGGAGCAGTTGTACCAATCGGCCAAGGATGCTGCGCGACTCTCGCAGGAGAGGTTCAGAGCTGGCACTGCCGCTTACCTGGAAGTGCTCACCAACGAAACCAACGCCTTCTCCTACGAGTTACAACTCGCGCAAGCACGGGGAAATGAGCTTACGTCTCTGGTCCAGCTCTACCAAGCCCTGGGCGGTGGTTGGCAATCATAGCGACCAGCGCGCAGATCGGACCGAACGTTCATTGCATAGGAGATGTTGGCTCGTGCCGCTAACTCCGAACTTCGCCGGAAGCGACTTGTTCCTGGGTGAAGCCCTACCCCAACTCAATGGTTTTCGTTTAGTCCGAGAAACCACCCACGGTCTAGGAATGACATCGAGTGCAGTGTAACGGACTAATCGTTGAGGCGGCTGTCTGCTGCGCCGGCGACTCGAGAGCTAGCCTTTCCACCAGTCCTAGATAGCGAGTGAGAAATCCCCATGCCATATCTAAACCTGGCTGAACGCTGCCGGCCCGATATACCCGCGAGAAGGCTCCTGATTACAACAGTCAGGGCTCAGCAGCGGCGGCGAACACCTTTCGGAAACGGTGCAGGAGTGACGTTAGGTTCGCCAGCTCCTCCGAGGTAAAGGACGCGAAGGCCGCACGAAACCTAACCAGGTTCACTTTGTGCTGCTTGTTGATCACGGCCCCGCCTTTCGCGGTCAGTCGCGCGATCAGCTTGCGGCGGTCCTCGCCGTCTACCAGCGATCTCACTAAACCATCGCGCTCGAGAGCTGCCATGAGGCCGGACACGGTTGCGCGCGTCACGCCCATGGCCGCTACGATGTCCTTGTGCGAGATGCCATTCCCTTCGCTCGCCCACAGCGCTATCAGGATCTGATAACGTGCCACCGATCCCACGGGACCGGCCATCCACTCGCTGATCGCGTTGTCAACATGCTGCGCAGTCGCGCGCAGGGTGAATACCGTTCTCATCCCTAGCACCTCCCGTTCCGAGAGGTGCCGGCGAATTTTCTTCATGATCGCAGGCGGTGGTCCCTGAGGACGCTCGACCGACGTTCGAATGTCCATGACATGTCTCCGGAATAAGTTTGGCGCCTAACTATCTGACACGTCAAATACATTTCAAAGCCCCCCTCAAATATTTCTGCGACCATTGTTAGGTGCCTAACATATTATTGTTAGCTGGCTAACCATTACAGAATCGGCCTCAGCGAAAAGGAGAGTTTCCCATGAACACCCAGATCACCAACCATCCCAAACTGCAGCACTACGGCCTTACCACCGCAAACCTAGATGCCATGACGGACTGGTATCGCAAAGTGCTCGGCATGAGCGTCAACCATCGTTCGACGGTACCGCCCGAAGCACAGGACCGGGCGCCGTTTTCCGCCTTTGCATTTCTCAGCAACGATGAGCTGGATCATCGCCTGGTGTTGTTTGAAGTGCCTGGTGCCGCGGTCGACCCCGACCGGCGCCGGCACACGGGACTGCAGCATGTTGCTTTCGTATGCGCCACCTTGGACGACCTTCTAGGCACATATGTTCGGCTAAAGAATTTAGGAGTCCAGCCGGTGTGGGCCGCGGACCATGGCGTGGGCATCTCGCTCTATTACGAGGATCCTGACCAGAACAGAGTCGAGATCAACGCAAGCAATTACAGCGATGCCTGGACCGCGAGCGAGCACCTAAGAGTCTCGCGCGGAATGATGATGGCGCATGTGGATCCCGAAAAGATGATCGTGGCACGCAAGGCGGGCGCGTCGGCCTGGGAATTGCACGAGCGCGCCGTCGTCGGGGAGTTTTCTCCGGCCAAGCCGCACAATCCGAGCGCACGCCCATAAGATATTTGGACTACGAGCGTCAGAATACACAAGCAGTTCCAATCGCGTCACGACCTGGTTCAGGGCGTCGAATTTCGTCCGTTGGTCTGCCGGCTCGCACACGTAATCCGAGTTGCCGACGCCCTGAATGAGGAATCAAGAATCGTGTGTGGACACTTTCGTCGCTCGTGATGTGATCATGGAGTCCACGCCTCCCTAACCGAAACGAGGATTTAACAGCAAAGTTATCGGCGATAAATCCCCATGTCGTAGGTAACCTCGGCCGGACAGCCGTTCGCGATTGGATTCGGTGAAGCCTGTTCACGCCATCTATCTCGGTCAGTCGGCGTTGAGCCCTCGACCTCTGCACCGTTTAACGCGGCGCGAGCGTCACCCAGGGCCTCGGATCGATACGATCTCTTCGTTTACTTCTCCAGCCACTCCAACCTTCGCGGTTTCCATCCCAGAAGTCGCTTCGCCTTCAAATTCGATGCCCCACTCAGCTTCGTTGCGTAATACACGGCATCTTCCCCTGCAATTGCCTTCACTTCCGCCTCACTCAGATGCAGGGGCTCGGGAGCACCCACAAACTTAGCAAACGCAGGCAGCCACACGGCTTGCGGCGAAGGGTCGTCGTCGACCACGTTGTACACGCCCGGCTCCGTCGCCAGCGACGCCACCGTCGCAATCGCGACATCGTTGATATGCACAAACGACGACACGCCCTCGCCCCTGCCCACCACCGGATTCTGTTGCTGCATGACCATGTTCGCCGCCGCCTCCGCCGGGTGATACCACGTCTTCGGCCCATAGAAGAATCCATAGCGCAGCGCCACACCCTCAATTGCATTGGAACTGAACAGCCGTGCCTCCAACTCGGTGTAGGTACGTGCGCTGGCCGCAACACTCGGACTCGCATTTACATCCATAGGAGACGACTCGTCCGCCAGCATTCCTGCCGCTGCTTTCAAAAAGAAGCCGCTCGACTGCTGCAGATAGCGCCGCACGCCGCTCGCAATCGCCGCACGGAACAGATCCCCCCCACCTTCAATCCTTAGTTTCCTGTCGCCAGCCGCATATTTCGGCATATCTGTTGGGTCTTTGGGCAGAGAAGTCAGCTCGTCGATCACTACGTCCGGCTTCGAGCGTCGTAGCGCGGTCTCCAGTGCGACTGCATCGAATGCGTCAACAATCAGTGCCTCTGCTCCCTGGCGCTCTAGGATCCTCGCCCGCGCCTCGCTCGTCGTCATACCCACTACAGAATGTCCCTGCTTCAGCAGCTCCGCAGTCAACGGTTCGCCAATCGCTCCGCTCGCCCCTGCCACAAATGACGAAGACATTTTGCCGGCGTGCGGTCGCTGACATGTGGTTCCTGCGTAGACGGCTTGGACAGGAGATGCAATCCTATGACAGGCTCTCGCACTTCGGGGTCTTTGTACCCGGTCGCCGCAGATATAGCATTTCGCATCAGGCCCGGCGTGGTTGCACGACCCGCACGGTGGGCGGCACAATCGGTCGCTCTGACCCTTACCTCTCACATAACCAATTAGCGGTGCTAGAGTTTGAACCATGACAACCCAGTACGAGATCGAACAACTTAAAGCGGCGCTGGAGCGAGCCAGAGGACAGCTTGCGATGCTCGAAGTGTCAGCGGGAATCGAGCCCAAAGATGCCGAAGCCCGTAGGCGCATTAAGAAAGCAGCATCGCGGATCGAAGTGCTTTCAGCCAAACTAGGTCGTGTTAACACTAAATAGGAATCGGAGGGCCTCCACGATCAGGGCGAAGTAGAGGAAGCCGAGAAACATCACATCCAATTTCTCGAAGCGCGAGAAGATGCGGCGGAAACCTTTCAATCTGCGAAAGAGCCTCTCTATCTCATTGCGCTTGCGATACATCGCTCGATTCAGCAACCAGGGGTCGAGCCGGTTGTGGCGGGGCGGAACCACCGGGATGTAGCCGAAGTCCAGCACCAGTTGCAGCGTGGTGTTGTCCTCATAAGCGGCATCCATGATCAGGTGCAGGGGCGCGGGCAAGGGTCCGATGCCCGCCAGCAGTGCGCGGCCCTCGACCGCGTCGGAGGCTTGGCCCGGCGACAGCGCGAAGGTTATGGCCGTTCGAGCATTTGCGGCAACCAGATGAACCTTGGTAGTCCATCCCCCGCGGGACTTGCCGATGGCTTGCGGTCCGTTTTTTTTAACGCCCCGGTGCCATCGGGGTGAACCTTGACCGTGGTCGAGTCCAGGCTCACCGCTTCGATGCGGATGCGCACGATTTGCTCGCGTTGCAACTGCTCAAAGACCGCATCCAGCACGCCGCTCTTGGACCAGCGATTCATGCGGGTGTAGATGGTATGCCAGGGGCCAAAACGCTTGGGTAATCCGCGCCATTTGCAGCCGTGCTCGGCGACATAGAGCAGTGCGTTTAAGAACTGCAGGTTGGTCACCCGTACGTTGCCGCGCTGACGGGGAAGACTGGGAGCAATACGCTGATACTGCGCCTCGGTGATCTCCATGCGCGCAGCATAGCACAGTTTTTGCAATTAGTGTTAACATGCCCTAGCCAAGTTGGGCGCGGAGCCGTAAACATCCAGAGATCCGCGTAAAGTTAGGGACCAAAGGTGCCGACTTTCCTAACATCCTTACTAAACCGTCTCCCAAGTTCTTGATATTCTTGCCATCGAAAGCAGGGAGCGTAGTTGATCGATGCCTTTTGTTCGGGTCATTGTCATGACCTAACGGGCTAGAATGATTAGTTACCCGGCCCGGCAGCGGGAGGGAGTTTGCATGTCACTCGTCGAAGCGACCGGAGACATACACCTGAAGTCGGTCCTGATCGCGACTGATTTTTCAGAAGCATCGGCGAAGGCCCTGCGCCATGCGCTGACCATTGCCCGCCACTATGGGGCGAAATTCTACCTGGTCCACGTGGTTTCCTCACTGGGTTTCACCCTTGTGGGTACGGACGCTGTATTTGCGGCCACCGAGGCGGTTCGCAGGGATGCCCGCCAATTGGAGGACCTCCTCATTCAAAGTGGGGCACTCGCCGGTCTGCCTCATGAGGTGATTGTTGTCCAGGGTGATGTATGGGCAGAGTTGGAAGAAGTAGTCGGGCGAAAACAAGTAGAACTGGTAGTCATCGGTACACATGGCCGGCGAGGTTTGGGAAAGCTGCTCCTTGGCTCGGCCGCCGTAGCGGTTGCAATGCGAATAGGCCAGTGCGCTATCCAGGGGAAGCAGCGTAATGGCCAGGCTCATACAGGTGACGATGATTTTGTGCTTCATGTTCGGATTCCTTTATTGCTTCGCTTTCGCGGGCTGGGCCTTAGCCGGAGCTTTGGCGCCGGCGGTTAGTTCCGGATGGGCCGCGGCGAACGGAATGTGCTTCGCGGTCGAAACAGCGGCGGGCGGGCTGAAGGTATCCGAATCTCCGGTGAGTTTTCCCCTATCCCACCGGTAAACACCATGGCGTCGGCACCGCCCATGCCCGCGAGATAGGCCCGATGTACTTGCGGGCGCGGTAGCAGAAGACTTCAATGACAAGTCGTACGCGTCTGTCCTCGTGTTCGTTCAGTTCAGCCAGCAAGGCTCGCATGTCATGAGTAAGCCCGGTGCCTGCCTTTATAGCTTCCGCGGAGCAACCGTTTTCCAGGTGGTGGGTGATGATGTTCGTCTCTTCGCGTTTAAATCCCCGCAAGCACACGATAAATAGCGTACAGCACCTCGTCGTCAATAGCGCTGACTCTGTAAATAGCTCACCTCCATGAACCACGGGATGCCCAACGGGCGTGAATATCGGCCGTGCTCCGAATCTCCGACACACCCGACTTATCAGAGGTGATGAACCCTCGTGAATGTGCTGGACTCGCTCCGGATGGAATCCCATCAATCGCGCGCAGGTCGTATCACCTGCTACTGGATCATCCGGAAGCACAAGTTTCCCCAACAATCGAGGAGTGCCGTTTAGAGTAGGGCGCCGGTTAGAATGCCGGGATTAACTATTGCTTGTAAGTGATTGACGAGGAGAAAGATAACTGACGGATACGATCAGAAGGCAGCGTTCTAACCAACTGAACTACGACCCCGCTTGCGCGGATGGCGACATACGTCACCGGTGCCCGGCTTCCGAGCTCATCACCATTATATAGGCATGCGGTGACGGATCTGGTGGGCAGTGCAGGACTCGAACCTGCGACCTCCTGCTTGTAAGGCAGGCGCTCTAACCAACTGAGCTAACCGCCCGTCGCACACGCCTCACAGACGCGTATCCGAGCGGATGCAACTCTTTGAGTCTACCTGACGGGTCCGGACGGGTCAATCGCGACAGCAGTGATGCGTTCCCTTGAGCATGACTCGGCGCGCGCCAAAAACAACATCCCCTCAAGCGTCTGCGGACGACCCTCTGCGATCGGGAGTTGCTTTCGTTCTCGGAGGTCGGCAGTTCGTCACGCGGCAGGTTGCGATTTGGAAAGTATGTTTACGATTTGCAATGCGCCTCCGGAACTGCTTATCGTTTCCATAGCTATTTCCAATACGTGTTTCCACACATTTGTCATCCTCCGGTGCTATTTAAGCGCCCCTTCCCGCGTCTTATGGAACATACCCCGATTTGCCGCTGAGGCAGTTCGGCCCGGGCTACGTGAGGCCGGAGTGGTATGCCGCATACCTGGCGGCAGGTGGTCTCGTAGCACGTTACCTATTTCACACCAGGAGCACATAGATGAAACGCATTTCACTCTTGCTGATTCTACTCACCACTATTTGCATCACTGCGTTCGCTGCGAATCGAGATTCCGGAACGGTCAGCTTTGATAGCGCTGTGCGGGTTGGTTCCACGGAACTCCCAGCCGGAAACTACAAGGTCACGTGGACCGGGCCGAGCGACAACGCGCAAGTGACGCTAAAGCAGGGTAAGACCACGGCAATCACGGCCGCACACGTTGTCGAGGCGCGGCACAACGTCGATGCCTTCGCGACCAAGACTGAGAACGGGGCGCGTGTGGTCACGGAAATTCAATTCCGCGACACGACGTTGATGTTGCAACCCTCGCCGTCCCAAACCGCTGGCCGATAAGAGTCCGCTAAACTCGCAGCCTGGGCAAACTCGCCCGGCTGCGAGACGTTACCACTAAAGGAGAAGCACACAACTCGTCCCGCTTGTATGCTTTTTTGGCACCAGTCTTGATGCTATCTGCTTCGGCCGTTGCCGAAGTCCAGACCTGGCAAAGGGATCCCAACCATGCCGCCACACAGTTATTCGTTCGCCACATGGGGATCTCCACTGTCCGTGGCGCGTTTACAAAGGTAAGCGGCTCAGCTCAGTACGATCCGGCGGATCCCGCGAAGACTTCCGTCGAAGCTACGATTGATACCGCCTCAGTGGACACCTCGTCTCGATGCGGGATGACGATCTGCGCAGCCCCAACTACTTCGACTGTGCGAAGTACCCGACCATCACCTTCACGTCGAAGTCGATCCATGCCGCCGGTGAAGGGAAGCTCAAACTGGTTGGAGACCTGACCATCCACGACGTTACCAAAGAAGTGACCCTGGACGTAAACGGCCCAAGCGCTCCCGTGACGGATCCTAGAGGCAACACGTACGTCGGAGCTTCTGGCAGCAGGAAAATCAATCGCAAGAATTTTGGAGTTGGAGGATCTGACCCGATGGTGGGCGAGGATATCACCATTGCCATTGACGTAGAGCTGGTGCGCAAAGCGCAGGCCAACTAGAGTTCCGACGAGGGTCGCGTAATGGGGCTGCTTGGGCAGCTCCATTTTTCTGTCTTCGACCGGATGCGTGCGCTGAGCTGAATATACTGAGAAGTTTCCGGCGAGTCGGCTCCAGCGACCCACTAAGCGCACACCAGCCTCCGCACGTTACAATGGCTGTCCTGCCGTTGCAATATCAGGCTCTACCATTATGAACCCGCTTGTCCTTCCCAGCGAAGAATATCGCGACGCGTATCTGCGGATTACGCGACTTGCACTCCACTTCTTGGGAACACTCGACCAGCAACCGTGCTTTCCCGAGATTTCGGGCGACGAATCGGTGGCTCTCTTTGCTCAGCCGTTGCCGGAGCAGGGTATGGGTCCCGCCGCGTTCGACATGCTTCAGAGTGTGATCGACGCCTCGCGTCCACCCAGCCCGCGCTTCTTCGGCTACGTCCTCGGGTCGGGTGAACCCATAGCCGCCGCCGCCGACCTGCTGGCCAGCGTGCTCAATCAGAACGGCACCGCCTGGCGGTCGGGGCCGGCGGCGGCCTGCATCGAGCGACTCGTCACCGAATGGCTCTCGCAGGCTATCGGCTGTCAGGGCTTCGTTGGCATTTTGACGGGTGGCGGCTCTTCCGCCAACCTGTCCGCTCTGGCTATGGCCCGTGAGTCGCGGCTGCGAGCCAACGAGCACGGGATTCGAAAAACAGTTGCTGTGTACGCGTCCGAGCAGGTCCACATGTCCATACCCAAAGCGATTGCGCTGTTGGGCATCGGGCGGGACCAGCTGCGCCTCATTCCTTGCGACGATAATTTCCGGCTTCGCCCTGATTTGCTTCGACAGTCGATCGAATCCGACCGTAGAGCGGGAACGACTCCCATCGCCATCGTAGCGTCGGCTGGGACGGTTGCGACTGGCAGCATTGACCCATTGCGCGAGATGGCCTCCATCGCGCGCGAACACGATGTATGGTTTCACATTGACGGAGCCTACGGTGCTCTCGCCGCGATTGCGCGCCCCCAATTGTTCGATGGCATGGACCTCGCTGACTCGATCTCGCTCGACCCGCACAAGTGGCTCTATCAACCCCTCGATTGCGGATGCCTACTATTTCGTGACCGCTCCCTGGCGCGCCGTACCTTTTCCTTCACGGGAGACTATGCAAAGACATTGCACGAGAATCCGGTGGAGAGCTTTGCCTTTTTCGAGCAGTCGGTCGAGCTGTCCCGCCGTTTTCGCGCTCTGAAGCTCTGGCTGTCGTTGCGCTATCACGGGTTGGCCAACTTTCGGCTACAAATTCAGAACGACCTTGCCTGCGCCCTTCACCTGGCGTCACTAATCGAGGCCAATGCAGAGATAGAGCTACTCGCGCCAATTCCTCTCAGCGCCGTCTGCTTCCGCTATGTTCCACGGTCGGCCCCGCGAACCGATGCGGAATTAGATGAGCTGAACCTACGCATTCTTACCAGCATTCAGCGCCGTGGCCGTGTTTATATCTCCAATGCGACCATTCGAGGGCGCTTTGCTTTGCGCGCGTGCATCGTCAACCACCGCACTACTCCGGCCGACGTCGAAGCTGTCGTCGAGGAAGTTGCAGCCGTCGGCCGCGAACTTACCTCTGGGGCCCGACCGTAGAATGAAAGCCCAAGCTCACATTTCCTATCCGACAGACAGTGATCAGATCTTCGCGCAGTCGCCCTGCCGCGCGGACTTGGCGGGCTCGACACTTGATCTCTGGCCTTTATACCTTTTCCACCCCGGGTCGGTGACCGTAAACGTTGCGGTCAACATCCTCACTACCTGCAAGATCACGCCCCGGCGAGGCCAGGCGATCCACCTCAAATCCTTGGACACCGGCCGCGAAGACCGTTTTGCCAGCCTGGGCGCTCTGATGGCGGCAAAGAAGTACCGGCACGCCCTGGCGGCGTATCTGGTGCGGTTTTTCCAGCCGAAGCAAGGCTTCCTTCTGGAGTCACATTCCGAATCCCCAGCCGGTGCGGGGATCTCGGGATCTTCCGCCATGATGATCTGCACCAGCGCGGCGTTGGCGAGATTTGCGGGCCGCGCAATCGACATCGAGCAGATTCGCGTCATCGCGCAAAACATCGAAGCCCAGTTGATTCGCGTCCCCACCGGCTGCCAGGATTACTATCCGGCCATTTACGGAGGCGTGAATGCCATCCATCTTGCTCCTGATGGCATCCGCTGCGAACCAATCGCGATTCCGGCGGAAGAGGTGGACAAGCGCTTCGTGCTGTTTTATACCGGAGCGCCGCGGCAGTCCGGCATTAATAATTGGGAGGTTTTTAAGCAGCACATCAACGGCGACAAGCACGTGATCCGCAATTTCGCGGAGATTTCGCGCATCGCACAGGCTATGCACCGCGCTGTCGCCACATTGAAATGGGACGATGTCGAACGGCTGTTGCGCGAGGAGTGGAAACTCCGCCGCACCAATGCCCCGGGTATCACAACGCCATTGATCGACAAGTTGATCGCCGCCGCGCGCCAGCAGGGCGCTCGCGCCGCCAAGGTCTGTGGGGCAGGTGGCGGAGGCTGCGTCATTGCCCTCATCGACGAAGGCTCCCGCGAGCGAGTGCACGAAGCCATACGCAAGAACGACGGCCGGCCTTTGGACTTCCACGTTGCCCGCCAGGGCCTGCGATTTCACGGCCCCGTTGGAGCAAGCCGCCAAGCCTGACCATGTTCACTGACAGCCACGGACGACTGCAGCCGGCTTGGGCCTTTCTGCTCTCGGCCCTGCTGTCATGCGCGGCATTCATCGCGATCGGCTACCTGGCTGCGGCCCTGGCCGGTGACCACATCCTCCGATTTGAAGCCATCTTTCGGCCTCTGCTGGCCATTTCACTTCTAACCAGCTTCAGTTGGCTTCTGAGCGTCGCCAACCATGTCGATGCGCATCGCATCGCAGCTCAGGGACTCCCGCTCTTTCCCGGTTGGGCCAAGCAGTTTGGCGCGGGCTGCGCCATTGGCTCTGTCCTGGTTATGGCTGCGGTGATACCGATCGCCATCTTGGGGAGCCTTACCTTTCGTACTACTCTCAACCTCCACAGCCTTCCCAGGATCGCTGTCGCCTTGGGAGTGCTGTTGACCGGTGCGCTCGCCGAGGAACTGATGTTCCGCGGCTACCCCTTTCAACGGTTGGTTGACGCAACGGGTCCGGCTGGCGCTATCGTCGTTTTCTCCGTGCTCTTCGGAGTCGTGCACCTGCTCAATCCCGGGGCCAGCGCCTGGGGCCTGATGAACACCATAGCCATCGGAGTAGTTCTCGCGTTGGCCTATTTAAGGACCGGCGCTTTGTGGTTGCCCTGGGGCCTCCACTTTGCCTGGAACCTGACACTGGGGCTCGTGCTGGGGCTCCCCGTGAGCGGGTACAGACTATTCAACGTCGCCGTACACGCCACCGCGCGTGGCCCCAAATGGCTGACGGGCGGGAGTTATGGCATCGAGGCCGGCGCCCCCTGCGCTATCGCCATACTGGCCGGACTGATCGTGCTGTGGCGTGTGCCGATGAAAGCGCCAGTGGCCGAGCCGCAGCCGGTCCCTTCGCACGACCATGTCAACGCGGTGTCACCAAATTCGCCGAACTAGCCACATCGTCCGACCCGGATAGGCTTATAATCGGGCCAGACGGGGTCCTCGATGAGCCGCCATCGCCATCCGCTGTCGCATCTCGCAGCTTGGCTGCTGGCTTCGTTGTGTGTCTGCGGCGGCACGCTCTCCTTGTCCGCTCAGTCGTCCAAGGCTCCCAACCCTGCCCAGCCCGACAAGATGACGCCGCAAACCCGGATCCTCGTGATCCGCAGTTTGCAGTCTGAGCGTGTGTTCGCGCGCATTCTGTTTCCGCAGGGCGACAAGGGAATCAAGATCAAGAACGGTGTCGTTAGCCCAAGTGACATGGTGATTGCTCAACAGGTCGCAGAGCACGGAGCAGCCGCCCGCGCCGGCGACCGGTGTGTCATTACCGATGTAAAAGTAAACGATAAGGACATTGTCCTGGAGATCAACGGCGGCCCCAAAAAGCACCAGAAGTGGTACCAGCATATTCAAGTCGTTGGCATGGGCGGTGCAACTTCGGTGCCGGGCGGGCCGAGCCCGCAGAGCCTTGACGCCCACGGTTCCGTGGTGACCCTCGAATTCGACAAGTATGTCCCCGAACTGAACGGCGACCAGGTGCGCGCGCTGCTGGCTCCGGTCTTCGACTTCAAAGCGCTCAACGCCGCTGAAGCTTATGAAAAGACCCTCTCACCCAAGCTTCAGGAGGCCATCAAGAATCACCAGGTCCTGGTCGGCATGGACAGGGAGATGGTGATGTACTCCAAGGGCCGCCCGCCGCGTAAGATTCGCGATAAGGACGAGCAAGGCCAGGATTATGAAGAATGGATCTACGGCACTCCTCCTGAAGAGGTGGATTTCGTTCGCTTCAAGGGAAATGAAGTGGCGCGACTGGAGATCATGACGGTGGACGGACAGAAGATCGTCCGCACCGAAAGGGAAGTGGACCTGCCCGCCAAGGACACGGAACTCGCGCAGCAGAAGCCCGCCCCCAAGCCGCAGAATGCGCCGACTCTGCGCCGCCCCGGGGAGGAACCTGAATTCCCCACGGCCACCGCCGACCATCGCGCAGCGCGCCCGCAGGACCGCAATGCCCCGGCTGACGGCGACCCATATCCCGACTCCACCGGCTCGGGCCCGCCGGGAATACCTCCATCCATGCCCACGGGAGGTCCGCCCACCAGCCCGACTGGCATGCCTCCGCACGCCATTCCGTCCTCTTAGCTTGGCGTGACTGCATCCACCCCTTTACACTTGTAGCGTGAGGATCGCACTCGCGCAGACCAATCCTACCGTCGGCGATTTTCAGGGCAATTCCGCGAAGATCATCGAGTACGCCGAAAGGGCGAAGAACGCCGGCGTTGACCTCGCGCTGTTTCCGGAGCTATGCATCTGCGGTTACCCGCCCCGCGACCTGGTCGAGCGTCCCTGGTTCGTCGAGCGCAACCGCCAGGCGGCTGAAGCGATCGCCGAAAAGACAATTGGCATCACAGTGATCTGCGGATTGGTGACTCCCGCGAAGTCGGCCACCGGCAAATCGGTGCTCAATTCCGCTGCGCTCCTGCGCAATGGCAAGATCGCCGCTATCCAATCGAAGCGTCTGCTGCCAACCTACGACGTGTTCGATGAGCAGCGAAACTTCGCTCCCGCCGACAAACAAGAAGTGCTCATGATCGAGGGTGTGCCTTGTGCTCTCACCATTTGCGAAGATGCCTGGAACGACAAGAATTTCTGGGACCGCCGCCTATACGGCCATGACCCGGTGGAAGACCTCATCAGCGCTGGCGGAAAGATCTTACTGAATATCTCCGCGTCGCCGTTTTATCTCCGCAAGCGTGAACTACGCCACGACATGCTCTCGACCATCGCCCGGCACTACAACATCCCCGTTGCCATGGTGAACCAGGTCGGAGGCAACGACAGTTTGGTATTCGACGGCTCCAGCTTCGCGCTCGGCCCCGAAGGCCAAGTCATTGCCCAAGCCCGGTCATTCGAGGAAGACCTTGTCTGTTTCGATGCCGAGACTCTGCAGGGCGATATTCACGATCGCGACGAAGGTATGGGAGCCAGCGCCTACGCCGCACTGGTACTCGGAACCCGCGACTATGTTCGGAAGTGCGGCTTTCGCAAGGTGGTCGTCGGACTAAGCGGTGGCATCGATTCCGCGCTCACCGCGGCTATTGCCGTCGATGCGCTGGGCAAGCAAAACGTCATCGGCGTCGGCATGCCGGGACCGTACTCCTCGCAAGGAAGTATCGACGACGCGGTTGCACTGGCGAAAAACCTTGGCATTCGGTTCGAGCTGGTCCGCATCGCCGACGTTTTCGATTCCTACCTGAAGGCCTTGCAACCCGTGTTTGCCAATCGCCCCGCGGACGTTACCGAGGAGAATGTGCAGGCCCGCATTCGCGGCTCCGTGCTGATGGCGCTGTCCAACAAATTCGGCGCATTGGTCCTGACCACCGGCAACAAATCCGAGATCGGGGTGGGCTACTGCACGTTGTATGGCGACATGTGCGGAGGGCTTGCCGTCATCTCCGATGTTCCGAAGACGCTGGTGTACCGCCTCGCACGGTACGTCAATTCGCGCGCGCCTGTGATTCCCGAGTCCACTCTGGAAAAGCCGCCTTCAGCCGAATTGCGACCGGACCAGAAGGACAGCGACTCACTGCCGCCATACGAAATTCTCGATACAATCCTGGAAGCCTACGTGGAAGACAATCGGGCCCCCGAGGCAATCGCGGCGGAACACAGCATCGATCCGGCCGTAGTGCGTCAAGTCGTCAGCATGGTGGATCGGAACGAATACAAACGCCAGCAGGCCGCGCCCGGTCTGAAGATTACTCCCAAGGCTTTCGGGTTTGGGCGGCGGTACCCGATTGCTGCGCATCTCGACCTGTGACGCAGTGCAATTACCACATTCTGAAAGGAACACATGAGGTATTCCCTTCATCTTATATTATTCAAGTTGGTTGCTATAGTGCTTCTGTGCTCGGCACCAACCCTCGTTCTGTCCCAGGCCAAAACTCCGGCCGCTACGCCTTCCGCCAAAACTGCGTTACCCAGCGAAGCCACCGTGGACGCATTTTTGAAGCAGATGTTCGGCTGGAATCAGGAACTGACTTGGAAGATCGCTGACATCAAGCCCTCCGAAGCCTCGGGTATTTCTGAGGTCACCGCCATCTTCAATACGCCGCAAGGGCAGCAGATTTTCCGTATCTACGTCACCTCTGACCAGAAGTTTGGGCTCACAGGTGACATGGTTCCCTTCGGGGCCGATCCGTTCGCTGCCGCGCGCGCTGAACTGAACGCCGCCAACGGCCCCGCGCATGGCCCGGCGGATTCGGCCGTTACCATCGTCGAATTTGGTGACTTGGAGTGTCCCGCTTGCAAAGCAGCTCAGCCCCACGTCAACAAGCTGATGCAGGAAGAGCCCAAGGCAAAGCTGATCTTCCAGAACTTCCCGCTGGAGAGCATCCACAAGTGGGCGATGGTGGGCGCCAAGTATGTTGATTGTATCGGCCGCGAGAACAACGAAGCAGTCTGGAAGTTCATCAGCACGGTGTATGAGCATCAGGGCGAGATCACTCCCGAGACCGCTGACAAGGCACTCAAGGGGTACGCCAAGGACGCAGGAGCCAATCCAGATACGGTATCCGCCTGCGTGGCCAAGCCTGAAACCGAGAAGCGGGTGCGCGAATCACTCGCGCTGGGGGAGAAGCTGGGAGTGACCAGTACACCCACCTTCTTCATCAACGGTCGCAAGGTCGTCGGATTCGGAAACAATACTCCCTACGAGGTCGTGAAAGCGATTGTGGACTACTGGGTGACTCCCCCAGCGAAATAGACGCGCCAGATTCTCAGTTTGGAAGCCGGGGTGTTACGCTCCGGCCTTTTCTTTTCCCCTGCCTAATGTCCCATCGGCAACTGGACAGTAATCCCCTCCTCCTTGGCCATGCGAACAATGTGCGGCGTCATCACCACCAGTAACTCGTCGTCATTGACATTCTTGTCGTGGACACTGGCGGCGTAACTCACCCCGGGCACGCGGCTCAGGAACGGATACCCTGACAAGCTGCGCGAATCAGCCTTGGAAATCAGCCCAGCTACTACTCCGGATTCCTCATTCTTGAGCGTGATACTGCCGCTGTACTCGCGGTTCAAGATGATGGGAATGCCATTGACACTCTGCGCGCCCAGGGTGCGAATGTTCAGTTCGATCTTAAGGCTGACGTCGGTGTTTGAGTGGATGATGGGGGTGGCCTTCAAGTTGAAACCCAGGTCCTCGAAACTGAAGGAGGGAAAGGGTGCGACATAAGACTGATTGCCAATTACCTGGGAGATAGCGGCGGTATTGTAGATGGGCGCAAACGTGGCGTTCACGAGAGGATACCGCTCGCCGATTCGCAACAGGGAAGGCGTATTCTGCGATGCCAGCAGGTTGACGTGTTCCAGGCTGCGAACATCGGACTCATTGACCTGAAAGTTGCCGGTAAGGGGCGGTGTTTCATTCACGCCCATTAGGGTCAGGCCGCCTCCGAATGTCGCAAACGGCGTCGTCAATATGGAGCTCAGAGATGACTGCTGGAGCTGCGCGAGCAGCGCCTGAATGGCTTGTGAATTGGCTTGGTTGATGCCCCCTGAGGCGATGAGTTGATTGACGAGGTTTTGCGCCGAAGTGCCGGTGACGGAGGCCAGCAGCGCGGGGCTGAGGTTGAACATCGTGAACTGGTTCGGCAATTGCATTCCGAGCTTCCGAACCAGGCTGGAAGAGACCTGATAGACCCGCACATCCAGCATCACTTGCGGGCGTCCGCCCGCCAGGCTTTCGACGAGCTGGCTGGCAGCTTCGACGACGGGCTGCGGAGCGCGAACGGTGATCGTGGACTGCGCGGCGTTTTGCGATATGAACCGTATGTCCAGGATCACGCGCAAGGCATTGACCAATTCGGTCAGCTCTTGCGGTGTCACGATGTTGGAAAGATAGAAGGTCCGGATGGCCAGGCGTTCGAAGTTTCGTCGATTCTCAGGTGTGTCGGCGACGACATACATCTGCGATCCGGACAGGGCAATCCAGAAAGTTTTCGTGACCCGTGTGGCCGCCTCCATCGCTTCAGCAAAGGTCACGTGGTCAATGTCAAAGCGGAGAGCCCGCGACCGCACCGAGTCATCGACTGTCGCGGTAATGCCGTATGCCCGGGCAACCTGCGTTAGCAGGGTCCGCGCGTCTCCTTTGAAATGGAAGTCCCGCCGCGTCGATTCGGGCGCCAGCGCTATTTCTATCGACTTCTGCACCACCTGTAGCGTGCGGCCAGACGCTGAATCTTCCGCCCAAATCGCATCACGCAGCCGCTGCCGTGCAAATTCATTGGTGGGATCGAATTCCAGCGCCCGCCGGAACTCCGCGGTGGCCACGACTTCGTTCTTCGCGAGGAGTGCTTTGTTTCCTTGGTCCAGCGCCTCCATCACTAGTTGCTGGCGGGTCAGCTCGCACGCGGTGGCATATTCCACGCTACGAGGGTCGAGCTGTGAGGCGGTCTTGAATTTTTCAAACGCCGCGTCTGTCTTGCCCGCGGACGCCAGCTTCGTTCCCGCAGAAAATTGCTTCCTGGCCTCGGCAACCTCCCTGGGAGTGGGCGGTGCCGGCACGATACTCGCGCTCGGTTTCGCAGCGACGGACGGAGGGGCCGTGGTGACAGTCTGGCTTGCACTGGCGCCCGCCGCTTCGCTACTAGCCGGAGCCTGCGCCCACATCCCCGCTGTGAGAGCGCTCACCATCAGCATGCCGGCTGCAGTCCGCATAGATGCTGAAATTCTATTCCACCTTCGTAGCCGCTGTCGCCCACGGCCGATGGGTAAACTGGACGCGCCGGCAGGGAAGCGCTGTGCTAAACTGCAGCCAGCTCAGGAGTGGGGATGAAACAATTCGTCCGCAAGATGCTTTTCGTTGACCTGGTCAAGGGCCTCGGCGTAACCTTCCGCAATCAGTCGCCCAAAGAACTGATTACGGAGCAGTACCCGTTGCAGCGTCCGCAAATCGCCGAACGCTTCCGCGGTGCGCCCCGCCTGGGTGTCAATCCTGAGACCAATGAATCGCTGTGTATTGCGTGTGACTTGTGTGCGGTGGCCTGTCCGGAGCATCTAATTGTCGTGGGCAGCGAGCGCAATCCCACCACCCGGCGCAAGGAGCTCACCGAGTTCACCTACGACCTCAGCCGCTGCATGTTCTGCGGACTCTGCGAGGACGCCTGCCCGACCGACGCCTTGGAACTGACCCAGGACTTCGAGATGGCCCTGTACAGCCGGGAAGGGCTCATTTGGAACCGACACACGCTGGAAACCGGGCCTGAGCCGCAATCCTATAAACGGTAGTTCGGTTTCCGTGGGCTACATTCAATACATGAGTCGCCTCGTGCGGTGGTGATTACGTTCGTTTTCCGCGCTTGCCGATTTCGCTGGCGAACCTGCCTTTCCGCCAATTAGAACGGGCTGCGAGGCCAAGCGTTTAGTGTCGGTGGCCCTGCCCCGCCGAGTGCGGGAAAGTGATTGCTCTTGATAATTCCCAAAACGGGACTCCACGGCTGGCCAGTTGCAGCGATAATTGGTAGCTAAGTAGCTGTAGACTGAATTGGATACGTAGAACTAGATATAGAATCAACGGTGTGCGCGGAATTTTCTCCTATCACATTGATTCTAAAGCGTCGTGCAACTGGCTTTTTGTACACTTTCACACTTCCATGTGGCATAGATCGACGCATATCCTGCCCCAAAGTCACGTTGCCGAGCCTCACCGGCACCCCTGACACCAATGTCCCCCGAATTGCACCCGCCCGCAATATCGGCGGGCGCGACCCAATCGCGTCCGGGCTGATGCGTCCTCGGATTGTGATTATTCGAAAATCAGGATGGCGGCCGCAATCACTGTGGTCCACAGGCCTAGCTTATCGCCCACCGCCGACTGCGTGATGTTCATCGTGCGGACGATCTTGTTCGACAGCCGGTACACTTCCTTCTTCTCGTCCCAGGACTTGTCGGCATCGAACTCGACGTCGAGAGTGGTAGCCAGCATTTCCGCGGCTAGCTCCTCGGCATAGTCGCCTGCAACGTTTTCCTTCTCGCCGAAGGAGTGATGCTCGCTCAGGTAGCCGAAGGTGCTGCGGTCGGCTGGAATTGCCAACCCGATGCTGGCAGCCACCAGGCGGTGCGGTTCGCGGGTTGAGTTTTCGGCCACGACCGCAAAAACGACTTCTCCGGGGTAGAGATGCGTCAGCCCGTCCTTGCGCGGAATCAATTTGCAGTGAGGGGGGAAAATGGAGGAAACGCGAACGAGATTTTGAGCAGCGATACCGGCGTCTCGCAGGGCCAGTTCGAAGGATGTCAGTCGTTCCTTGTGCTTTCCCACGCCCTTGGTGAGAAAGATACGCTTAGGCACCATGTTTTTGCCCAATTTCAGCGCCTCCCGAGCGGAAACTGTATTGTCTCCGGATGGTTAGAAAATAACATGCGCTCCGGCTGCGCAAACAAAAAATCGTCGCGTTCCGCGACGTGGGGAACTGCAACGTTAACTTCGCTCAGGAACTGCGGGCAATGCTGGGTGCGGTACCGCCGGTTTTTAACCTGACTGCAATCTCAATAAAAGCCAGTGCGGCCCGGCTGAGTGCCTTGTCTGTCCGAAAAACGAGCGCCAGGTCACGCTGCAACACCGCGTCAGCAACCTTCAGCGCGACGAGCGATTTGGCCTTAAGTTCGTCGGCCACGTGCGATCGGGGAATAAAGCTGATACCCACATCAGCCGCCACGAAGCGCTTCGTCAGTTCGCTGGAGTCCAACTCCATGGAGACGAGGGGCTTGAGGCGGCGCTCGTGGAAGAGGGTCTCCAGCGCATCCCGGGTTTTACCCAGCTTGGGCAAGAGCAGCGGGTATTGGGCCACGTCTGCCAGGGATACCTCTGGACGTCCCGCCAGCGGGTGTTTGGCAGGCGTTATCACGACCAACTCGTCGCGGTGGATCGGCACGACAGTGTAGCGCTTGTCTTTCACGGGCATGGAGACCACACCAAAGTCGCAGGAGTTATCGATGATCGCCTCCAGGATCTTCTGGTTCTCCGAGCGCTTGACGCTGACCGCGACGCTGGGGTACTGGCGTTTGAACTCTGCGAATACCTCAGGGAGGATGTGCAGGCAAGTTCCCTCGTTGGCCGAGACGACAATCTCGCCCCGCGGAATGCGGTGCATTTCCGCCAGTGTGAGCAACATCACCCTGCGCTGCTCGATGGTCTCCTCGGCATACTTCTGGAACACTTTGCCGGCTGCCGTGACGGCGACACGCCCGCCGCTGCGGTCTAGCAACTTGGCGCCGACCTCGTTTTCGAGGGAACGGATTTGCGACGAGATCGCCGGTTGCGTGCGAAAGCGACGCTCGGCAGCGCGCGAAAAGCTGCTAAGCCGGGCGACTTCCAGGAAGGTCTCGATTTGATCGAAGTCCATTGGCGCTAAGCCGGTGCCCCACCCATAATACGAAATTATCTCAACGATAAAATCATTGTATGCCCTCTGCACACACCTGCGGCGTATGCTGTCGAGGAGCCCTTGGGAGGAAGTCGCTATGGTTGCATCCAATGCTGATCCGAACGCTGTTTTAGAGTTTGCCAAGCAAAACAACGTACAGATGCTTGACCTCCGCTTCACTGACTTGCCCGGCCTGTGGCACCACGTTTCCTTTCCTATCGGTCAACTCTCGAAGGACTCCTTCGAAGAGGGCTTCGGCATGGATGGTTCCTCCATCCGCGGATGGGCGGCCATTCACGAGAGCGACATGCTGCTCATCCCCGATCCGCACCGCTACTTCCTCGATCCTTTCACCGAGGTACCGACACTGGTGATGATCTGTGACGTGATTGATCCGGTGACCAAACAGCGCTATGACCGCGACCCCCGCTACATCGCCACCAAGGCCGAAATATATCTGACGTCAACCGGCATCGCTGACACGGCTTACTTCGGCGCAGAGGCGGAGTTCTTCATCTTCGACAATGTTCGTTTCGACCAGAATGAGCACGAAGGGTACTACTTCGTCGATGCCGAAGAAGGCCGGTGGAATTCGGGGCGGGCAGAGGGAAACCTGGGGTATCGTCCGCGCTATAAGGAAGGCTATTTCCCGGTTCCTCCCACCGATCACTATCAGGACCTGCGGACCGACATGGTGCTGGCTATGCAGAGCTGCGGCATGGAGGTCGAGTGTCATCACCATGAAGTAGCCACTGGCGGACAGACTGAAATCGATCTGCGTTTTGACGCACTCCTGCGCTCCGCCGACAACATGATGCTTTATAAGTACGTCACGCGAAACGTGGCCAACCAGGCGGGGAAGACCGTGACCTTCATGCCCAAACCGCTCTTCCAGGACAACGGCAATGGTATGCACACTCACCAGTCTCTATGGAAAGACGGCAAGCCTCTCTTCGCGGGCGACGGCTATGCCGGACTTTCGCAACTGGCGCTGTGGTACATTGGCGGCCTGCTCAAGCATGGACCTGCGCTGTCGGCCATCATCGCACCCACAACCAATTCGTACAAACGCCTGGTGCCGGGCTTCGAAGCTCCGGTCAACTTGGCATACTCTCGCCGAAATCGTTCCGCGGCGGTTCGCATCCCTATGTACTCCGCATCGCCCAAGGCCAAGCGTGCGGAGTTTCGTCCCCCGGATCCCAGTTGCAACCCATATCTCGCTTTTGCGGCCATGCTGATGGCGGGAATCGATGGTGTCGAGAACCGAATGGATCCCGGACAACCGCTCGACAAGGACATCTACGACCTGGGACCGGAAGAGTTGACCAAAGTGCAGTCCATGCCAGGATCATTGGAGGCGGCTTTGGATGCGCTGGCCCGCGACTGCCAGTTCTTGATGAAGGGCGACGTGTTCACCGAGGAAATGCTCAACACCTATATCGACTACAAGCGTGAGAAAGAGGTGGATGCGCTTCGTCTCCGTCCGCACCCGTACGAATTTCTCATGTACTACGACGTGTAGGAAGGGCGCTCGTGCCCTGTCGAGCACTCTGGTACAGGCGGTCCCTGCGTTCTGCTGAAACGATTGGTCAGCGATAATCCGCGTTGGGCGCACTCTGCGCGATTTCTCGGGCTCATCACGACAGCTCGAGAGAGTTGACACGGATGGCGAATACCAGGACAATCGAGAAACTCCCCGCAAAATACTCGTCTCGGGCTGAAAGATGAAGCCACGGATACCGTGCGATTGATGGCGCAAACTCCCGCGGAACCCCTTGCTGGTGAATCCTGCACACAACGACCACCGTTGTGAGAGGAGCGCTTCATTTGTCCGATCTCTCAAAAGGAGTGCTTCATGCGTAGCATCGCCAGCAAAGTTCTATTACCTCTCGTGCTTAGTGCGGCGTTTGCCGGATGGTGTCAACAATCCGCGACCACCGTTCCGAACCTCATCCGTTACAGTGGGACGCTGCCGCAGTCCGGCAGTGCGACTGCATCGCCGAAGCTCACCGGCGTGACGTTTGCCATTTACCAGCAGCAAGAAGGCGGCGCGCCGGTAT
>Ga0335082_10000307_pt1 | contig 49845 bp, 35 predicted proteins | sample Lox_Sample_41_FD_206718 | JGI IMG/M metagenome (GOLD analysis project Ga0335082, IMG submission 206718) | Soil microbial communities from Loxahatchee National Wildlife Refuge, Florida, United States - Lox_Sample_4.1 | ecosystem: Environmental > Terrestrial > Soil > Wetlands | place: USA... | reverse complement strand
GCAGCAGGCGCGCCAGCAGCAGGGCCACGGGCAGCGTCAACCCAATACTGATGCCTGCCAGCCACAACACATCACGCAGTACCAGCCTGATCACGCTGCTTCGTTGCGCTCCCAGTGCCATGCGGATGCCAATCTCGCGTGTGCGTTGCGCCGTCGCATACGCCAGCACGCCATAGAGACCAATTGCGGCCAGCACAACGGCCAGTACACCAAAGCTCACAGCCAGCAGCGCCACCAGCCGTTCCACGGCAAGGTTGTCCTCGATCTGCACGTCCATGGTCCGTAGATGGCTCAGTGCCAGATGGGAATCGAGGTGCTCCATAGCGCCGCGAATATTGGAGAGTGCCGTCTGCGGCGGCTGCCAGGTGCGCACGTGCACGGTGAGAAAATTTGGCTGAGTCAGTTGCAGCCATGGCCGATAGGCAGTACGCACCACGGCGTCGCGGACGCGCGCGTGACGCGTATCTCCCACTACGCCCACGATTTCGTTGTCTAACTTGGTGTCGGCTGCGCCACCGAACCTCATCATTTTGCCGACCGCGTTCTGGGGATCGCCGAAGAAGTGCCGCGCAAAGGCGACGTTCACCACCGCAACTTTGGATTTCCCCGCGACGTCATCATCGGTGAACGTCCGGCCGGCAACCACGGGAATCTTCATGGTCAGGAAGTAGCCGGGCGTGACGTTAGGCTCCTCCGCGTTCATGTCCTCGCCTTCCTGCGCGTTATAGCCCTGAACGACTACATCCCCGTTGTCGTTTTCGCCGGCGAGGTCAGGATCGTCAGTCGCCGCCACCGAATGCGTTCCGGGCAGGATCAAAAGCGCCTGCTGGATCCGGCGAAACAGGGGAATGACCTGCTCCGGCCGATAGCCCGCCAGCCGCGGGTTGATCTGGAAGCTGACCAGATGATCGGTGGCAAAGCCGACGTCGAGCGTGCGCAGGTTGTGCAGGGTGCGCACAAACAGGCCTGCGCCAAAGAGCAGGAGCAGGCTTAAGCCAATTTGAGCTCCCACCAGCACGCGCCGGAATCGCAGCGGCCCGCCCGCCGACGTTGTGCTTTGCTGCTTGAGCGAATTAGCCAGATCGGGATGCAGGAAACGCAAGGCTGGAGTCAGGCTGAACAGCAGGCTGACCATCAGCGCCAGCGCGAAGTTAAAGGCTAGGATGCGAGCATCAAGGTGGGAAGAGAACGGCAGATCGCTTGCCGCCTCGTCCGCGACCTGGCGGATAAGCACCGAGGAAACAGCCGGGGCCAGCAGCACACCAAGGGTCCCGCCCAGCAGACCCAGCAGCACACCTTCAACCAGCAACTGGCGGATGATCTGCCAGCGGCCCGCTCCCATGGCATAGCGCACCGACATCTCTCGCGCGCGGCTCGCAGCCCGCACCAGCAGCAGGCTGGACACGTTTACGCACGCCATCAGCAACAGCAGCAGCACCATGCCCATCACGATCACCAGCGGCGTGCCGATCTGGTCGCGCAGGGGCGAGAAACCGCGTGCGCTGTCCAGCACCAGGATGCTCGACTCGTCAAGATACGCGCGCCGCAGGCGTTGAGAAGCATTGGGGATCTGCGCCAGCTCCGCCGCCCGCAGCGCGTGCCACAGCGGTTGCAGACCGGCTTCCGCCTGCGCGCGGCCGACCCCGGGTTTCAGCCGCCCCACAATCATCAGCCAATGCGAGTTGAAATCCTCGAGGTCCTGCCAGCGGGGCGTGATGACGTTCTTGGTGGTGAGCGGTACGAACACCTCCTCGGTGGCACCGGCGATCAAGCTGTGAAAGCCCGGCGGCGCCACGCCCACGATGGTGAAGGGATGCGCGTTGATCAGTAGCGCCTGGTTGATAACTCGCGGGTCGGAGCCGAACTGTCGCTTCCAGTAGTTGAAGCTGAGCACTGCCACAGGGTTGCTGTTCGGAAAATCATCGGCGGGTACGAGGAGGCGCCCCATCGCGGGCTGCAGGCCTAGCGCCTGGAAGTAATTGCCCGAAGCCAGTTCACACCCGACCATTTCCGGCTGGTTCCACGTCACACTGACGTTCTGCAGGTCAGTGGCGATGAGGCTTTCGAAGACCCCGTTCTGGTTGCGCAAATCGCGATACATCGGATAGGAGAAGAAGTCGCGATCGTCCCCGCCAAAGGTATTGAAGTGACCGCGGGCCGAGCCGCTGAATTGCAGCCTCACAAGCTGTTCGGGATGCACTACCGGCAGCTCGCGCAGCAAAGCCTGGTCGAGCAGCGTGAAGACGGCGGTGTTCGCGCCGATGCCCAGTGCCAGCGTAACCACCGCTACCAGCGCAAAGATGGGCGCCTTGCGCAGTTGCCGAATCGCGTAGCGGACGTCGGAAAGGGTGTGCATTGGTATCTGCCTTGAACCGAGTTCCAGAGGCAAGACTCCCACCGCAGGAGCTTCCCAGCAAGAGCCCAGACTGCAGGTCCGCAGCCAAATCTGTCTGCGCCCGACCAACAACTTAGAGCTGGCAATAAGGACGGAATGTTCACGGGCAATCTCCTACTGTTCGGAAACGAACATGCCCCTGCCGAGCTGTTTTCCGATTGCGCAAGTCGCGGCTGTGCTCATAAACTGAATGAGCATTCATTCGGCGGCCGCGGGATCGTTAGCGCTCCACCGCTTGGACCAAGGCATGCGAATTTTGAACCCATAGACTAATGTGAAGAACGAACCCCAATCCGTTTTGCCGCCCAGTGGAAGCGGCGGCGTCATCCGCAATTCCGAGAAATACCAGCGCATCTTGGACGCTGCCGTCGCTGTGTTTGCTGAGAAGGGATTCTTTATCGCCCGCGTCTCCGACATCGCGGATCGCGCCAGCGTGGCCGACGGCACGGTCTATCTCTATTTCCGGAGCAAAGAAGAGATCCTGATGACGGCGATCAATACTGCTTTTGACGCGTTCATGCGGCAGGCGCGCAGTGAGTTGGAGCAACTCACCGACCCGGTCGACCGACTGCGCCGCCTGGCCTTTCTGCACCTGGACGCGCTGGGCTCGAATCGCAACCTCGCGGTGGTTTTCCAGATGGAGTTGCGACAGAGCACGCGCTTTCTGTCGGAGTTTTCGCACCATCACATGATTGAGTACCTCACCCTGGCCCGTACTGCCATCAGCGATGGACAGGCGAGTGGGCTTTTCAGACCGGAGATGCCCGCCAAAATCGCAGCCAATTGTTTCTTCGGGGCCCTCGATGAGATGGTGACGACATGGGTGCTGAATGAACATGACTATCGTCTGTCCAACGTGGCCGACACGGTGGTGGATATCTTCACGAACGGGATGCGGAGCGGCAATAAATCGTAAGAGCAGGCACCGGAACCCCGCCAAGCCGGTTTCCGATAGCACAGCGATAGCGGTCACAGGTCACAGCGTCCCGGTCGCTCCGGGTTGTAGGATTTTGGCGTTGGAAGCAGCGCTGGCTTCACATTGCCTTGCGATTGAAGCATTCGAACCATGAGCATCCGGACCCTCAACGAAATCTTCTTCACCGTCGTAGACCGCAATCACGAGCGCATCATGCTCCGGCGCGAAGGCGGGGTGTGGCAGCCCATATCCTCCGCGCAACTGCGGGACTGGGTGTATTCGGCGGCGCGGCAATTGCAGGCGTGGGGCGTCGGCCAGGGCGACCGTGTCGTCATCCTCAGCGAGAACCGGCTGGAGTGGGCCATCACCGACTACGCTACCCTGCTGCTGGGCGCCGTGGTGGTACCTATCTACGCCACGCAAACCGCCGAGCAGGTCTTGTACGTGCTGCAGAACTCGGGGGCACGTGTCGCATTCGTTTCCTCCCGCCACCAGTACGAGAAGCTGTCTTCCGTTCGCGAACAGACCGCCATCGAGCACGCGGTTGTAATGGATGACGCTCCGGAGCTGGCCAGGGCGGTGCACATGTGGTCCTTCCTGCGCAACGGCAAACAGGGTGCTGATCCGGAGCTGGACACCATTGCGATGGCCGTCGAACCAGACGATCTCGCGACCCTCATCTACACGTCCGGTACGACGGGCACACCCAAGGGCGTGATGCTCACCCACGGCAACATCGCTTCCAACGTCAGTGTGTCGCTGGACATGTTCGAGGTGGGTAAGGACGATCTCAGCATTTCCTATCTGCCGCTGTCACACATCACGGCGCGGCACGTGGATTACGCGCTGCAATATCATGGCATCGCCATCGCGTATTGCCCCAACCTTGACGACTTGCCCCAAACCATGCGCGAAGTGAAGCCGACCATCATCGTGGCCGTGCCGCGGGTATACGAAAAAGTGTACAACCAGGTGCAGCATAAAATGCACGGCCTGAAGGGGGCTCTTTTCAAGTGGGCCCTCGCGGTAGGGGCCTCCAATCGTGAGACCATCCTGCGCGGCGAAGCACCGGCTGCCTTCACTTGGAAGCTGGCCAACGCTCTGGTTTTCTCCAAGGTCCGCGAAGGCCTGGGCGGCCGCGCCCGAGTCTTCGTCTCCGGAGGAGCTCCCCTGGGGCGTGAAATCGCCACCTGGTACGCCGACCTCGGCATTCGCATCCACGAAGGCTACGGCCTTACCGAAACTTCGCCCGTGATCGCCGTCAACAATCCCATCTATCATCGCTTGGGCAGCGTGGGCAAGCCGGTGTCGAACGTCGAAATCAAGATCGCGCCGGATGGCGAATTGCTGGTGCGCGGACCATCGGTCTTCAAAGGTTATTGGAGGATGCCGGAAGAGACGGCAACCGCATTTGAAGATGGCTGGTTCAAAACAGGCGACGTCGCCTCGCTGGACGCAGATGGTTTCCTCTCCATCACCGACCGCAAAAAGGACCTAATCAAGACTTCGGGCGGAAAGTTCATTGCTCCCCAGCCCATCGAAAACTCTCTGAAGGCCAACCTGCTGGTCGGAGAGGCAGCCCTGCTCGGTGATAAGCGGAAGTTCCCGGCGGTGCTCATTGTACCCAACTTCGCGGAGCTGGAAGAGTGGGCGCGTGGGCATGGCGTTAGGTTCTCCTCGCGCAGAGAGCTGGTGAAATCGCCGCACGTGCAGTCGCTCTACGAGGGTATCGTCGAGGAATTAAACCGTAATCTGGCGCAGTTCGAGAAGTTGAAGAAGGTGCTGGTGATTCCCGAAGAGCTCAGTATCGCCGATGGGACCCTCACCCCCAGCATGAAGCTGCGCCGACGTCATCTGGAAGCGCGTTATCGCAAGGAGATTGACAATCTCTACGCCAGCGCCCAGACACATGCCCGCTCCGCGGCGCATAGCCGTGCAACGCGATAATCCTACTTCGCACCCGTATACGGGCTGCCAACTGGCATCTCACGCTTCTGCGCGGGAATTTGCTCTAAACTCTGGCTGATCACCTGGGCCGCCAGAGCGTCGCCCACTGAGTTATAGTGCGTATCCCCAAAAATGAAGTGGCTGAGGTACCAGCACCCCGGCTGGCTCTTCGGACAGTCTTCCTTCACTGCAAAGAACGCCGGAAACAATGAGATGAAGCGCTTGCACTTGCCCTCACACCAGGCACGCCAAATCTGCACCTGCCGCGAGTCCACATTGTCGTGCGCAAGCTGCGCCGGCCAAGGGTAAACCACAATGCTGAGCGGAATATTGCGCTTCTGCAAATCCTGCCATAGCTCATCCATCTTCGCTTTAGCCCGGGTGATCCCGCCCTCGACCCCCAGAGGAGCATAGCCCGTCTCATACGGATCCGTGTCGGAGACTTTCCGATACGTCCACGCTGAGCGCACCAAGTCGAACTCGTTGCCGCCATGCCCTAACTCAAGGTGATACCACCCCAACCTCACCAGGTTGCTTTCGAAAAACTGAAAGATGTCGTTGGTAATAAAGAGATGCTCTCCGATGTAAAGTCTGAGTCTCGAATACCAATTGTCTTTGGTGTATTTCCGGTCCGCGATCTCCACTGCCCCAGACGCATCCCTGTCGTGAAAGAACGCGGCCTCATCCTGGATATCCGAAAGGTCGATGAAGACAATCATTTCGTCAACCTCGATTCCCTTCTCGAAGACCATCCGTGCCGTGTTTAAGTAGTTGGAAGGCGAATAGCCCTCCACGCTGCCGTTGAGAAACTCGTACTGCGGAAACCGGGCCGCGACGCGACCAATGAAGCTGTCGCTCCAGGAGGTCATACCCTCGGGCGCCGAATCGCCGAGTATCAGGATGCGCGGTTGGAAAACAGCTAGCGGCACGTCCCGGACTCGCTCGTCTCTAAAGCCAAGGTTGTTGGTGTAGAACCCATAGGAATCCCGCAGCCAGGGGCGGGTGCATTCGCAGTTGGGCCGAAAGGCAAAGTGGCGTACCGGATCGCGGACGAAGCAGAAGCCGTGCGCATTCTCAGCCACGGCACGGTGCAGGACTGCTGCACTATAAAGCCAGTCGAAGCAAAGAAACAAGATCGCACTGAGAGTGAGCGACCACAGGAACAGCTTGAGCTTGATTCTGCCCTGGAGACTTGGGTTGCTAGAGACCGAATCCGCCTGGTGAGCGTCCATCTGAACTGCGCTAGACGCTGTCCCTCTGGGTGGATGCTCCGTCTTCAACACTCCCCTTTCTCTCAGCGGAAATCAACTGGACACGGGCAGGGCTTGCCATGGTCCTCTTCACCCGAGCCGACGCCCACAGAAGCAATGATTATAGAACGCAGTTCGCTACGACCGGACCTCCCATTGTTCGCGCATGCGTCGTTTACCGTCTCCAGCGCGAATTACGTACTACAGCTGCCAGCGCTCGCAGGCAGCCATGTTTGTGGAGCCTTGACCTTGTCCTATCGCCCACCCCTCCCGTATAGTGTTGTCACTCATGGGTGCAAACTTCTTTGTGGGGTAAATCATGGACTCACAGGCTTTCCTTGCGGCGCTCGAAGAGCGCATCGCCCGCTACGATCTGTTGTGCCATCCGTATTACCAAGCTTGGACCGCAGGCCAACTTACGCGCATTGACCTCCGCGAATACGCCGGCGATTACTACCATCATGTATCCGCTTTTCCTGCGTACCTGAGCGCGTTGCACTCGCGACTGGATGACGGCCAGGTGCGGCGCGCCGTCCTGCGCAACCTTTGCGAAGAAGAGATTGAGGGGCGTCCGCACAGCGACTTGTGGCTCGACTTCGCCGAAGGTATGGGTGCTGAACGCGACGAGGTGCGTGAGCGCGAACCGCTGCCGGAGGTGCGCGAGCTAATCGCGGAGTTTCGCCGCGTTGCGTCCGAAGGCTCTGTAGCCGAAGCGCTGGCAGCGTTCTACGCCTATGAGTCGCAGGTCCCGCGTGTGGCCAAGGCAAAGGCTGACGGCCTCGCCGAGCGCTATGGCGCTGATGCGAAGACGTGCGGCTACTTTACCCTGCATCAGTTCGCCGACGTGGAACACTCGCATGTGTGGCGCGAACTGCTGAGGGCCGAGATTGCCGCGCATCCCGAGCAGGCCGACAGCGCGCTGGCCGCCGCCCAAACTGCCGCACAGGCCCTGTGGCATGTACTGGATGGCATGGAAGCCCGAAGGACCCAGGCGGCAGCGTAACAAACCGACTGTTTTCTTGCGTCAAATCTGCGCCCTCGACGTGGAACGCAGAGACGGGGATGATCCTTTTGAGAGGCTGAACAGGTAAACTTGCTGCCAACATGCCCCAGTCAGCCGCCAGACAGCGGAAGGTTTCTGATGTCTTGCTCAAGACCCCGCAGGTCTTGACCGAACGGACGCAGAAGGTCATTGCGCAGATTGAGTCAAGACTCGAAGCACCCTTAATCACCTATTGGAACTCGCCTAACGGCTCCATCTGCACCAATGACGTGGTCGGGCTGTACGGCATCCTGCAAAGCATCGGGAAAGTTGACCACCTGTACTTCTTTATCAAGTCAGATGGAGGATACGGTCAGGCATCACTGCGGATGGTTCACCTCCTGCGCCAGTACGTGAAACGGCTGACAGTGCTGGTGCCGCAGGAGTGCTCCTCGGCAGCCACCATGCTGGCTTTGGGTGCGGACAGAATTTTGATGGGTCCGATCGCCCAGCTGTCCGCGGTTGACACTGCCCTCACACACGATCTGTCGCCGATTGACCGCGACAATGACCGGGTCGCAGTGAGCCAGGACGAACTCCATCGCGTTGTGCGCCTCTACCAGAAGCAGGCCAAAGGGAGGGTTGCAAACCCCTACGAGGCATTGTTTGCCTATGTCCATCCTCTGGTCATCGGTGCCGTGGACCGCATCAGTGCCTTGTCGACGAAGCTCTGCCTGGAGATCCTTTCCTACCACATGAAGGATGCCAGGAAGGCGAAGCGGGTCAGTGACGTTCTGAACTCAGGCTATCCGGCGCACAGCTATCCCATCACGCTGCGTGAGGCGCGCCGCATCGGGCTGAAAGCCGAGGCGTTGGACGAAGAAATCAATGAGCTGTTGTTTGAGCTGCATGAGATCTATGCCGAGATGGGCCAACGCGCTTCAACCGATTTCGATGAACGCAACTCGCATGACAACAGTATCCTGAACATTCTGGAGGGCAGGGGGCTGCAGATCTTCCTGCAACTCGACAAGGATTGGCACTACCGCACGGAAGAACGGCGCTGGGTTGCGCTGAACGACAAGACAGGTTGGCGTAAGGCAGAGATCGTCAACGGGGAGCTGTCAGTTTCTGTCTTTCACATACGATGAGGTCGGCGCTTGTGGTTAGCGTCAGCCGCGACTCGGACCATTCTGGTTCTGATTTGATTTCTTAATCTTCCCGATGTTGAGAGGATAGAGAGACCCGCAACATGAACTACGTACGGCTAGGCCGTACCGGCATGGAAGTGTCGCGCATCTGCCTGGGATGCATGACCTACGGCGATCCTAACCGCGGCGCGCATACCTGGACCCTGCCGGAAGAGCAGGCGCGCCCGTTCATACGGCGCGCCCTTGAGCTGGGCATCAATTTCTTCGACACTGCCAACACCTACTCTGACGGCAGCAGCGAGGAGATTTTGGGTCGTGCCATTCGCGACTTTGCCAATCGCGACGAAGTGGTCATTGCCACCAAGGTTTACTTCTCTGAGCGCAGGGGGCCGAACGCGCGCGGCCTGTCACGCAAGACAATCATGGCGAACATCGACGCCAGCCTGCAGCGTTTGAGTATGGACCACGTCGATCTGTACCAGATCCATCGCTGGGACTACACCACGCCCATCGAGGTGACACTGGAAGCCCTGCACGACGTGGTCAAGGCCGGTAAGGCGCGGTACATCGGTGCTTCATCCATGTTCGCGTGGCAGTTCTGCAAAGCGCTTCATCTGGCCGACCGGCATGGTTGGACACGGTTCGCGACCATGCAAGATCATTACAACCTGCTACATCGTGAGGAAGAGCGCGAAATGCTTCCTCTCTGCGCCGCCGAAAACGTTGCTGTGATTCCCTGGAGTCCGCTGGCTCGTGGTCGCCTGGCGCGCGCCTGGGATGAAACTACCGCCCGCCTGCAAACTGACCAGTACGGCAAGAAGCTATACGTCGCTGCGGGCGATTCCGACCGCCGTGTCATTGAGCGCGTCGGAGAAATTGCGCAGAAACTAAGCGTGCCACGCGCGCAGGTCGCGCTGGCTTGGCTGCTGCACAAGCCGGTGGTCACGGCACCCATCGTGGGTGCATCCAAGCCGGAGCATCTCGACGACGCGACCGCAGCGCTCTCGCTGAGATTGACAGCAGAGGAAATCGCCGCCCTGGAAGAGCCATACGTTCCGCATCCCGTCGTGGGCTTCGCCTAGGCCGGCGCGACCCATGCAAGTCTGTCTCACCTGTCGGCTCCCTCCGGCATCGCTGCTCCGACTGGATCGTCGGCGAGCCGATCTACCAAACCCAACCGCAAGGCCCGTGTCGCGTGCAGCTTTTCCGCGGCAAGAAACATTTGCAGCGCCCGCGCCTTCCCGATAAGCCGCGGAAGGCGTTGTGTGCCTCCCCAGCCGGTAATCAGCCCCAGCGCCGCCCCGCGGTGCCCGAAGATCGCATTGGGCGCAGCAATGCGGCGATGGCACGCTAGCGCGAGATCCAGCCCGCCGCCCATGCAGTAGCCGTGCACGGCGGCGATGGTCGGTGAAGGAAAGCTGGCGACGGCGGTCATCAGCCGCTGGCCCATTTGGGCGAAACGAAATGCTTCCTGGCCGGTCAATGCTGCGATCTCGTTCAGGTCGGCGCCGGCTGAGAAAAAGTGCGCGTTCCCGGTGATCACCAGGCGTGATGGAGCCCGCGTCGCAAGCCCTTCCACGACAGCAATCAGCCCCTGCACTCGCGCGCAGGTCAGCCGGTTCGTTCTGTCATCCGAGACCAGACGCAGAATAAGCGCCGAGCCGGACCCTTCGATGGAGTAGAGCGCCTCATCGGCGGGGGCTATGGAGCTCACAACTGTCAGCCTGCGGCGATCATCTCTACTCCTCCACCTCGACCTCTTCGCCGCGTTCGGCCTTGGCTTGGGCGATGATCTTTTCCTGCTGCGCCTGAGGCACGAAATCGTAGTGGTCCATTTCCATGGCGAAGCTGCCACGGCCCTGAGTCATCGATGTGAGGTCGGTGCCATAGCTCAGCATTTCAGCCATGGGCACGATAGCCTTGATGACCGTCTTGCCGGCTTTGTTGTCCATGCCCTGGATGCGGCCTCGACGGCTGTTGAGATCACCCATGATGGCGCCCGCGAATTCGTCGGGGATGGTGATCTCGACGTTCATGATTGGTTCCAGCAGCGTGGGCTTGGCCTGCTCCATGGCCTTCTTGAAGGCGATGCGGCCCGCCATTTTGAACGACAGCTCATTGGAATCGACATCGTGGTACGAGCCGTCGTACAGCACGACCTTGAAGTCCACCATGGGATACCCGGCGAGATAGCCGCGCTCGGCGGCCTCGACGATGCCCTTCTCGACGGCGGGAATGAAGTTTCTGGGAATGGCGCCGCCGAAGATCTCATTGACGAACTCGAAGTGTCCGCCGCGTGGCAGCGGTTCCACCTTGATGCGGCAGTCGCCGAACTGGCCGTGCCCGCCGGTCTGCTTCTTGTGCCGGCCTTGCACGTCGGCGCGGCCGCGAATGGTCTCACGATACGGGACCTTCGGCGCCTTCAGGACAACTTCGGTGTGGTAACGGTTCTTCAGCTTCGAGACTACGACCTCGATGTGCTGCTGGCCCGTGCCTGCGATAAGGAATTCCTTCGTTTGGGGGTCGCGGAAGAAGCGCAGCATGGCGTCTTCCTCCATCAGCTTGTGGATGCCGTTGCTCAGCTTGTCTTCGTCGGCGCGGGTCTTGGGTTCGATGGCGAAGGTGATGGCCGGCTCGGCAAAGGTCACCTGCGGATATTGGATGGCCGCGGCCTTGTCGCCCAGCGTGTCGCCGGTGAGGGTGTCCTTCAGCTTGGCAACAGCGCCGATATCGCCGGCGTGCAGTTCGTTCATGGGGATTGCGGTCTTGCCCTGCATTGCCGACAAATGCGCGAATTTCTCGCTGCTGCTGCGAGTGAAGTTCTGCAGCGTGGCGTCGTTCTTCAGCACCCCGGAATAGACCTTGAAGAACGAGATGCGGCCGGCAAACGGATCGCTGATGGTCTTGAAGACGAAGAGGGAAAGCGGTTCGGAATCGCCGACCTTGCGCGTCGCCGGTTCGCCGTTGTTTGCTGTGGCTGCTGCTTTCACCGTACCGCGCTCGGCAGCCGTCGGCATGTAGTCAACAACAAAGTCCAGTACCTCGTCAGTGGCGACATTGCCCAGCCCTGAGGCGAATAGCACCGGGAAAATCTTGTCTTCGCGAATGGCGTTGTGCAGGCCGCTGACAATGTGCTCTTCGGCGATGGTCCCTTTGTCGAAGAACTCCTCCATGAGAGCGTCATCGCCTTCGGCAACCAGCTCGATGAGACGCTCATGCGCGGCCTTGGCTTCCTCCTCCAGATTGGCCGGAATCGGACCGACCTTCGCCTTGCCGTTACCGCCCATCTCGTAGGTGTAAGCCTTCATCTTCACCAGGTCCACGACTCCGTTGAAGCTCTTCTCCGCGCCGATGGGCAACTGCACAGGAAGCACCGTGCGGCCGAAGGCAGAGGTGAGCGATTCCATGACGCGGGTGAAGTCGGCGCGCTCTCGGTCCATGCGGGTGCAAACGATCACTCGCGGCAGGGCAAACTTGTCGCAGTAATGCCAGATGCGCTCGGTGACGACCTCTACACCGCTGACAGCGTCCACCACCACCAGTGCCGCTTCAACAGCCGGCAGCACCATCTCAGCTTCGTGGATGAACATATTGAAGCCGGGTGTGTCAATGAGGTTGATCTTCGCGCCGCGCCATTCGATAACCCCGGTGGCGGCCGAGATCGACATGGCACGCGCCACCTCTTCCTCGTCGTAGTCGGTGACGGTATTGCCCTCGTCCACGCGACCCAGTCGTTGGCTGGCGCCGGCGGTAAACAGCATCGCCGAGGCCAGCGAGGTCTTGCCAGAGTGTGAATGCCCTACCAGGGCGACATTGCGGATGTTCGTGCCTTCGTAATTCTTCACCTGGGACTCCTTATTACGCTTGCAGCACCGCCAAATTCCGACAAACGGCAACTCCGCAAGTCTCTCAAAGGCGATTTTCCCCGGACGCGGCGTGCGCCGAACGCTTAGACAACCCGAGGTTGCCGGTGAGGCACAGAGTCACCCCGGAAGACACAAGAGCGGCGCCTTCCAAAGGCCCCGAAAAAGGCGGGGAACCATGCCAGCCTGCGCATGGTGCTGAACAAACTTAGAATCGTAGCACAGTGACTTTGTCACCCTCAAACAGCGGTCGCGTTCAATGCGCTGGCCCAGCTGGTGACGTTCCACAGCAAAGTGGAAACGCATTGCGCCATCAGCGGACGAGTGTTGTGGTCGGAGTGGGAAGAGAACCTCGCCCAAAAGCTGATCGCCAAGCTGCAGCAGATGCAGTAGGTTGTCAGCTCTCAGCTTCGCTTGGCTTTGTTGACATCCCCGGCTTTGAGAGGGCACGACTTCGCAGGCTGCGGACAAAACTCCTTGGGTGGATAGAGTCGGGTGGAGAGGCGCTTCAGCACCGCGTCCAGCCCTCCCCTTATGCTGTTCGAGCCGGCTTCAGCCGGCGCCAGACCCGCAGGCGGCTGAAAGCCGATTGGGGCTTTTATAGCTACTGGTGGACGCTGGCTTAAAGTCCCGCTCTACCGATTACGGCAAAAACTAGACAGCCTTAGCCCTCGGCACGGCCGCTCGCTCACGGTTCAGGAACCCTCCCGGTCGGTACCGTCGGGTACGCGTCCCAGCCTGTACGACGTGCTATCCACTACCCCCTCCCCTAACGTCGATAATATTGAAAATAAATCGGTTAGCGAGACGATATGGTAGTTTTGGGTGCAAATACTTGAGACACAAAGACTTATCGCATAGTATTCCTTTTAAAGGACTTAGAACCCCTATCTCGCCTCTGTCAGGGTCTCGGGATTTCGCCTTTCTGCGTTGCTCAGGGCAGGCTCTGCGGGTCCCCGCTGCGCTCACGCCCGCAAAACGGCTCAAATTGTCAAAGAGCGAATTGCAACCCGCGTTCCCCGCTCTGCGGGACGGGTGAGCCACCCCACTAAGTCCAAGGACGGGACTTGGCGGGGGCCCCGGTGAGGGACACCGATACTCCCAGCGCCCCGATCCTAAGCCTACCGCGAAACGGGACGCTGTCAAGATTACGGAGGTACAGGTAGGGTAACTGTACTTTCGTAACATTCAGGCGGTAAGGTAACCAGCGGTTATCCGCGCCGCCCATGCGGATGGGGCCGGTCTCGAAGGCTCGTTGTGCAGGCGACTAGGAGAGGGTCGGTTTACAATTCAGCGAAGCCGAATCTATGCCGACTGTTCTGAGGACCGGCCCGTACCGCTTCTACTGCTACAGCCACGAGCCAAACGAGCCGCCTCATGTCCGCGTGGACCGCGACGATGTCTCGGCCAAATTCTGGCTCGATCCAGTGCGGCTTGCATCGAACTTCGGCTTCAGCGCTCGCGAAACTAAACACGCTACAATTAATCGTGCAGGCGAATCAGCGAGGGCTCTTGGAGCCTTGGCGTGGCTATTTTGGCGATAGCAGCGGATGAGAGGGTAGCAGACGTCTCCTTTGATGAGGATGCTCTAAGCGTGCGCCTGAAGGATGGCCGCACGATCTCGGTTCCGCTGGCATGGTATCCCGGGCTTTTCCATGCCACGGCCGAGCAGCGCCGCAATTGGAAGATCACCGGCGGCGGCGGCGGCATCCACTGGCCGGACATTGACGAAGACGTCAGCACCGAAGGTCTGCTGCGCGGGGCGCCTGCCCCCAATCCCAGGCCAGCAAAACTGGCTTGAGTGGGCCACCCGGCGGGCACCCTAGCCAAAGCACTGAAGCGTCATTTGGAGCAGTTTCGCGATCGACTTCTCAATCCCAAGAATGTCGAATTCGTCAAAGCTTTGAGCGTAGCTTCGACAAGGACAACGGAATTTCAGAGAAGCCGATTGAGGGCCGAAAATGGAGTCCCGCTTTGTGGGACGAAAGATCTTAGCCCACCGCCCTTCGCCTCCGCTCAGGGCAAGCTTTCAGCGGTGGGTACGCGGTTTATGAGAATCCGAGTCCCATCAGGGACGGCACGTTCTTGTGTCGCCGGCTGAAGCCGGCTCGGGGTCATACAACCAACCGTACCCAGGGTTCCGCCTGCGGCTTCACCCTGGGCTAACTGCGGATCCGCCCCTACGGGGCTCGTTCGATCGTGATTTCTCTCGTATGCCGATTAGGCTATTTCCTAGGCTCCTCAGTGAAGCACAGTAAGTTACTACGAGGCCAAAGGCAGTCCCTCTTACGACTGACCACTGGCCACTAGCAACTGCTTTACTTTGTCCTTCCCCCCTCCACCTTCAACTCTGCGCTGGCGCCGGCTTGTGCTGCTGCCAGACGCGCGGTCAGCACGCGGAAGGGTGAGCACGAGACATAGGTGAAGCCATTCTGCGCGCAGAACTCGACCGACGAGGGTTCGCCGCCGTGTTCGCCGCAGATCCCGATCTTGATATCGGGGCGGGTGGCGCGGCCTTTCTCCGTGCCCATCTTGACCAATTCTCCGACGCCTTCGCGGTCGAGCACGGCGAACGGGTCCTGCTTCAGGATGCCTTCGGCCAGGTATGCGGTGAGAATCTTGCCGACATCGTCGCGCGAGAAGCCAAAGGTGGTTTGCGTTAAATCGTTGGTGCCGAAACTGAAGAACTCCGCCTCCTTGGCAATCTCATCAGCCGCCACGCAAGCCCGCGGCAGCTCAATCATGGTGCCCACGAGGTATTCCACCCGCTGCTCCTTTTCGGCGAAGACCTCCTCGGCAACCTTGCGCACCAGCGCAGCCTGATTCGCCATTTCCTTCAGGCCGGTGGTCAGCGGAATCATGATCTCCGGCTTGACCTTGACGCCCTCTTTGGCGACCTTCACCGCCGCCTCGAAGATGGCGCGCGCCTGCATCTCCGTAATCTCGGGATAGGTGATACCGAGCCGGCAGCCACGCAGGCCCAGCATCGGATTCTGCTCGTGCAACTGCTCGACACGGTTCAGCAGCTTGTGCAGCTCCTTCAGCTTGGGCGACTTCGGTTTGGTGAGCTCCAGCCTAGCGATCTCAACCAGCAACTCTTCGCGGCGCGGCAGGAATTCGTGCAGCGGCGGGTCGAGGGTGCGGATGGTGACGCCGTAGCCGTCCATGGCGCGGAAGAGGCCGACGAAATCGTTGCGCTGCATGGGCAGCAGCTTGCGCAACGCGTTACGGCGGTCCTTCTCGTTGTTGGCGAGAATCATGGCGCGCATGTGCGGCAGGCGATCCTCGGCGAAGAACATATGCTCGGTGCGGCACAGGCCGATGCCTTCTGCGCCGAAGGCGCGCGCCTGTAGCGCGTCGCGGGGGATGTCGGCGTTGGCGCGCACACCCATACGGCGGAAGGGTTCGGCCCAGCCCATGAGCTTCTGCAATTCGGGATCGTCGGGACGCGCCGGAACGGTGTTCAGCTTGCCGTTGATGACACGGCCGGTAGTGCCGTCGAGGGAAATCCAATCGCCTTCTTTCAGTGTCTTGCCTTTGACGTGGATCTCGCGCGCCTTCTCATCCACTTCGATGTCGCCGGCCCCGGCCACGCAGCACTTCCCCATGCCACGGGTGACGACAGCGGCATGGCTGGTCATGCCGCCGCGCGAGGTCAGAATGCCCGCCGCGACTTCCATGCCGTGGATATCTTCGGGCGTGGTTTCACCACGCACGAGAATCAACTTTGCGCTCTTGTCCTTGTTGAACTGCTCGACGGCGTCGTTGGCCGTGAAGACAATCTGCCCTACGGCCGCGCCCGGCGATGCCGGGAGGCCGGTGGCGAGAACTTCGATGTCTTTGCCCTTCTCGTCGAGGCTGGGGACGAGGAAGTCATAGAGCTGGTTGGGCTCGACGCGGAAGATGGCTTCTTCCTTGGTGATCAGCCCCTCATCAACCATCTGGATGGCGACGCGGACTGCAGCGCGGCCGGTGCGCTTGCCGTTGCGCGTTTGCAGCATGTAGAGGCGGCCATCCTGGATGGTGAACTCGAAGTCCTGCATGTCGCGGTAGTGCTTCTCCAGCCGGGTAGTGATTTCGCGGAGCTGGTTGTAGACGTCGGGCATGATCTTCTCCAGCTCGGAGATGTGCACCGGAGTGCGGATGCCGGCGACCACATCCTCGCCCTGCGCGTTCATCAGGAACTCGCCGTAGAACTCCTTGTTGCCGGTGGCCGGGTTGCGCGTGAAGCCGACACCGGTGCCGCTGGTCTCGCCGAGATTGCCGAAAACCATGGCCTGCACGTTGACCGCTGTCCCGAGGAAGTCGTCAATGTTATTGATGCGGCGATAGTGCTTGGCACGCTCGTTGAGCCAGGAGCGGAAGACGGCGTCACGCGCCATCACCAGTTGCTCGTGTGGGTCCTGCGGGAACTCGCGCCTGGCGTGCTTTTGGACGACCTTCTTGTAGTCGGCGATGACTTCCTGAAGTGCTTTGGCATCGAGCTCGGTGTCAAGCTTCGCCTTCTTCTGTTTTTTCTTGCCGTCGAAGACTTCTTCGAAAGCATGTTTGGGAATGTCGAGCACGACAGAGCCGAACATCTGGATGAGGCGGCGATAGCTGTCGTAGGCGAAGCGCGGATTGTTGCTGCGTTTGGCGAGACCTTCGACCGACTTGTCGTTCAACCCGAGGTTGAGGATGGTGTCCATCATGCCGGGCATGGAAAACTTGGCGCCGGAGCGCACGCTCACCAGCAGCGGATTGTCAGCTCCACCCAGCTTCTGCCGCTGCAACTGTTCGAGGCGCCGAAGCGCCTCGTCCATCTGGCGATTCACTTCGTCAGAGGCCGTTCCTGTCCGCATGTACTCGCGGCTGGCTTCGGTCTGGATGGTGAAGCCGGGAGGCACCGGCAGGCCGGCATTGGTCATCTCGGCAAGGCCAGCGCCTTTGCCGCCCAGTTCGTCCTTCATCCTGCCGTGGCCTTCGGCGCGTCCATCACCAAAGAAGTAAACGTATTTTGCGGCGGTGGCGTTCGCGGTGGCTGGGGATTCGATGTCTGCAGTTTGAGTGCTCATGATGATGTCCTTTTGCGAATGATTCGATCTCAGCTAATGGTACTTCGGTTTGTGTCAGGGCACGACTTTAGTCGTGCCGAAAGTAGAGCAAATCAGGTCAGGGCTTTAGCCCCTGTGTGCGCAGCCGCTAAAGCACAAATCAACGGGGTGACACTGCGGCACGACTGAAGTCGTGCCCTGATAGAAAGCCTTTCCTCACCCAACATCACTTGCCCTCGGTAACAATTTCGCTGAAATCAGCGATCGTGGAAAACTCGTTCAACAGGTCTCGCAGCAAGGCCAGACGGTTGGCGCGAACGCGTTCGTCGTCCACCATCACCATGACCTTGTCGAAGAACAAGTCTACGTCAGGCCGTAACATGGACAGTTGAATCAACGCGTCCGTATAATCTTTTTCCAGATAGGCCTTCTCAAATCGAGGGGCCAGCAATTCTGCCCGCCCCGCCAGTAGCTTCTCTTCGTGCGGGCAATCTGCCAAGTACTCAAATCCTTTCGCTGGCGCAAAGCCCTTTTCGCGCGCTTGTTTGAGGATGTTGTTGGTTCTCTTGAAGGCTGCCGCGACAGATTCGAAATCTTGGAAGCCACGAACTTTCGACACGGCCTCTGCGCGGGCGATGGCGTCCACCACATCATCGCTTCCGGCGGCGAGGACAGCGTTCACCACATCGTAGGCGAAGCCGCGAACGTCGCGCAGGTAAAACTCCAGCCGCTCGCGCATGAAAACGGTGATGGCCTTCTCGAAGTTAAAGTCTTTCGCAAAGCGTGCATCGGCTTCCGAGCCGACGTATTGCACGCGCGCATCGGCGAACAGTTTGGAGAGCGGAAGAGGCAATTTGTGCTCGGCGATGATCTTTACAATGCCGTTCGCTGCACGTCGAAGCGCGAAGGGATCTTTCGAGCCGGTGGGCTGAAGGCCGAGCGCAAACATCCCGGCAATGCTGTCGGCTTTGTCGGCGATGGCGAGAACAGCACCTTCCACAGCGCGAGGAACGCTGTCTTCCATTGACTCCGGCTTGTATTGATCGTAGATTGCGTCCGCGATGGCCTCCGCGGTAGCTGCCGGCAGGATGGGATCGAGGACCTGGGCTTTGGCGTACAGGCCACCGACGATGCCTTGCAGTTCGGTGAATTCCTTTACCAGCTCGGTCGTGAGGTCGGTCTTGGCCAGCAGAGCTGCTTTGTGGGCAACGCCTGATCGAATCTTCACATCTGCACTCAGAAGCGCCTCCGAAATGAGGCTGGCCAGCTTCTGCACCCGCATCGTCTTGTCGAAGTAACTGCCGAGGTCTTTCTGGAAGGTCACGGACCGCAGCATGTCCACGCGCTGGCGCAGCGGAATCTTCTGGTCGGTCTCCCAGAAGAAGCGTGCGTCGTTGAAGCGCGCGCGCAGCACGCGCTCATTGCCGTGGCGAATGAGGCCGTCAGGGTCGCCGTCCGTATTCAGCACCGCGAGGAAGTGTGGCAGCAGCTTTCCCTTTTCGTCTTCCAGCGCGAAATACTTCTGATGGTCGCGCATGACCGTGACCAGCACTTCGTCGGGAAGTGTGAGGAACTCAGGATCGAAGCTGCCGAGAATGACCGCAGGAAGTTCGGTGAGATTGACAACCGTGTCGAGCAACGGCTTGTCTTCGCGCCAGCGCGCACCGGGGATGGTCCGGGCCGCAGCATCGAGGGCCTTACGGATGCGCTGCTCGCGTTCGGCGGTGCTGGCGATGACTGACCCGCTGGCGAGTTTTGAGGAATATGCCGACGAACGGCCAATCTCCAGCGCTCCCGATGACAGAATGCGATGTCCCTCGCTGGTGCGCCCAGAGTGAATACCGGCGAACTCCAGCGGTACGACTTCACCGTCGAGCAGTGAGACCAGCCAGCGAACGGGGCGGACAAATCGTTCCGCCGACTTGCCACGCCAGTACATGCTCTTCGCCCAGTAGATGCCGGCGATTTCCTTCGGCAAAGATTCCGCCAGAATCTCTGACGCACTGCGGCCTTTCTTGTGCACTGTCGCAGCGAGATAGTCGCCCTTCGGAGTGGTGATTTTCTCCAGTGAGTCCACCGGAACATTCACCTTGCGCGCGAAGGCTTCAGCCGCGGGAGTCGGAGCGCCGTCCTTGTAGGCAACCTTGAGCGACGGCCCTGTCACCTTTCCCTGGACATCAGGCTGCGCGGGGGAGACGCCTGAAGCGAGCACCGCCAGACGCCGCGGCGTCGAGAACGCCTCAATTGCCGGACTCTCAGCCAGTCTTTCGCGCTGCAGCACCTCGCCCAGGCGACGCGCCAGTTCTTCGCGCGCCCCGTCAATCATTCGCGCGGGAATTTCTTCTGTGCCGATTTCGAGAAGAAAGTCAGACATAAAAAGCAATTACTTGTTAGCAGTTAGCAAACAAAACATACGGAGTTACAACCGGCTCGCGGCCAACGGCTCAGGCGCTGGAGACGCATCTTCCCCCGAGGGTGAGATGCTCTCCTCTTCCGCCTGCTGCTGATCGACATAAGCCTTCGCCACCCCGACCGCCAGAGCGCGAATGCGAGCTATCACGCCCACGCGCTCGGTCACGCTGATCGCCCCGCGCGCGTCGAGGATGTTGAACAAGTGCGAGCATTTCAGGCACAGATCCAATGCCGGCAAGGGCAAGCCTACTCCGGTAATCTTGAAGGAACGACTTATCGTGCCTGACGTCGGGGTGGAGATCGCAATAGGGCGGCTGGAGTTCAGAGGAATCAAATACCGCAGATCTACCCTTTCGTCTGGGCGAATCGGCCGCACCGTGCCGTCAGTTCGATCTATAGCAATCCGAAAATGGTATTCAGTGTCGGGTGTAAAACCAACCTCAGTTCGTTCCCCGCTTTGTATGCGGACTAAACGACCGAACGAAATGAGAGAAACATCATCCCAGCTGTACGTTATTTCAGTCGGACGCGAAATACAACTCCAGTTGATTTGCAGCAGCGCCTGGCACTCGGCCTCGTACAGTTCGAGATGTTTCCAAGCCCTCTCCACGTCGGCTCGTTCAAAGTTGTAGACCGAAAACTGCAGCTCATCCTGCAGCCGTATCTCGCCATACTTCACGGGTCGCCCATCCTGGCCGACGACCCAGGTGATGTCGTAGATGCTGTCCACATCCTGGAGAAAAGCAGCGATACGCTCCAGGCCATAGGTCAGCTCGGCGGAGATGGGGTCGAGATCAAGGCCGCCGCACTGCTGGAAGTACGTAAACTGCGTGATCTCCAGGCCGTCGAGCATCACCTGCCAGCCGATGCCCCACGCGCCCAGTGTCGGCGACTCCCAGTTGTCTTCTTCGAACTTGGTGTCGTGCTTACGCAGATCGATTCCAAGCGCGGTCAGCGAATCCAGATACAACTGCTGCACATTCTCGGGCGGGGGCTTCAGGATCACCTGATACTGCATGTGCTTAAACAGACGGTTGGGATTTTCCCCATAACGTCCATCCGCCGGACGCCGCGACGGCTGGACATATCCCACGTTGTAGGGCTTGGGCCCGAGCACGCGCAGGAACGTTTCCGGAGCCATGGTGCCGGCGCCGACTTCCACATCGTAAGGCTGCTGCAGGACGCAGCCATGCTCCGCCCAGAATGTCTGCAGCCGCAGGATGAGCTCCTGGAAGGTCAGCGGATTTTGCGAAGATGGCAAGATTTACACCCGGCGGGGCTAAAGCCCCTCCTTCCTTGTTTCGTCCCTACGGGACTCGGTTCAATTCTTTCGCCTCACCCAGCGCTGAAGCGCTGGGCTAGGATTTCGTCCCGCAGAGCGGGACTCGGCTTTGCAATTTGCAACTGCTTCTGCCACCGCATTTCACAGACCGAATACTGACACAGACTCGAAAGCGCTAGGCTAAGATTCTTCGTCCCTGCAGGACTCGGTCTGACGCCAAGTGTAGAATTGCGTCTTCGACCTCAGATTGAGTTTGTTAGCCACTCCAAGCAGCTTTGCTTCACGCCTGCGTCCTGCATTCGCGGTTCAAAGTTTCGCCAACATGCTCGCCGTTACCAGCTTTCTCTCGATATGCCGCTCGATGATTTGCACCAGAAGCTTGCGCAGATCGGAATACTCCCCCGAGGTCCAAGGTCCAGCGGCAAAGTTTACCACCGGAGAACAGAACATCTGCGCCGCCAGCGTCCGCGACTCGGCCGTCAACTCCGACGACGCCAGACGTTTGTGCTGCGGGCACGTCAAGCCATCAGCCAAGACATGATAGAACGCCCGGCTGCCATTGAGCGAAGTCCCGCAAGCAATGCACTCGCTCAACTCGGGAAGAAATCCTACCAGCCGCACCAACCAAAGCTGAAAGTACGTGAGCGGCATCCAGATCGAACCCGAGCGCAGTTCATGCAGCACCGAAATCGCCAGACGGAAGATCGCATCGTTCGCCTCCCGGTCCGGCAGCAACTCATCCAGCGTCTCCGCCATGTGCTCGAGGGCAACTACACGCGGATAATCCATCGGCGCCGACAGCGGCGATTCCAGGATGTCGCAGGAGTCCAGCCGCGCCAGGTCCTGTCCTTCGCGGTCGTCGTAGTACGCCCGAACCCAGGTTAGTGGCTCGAGCGCTCCACCAAAGCGCCGCTTTGATCTCTTTGCCGCCCGCGCGACGCCACGGATCTTCCCTTCCTCACGCGCGAAGAGCGTCACCAATAGATCGGCCTCGCGCAGCGGATAAGTTCGCAACACGATCGCTTCCGACTGCTTCAGTGACATGGAGTAGCAAGTGGCGCTGCAAGACCCGATTCTACTGGCAGCGATTGCAATGCGCAAAGACAGGGCGCGTGGAGAAATGTCTGTGACTAAACGGCGGCCAAGCCAGTTCGGTTCTGCAGCAGTTCCAACTGACGGCTGAGGGCTGACGGCAGACAGCTTGCTACAACGAACTCATGCTGGCCAGGAATTCGCTGTTCGATCGGGTCTTGCCAAGCTTCTCGATCAGCAATTCCATAGCTTCCACCGGGGAGAGCGGATTCAGCACCTTGCGCAGCACCCAGATACGGGCCAGGTCGTCCTTGGGGATGATGAGTTCTTCCTTGCGGGTGCCCGAGCGCTGGATGTCAATGGCCGGGAATACACGCTTGTCGCTCAGCTTGCGGTCCAGGATGACTTCGCAGTTGCCGGTGCCCTTGAACTCCTCGAAGATGACGTCGTCCATGCGCGAGCCGGTCTCGATAAGAGCTGTGGCACAGATGGTCAGCGAGCCACCTTCCTCGATGTTTCGGGCCGCACCGAAGAACCTCTTGGGGCGCTGCAGGGCGTTGGAATCGACACCTCCGGAGAGCACCTTGCCCGAGGGTGGAACGATGGTGTTGTAAGCACGCGCCAGTCGTGTGATGGAGTCGAGCAGGATTACGACGTCGCGCTTATGCTCGACCAGCCGCTTGGCCTTCTCGATGACCATTTCGGCGACCTGAACGTGGCGCGCAGCCGGCTCGTCAAATGTGGAGGAGATGACCTCGCCTTTCACCGAGCGCTGCATGTCCGTCACTTCTTCCGGGCGTTCATCAATCAGGAGCACGATTAGAACAACTTCGGGATGATTGGTGGTGATGGAGTTGGCGATGTTCTGCAGGATCATCGTCTTGCCCGCGCGTGGCGGCGAAACGATGAGACCGCGCTGGCCCTTGCCCAGCGGCGTAAGCAGGTCCATTACGCGGGCACTGATGTTCTCGCGAACAGTCTCCAGCTTGATACGCTCCTGCGGATACAGCGGCGTCAGGTTATCGAACAGGATCTTGTTGCGCGCCTCTTCCGGCGACTCGAAGTTAACCGCCTCGATCTTGACCAACGCGAAGTACTTTTCGCCCTCATGGGGAGGCCGCACCTGGCCGCTGATCGTGTCACCCGTCTTCAGGTCGAATTTGCGGATTTGCGAAGGCGACACGTAAATGTCGTCGGGGCCGGGAAGGTAGTTGTAATCGGGCGAACGCAGGAAGCCGTAGCCGTCAGGCAGGATCTCCAAGACACCTTCGGCGAAGATGTGGCCTTCCTTTTCGCTTTGGGCTTGGAGGATCTTGAAAATGAGGTCCTGCTTGCGCAGACCGCTGGCGCCAGGTAGCTCCAGGGAGCGAGCTATGCGCGTCAGCTCAGTAATGTTCTTTTCTTTTAACTCTGAGATTGTCATGTTCACCTACGGGGATTTTGCAGAAAGGCGGGCCGGAAGATGCAGCGGGGTGCGCCAAAGGCGCGGCGCGCTAAGCTGCGCGCCGCTGCGCTTCGGTTGCGGTCTCCGGTTCCAGGATTACTTCTTGCCGTTCGGAATCGGCGATGCGGTGCAACACTTCGTTCGTGGTGTCCTGAATACGAGTGTTGGGCTTGTGAAACTTGCGTGTCGCCTTGGACGCAAGCTGGCACAGCATGTACCGATTGCGCAATGTCGTTACGGCATCAAAGACTAATTCAGAACGCATCATCAGTTTCTCCTCGTGTCTATGAATGAATGTTCAGAGCCCAACCTGAAGGGTCTTTGCTCCTGTCGTATGAAAATACAAAGCGGTAAGAACCAATAGCCATACTCGCGCCAGGAGACAAGCTTTTAGATGCCCAGCTGGAGGTCTTGGTTCGATTTTTTCCGGGCGCCGCTTTTGCCCCTCGCAAATACCAAAAGCCGTTGTTTTACAATGACTTATCCGCGTTCCACATACTGTCCGGCGGAATACCGTGCCGCGACATAGCCTTTCGTTCCTGGGGTGATGTCGTTCAGTGTGTGGGCGGCTTGGGGCGGGATGCCTTGGACAAGTGCCGACCGGCTGACGCCTTGCGTAAAAACAGTAAGGTAGCTGCCCGCGGCTCCCAAGTCAAGTCAAATCTTCCTGCCTCGTCACTCTATACGAATCAATCCGGGAAGTGGTTCCTTGCTGGCGATTAGACGCAACCCCTCTACAAAGGTCGTCTATATTTATTAACCCATTAGGGATCAATAAGTTGTGTGAAAGCCGCAAGTGTCTCTTATGAAAACCTCGGCCGACTTTATTGGGTTTCCTGTATCAAATTGAAAAATAAAATAGTTAACTCTATCCCGTCATGTTTGGGTGGCTACCTGGTGGTTCTAGGCCCAGAAAGTACGGTCCAGAGTCCGGTACTGGATGGCCTCCGCGATGTGGCCCGGCTCAATCATCTCAGTGCCCGCCAAGTCAGCTATCGTTCGCGCCACCTTCAGGATGCGATCGTGGGCGCGCGCGCTGAGTCCCTGCTTCACCATGGCCCGCTCCAGAAGGTGTTCGGAGTCAGTACTCAGCTCGCAGTACTTCCTGATCTCGCGCGACCCCATCTGGGCATTGGCATAGATGTGCTCACCACCAGAGCTGAACCGGTCGAGTTGAGTGTCACGGGCCCGAATCACTCGTTTGCGAATGTCGTCTGAACTTTCCGGTGTGACCCCTCCACGCAGCTCGCGATAGTTCACAGAGGGCACATCGATGTGAATGTCGATGCGGTCGAGCAGCGGCCCGGAGATCTTGGAAACGTAACGCTGGATCATCATGGGAGTGCAATTACATTCGCGGGAGCGATCGTTGAAGTAGCCGCAAGGGCAGGGGTTCATGGCGGCCAACAGCATGAACCGCGCTGGGAAACTGAGCGACATGGCCGCGCGCGCGATGGTCACAGTGCCATCTTCCAACGGCTGCCGCATGACTTCCAGCACATTACGGGGAAACTCGGGCAGTTCATCCAGAAACAGCACTCCGTTATGCGCCAGCGACACCTCCCCGGGACGGGGGATCATGCCTCCGCCAATCAGGCCGGCATCGGAGATGGTGTGGTGGGGCGAGCGAAAGGGACGCGTGCCGACCAGTCCGCTGCCGGAATCCAGCACGCCGGCCACGCTGTGAATCTTCGTGGTCTCCAGGGCCTCGTCGAAAGTGAGTGGCGGCAGGATGGTAGACATTCGCTTGGCCAGCATGGTCTTGCCGGAACCCGGCGGGCCGATCATCAGCAGGTTGTGACCGCCCGCGGCGGCGATCTCGATGGCCCGTTTCGCGGTCTGCTGACCGCGCACGTCGCGAAAGTCCACCGCGAAATGCTGCGAGGTTTCCAGGAGCGCCTTGGTATCCACCTTGATCGGCATCACTCCGTTGCCCGTGTTGAGGAGCTGTACAACCTCGATCAGAGAACGGACCGGATAAACCTCCACCCCATCTACCAGGGCGGCCTCTCGCGCGTTTACGCCGGGAACGATGAGCCGGCGAATGTTACTTGCGCGGGCGGTGACGGCAATGGGCAACGCGCCACGGACGCCACGCACCCCGCCATCGAGAGACAACTCGCCCACGAACAGCGCGTCTTCGGGCGGCTTGTTGTTCAGCCCGCCGTAGGCGCCTAGAATGCCGAGGGCCATCGGCAGATCGAAGCCGGAACCCTCTTTGCGAATGTCGGCCGGAGCCAGGTTGATGGTGGTCGTGGTGAAAGGGACATCGTAGCCGCTGTTCTTCAGGGCCGCGCGGATGCGCTCGCGACTCTCACGGACGGTAGTATCAGGGAGTCCAACCGTCGTGAACGTGTCGTGGTCCGACTTGACCGGGGCTATGTCGACCTCGACCTCAATCAGGCTGGCATCGATGCCGTAAACGGCCGCGCTGAGCGTCTTATAGAGCATGCGAGGGAGCGCACGCCTACCACAGGGCTATAGATAGCAGGTTTCCTGCTCGAAGAGTGTGACGCAACTCACGTAGTAACGTGACTAAAGCTTGGTCCTTCGATGACCGCTCCATTGGACAGGACTTGGTTCGATACCATGCGGATGGAAACAAAAAAGGCGGAATTCCGTCCGGAAGCGCAGCGCCCAGTTGCACATCCAGAAGACCAAAACGGCCAAGAATTCCGCCAACTTATGAAGGTGGCCGAGGATCGAGTGCCACAGCCGTACGGCGCTTCAATTCTCTCGCCTTGCCTCTTCGCTGCGTCGCAGCGATTGATCCCAATGCACTGCATTCTTGCATCAGAGGATGCGCAAGCGAATCCCCCGACAGGAGTATCAGCCTACAACTTCAGTCGTAACACTTCTCACTCGGACCCAGACGGGCGTGCAGGGCGCCGCACAGCGCGCCCTGCAAACCACGTCGGCAAAATCAGACGACGGCCACTTCTTCTGCTTCACGAGCCGCACGAGTAACCGCAGTGGAAGCAACGTCCTGCGCGTCCACTACAGCGATCGTTGTGATATTGACGATGTCCTCCACTTCGACTCCGCGTGCCAGCAGATGGACCGGCTTCGCCATCCCCATTAGAATGGGCCCCACCGCCTCCCCACTCCCGATGCCGGCAATGAGCTTGCATGCGATGTTGCAGGCTTCCAGGTCAGGGAAGACCAGGACATTCGCTCCACCCTTCAAGTTCGAGAACGGGAACGCTGCCTCCAACTTCTTGGCGTTGACAGCGATGTCGCCCTGCACCTCGCCGTCTATGATGAGTGTGGGGTCGGCATAGCGGACCAGCTGAGTTGCCCGCCGCATTTTTTCGCACAGGGGATGTTTCGTGCTGCCGAAGCTGGAGAACGAGAGCATCGCGACGCGCGGTTCAATGTCGAACCGACGCGCTTCCTGGGCTGCGCAGAGGGCAATCTCCGCCAAGTCCTCGGCTGTGGGTTCGATATTGACCGTGGCATCGGCCAGGAAGTACAAGTCTCCCTTGCGAGTGATGATGATGTAGAGGCCCGATACCTTGTGGATCCCCTCGCGGACACCAATCACTTGTAGCGCCGGACGGATGGTATCAGGGTAGTTCTGCGTGACGCCGGAGACGAGGGCATCTGCGTCACCCATGCGCACCATCATCGAGCCGAAAATGTTGGGATCGTTCATCAACTCGTCGGCTGAGCCGAGGGTCACTCCCCGGCGTTGCCGCAGGCGATAGAGTTCGCGGACATACTCCTGGCGCCGCGGCGCTGTCGCCGGTTCGACAATCGTCACGCCGTTGAGGGGCACGCCCAACTCCGCTGCTGTGCGCCGGATGTCATCGCTGCATCCCAAGAGGATGGGAATGGCAATCTTCTCCTCGATCAGCACATGGCAGGCCCGCAGGATCTTTTGGTGCGAGCCTTCGGGGAAGACAACGCGCTTGGGATGGGCCTGCGCTTTGTGAATCATCAGGCGCATCAATTCGTGCGCCTTGCCCAGACGCTTCTCAAGCTGCTCCCGGTATTCCGCGATGTCCACAGGATTCTGCGCCACCCCGGAATCCATCGCGGCCTTCGCTACCGCCGATGCCTCCCAGACCAGGACGCGGGGATCGAACGGTTTGGGAATGATGTAGTCCTTGCCGAACTTCAAGTTTTCTACGCCGTAGGCGCGGCAAACCGAGTCAGGAACATCCTCCTTCGCCAACGTCGCCAGTGCGTGCGTCGCGGCCAGCTTCATTTCCTCGTTGATGATGGTAGCGTGCACGTCGAGAGCGCCACGGAAGATAAACGGGAAACCAAGCACATTGTTGACCTGGTTGGGATAGTCGGAACGTCCGGTGGCCATGATGATGTCGTCCCGGACCGCGGTCGCTTCCTCGTAAGTGATCTCGGGATCGGGATTCGCCATGGCAAAGACCACCGGATGCGGTGCAAGGGACGCAATCATCTCGGGCGTGAATGCGCCTTTGACGGAGAGGCCGAGAAGAACGTCGGCACCCTTGGCGGCTTCTGCGAGAGTCCGATGCGGCGTGTCCTTGGCGAACTTCTCCTTATAAGGATTCATTCCTTCCTTGCGGCCCTTGTAGATGACACCCTTCGTGTCCACCATGGTGATGTTTTCGCGCTTCACTCCGAGGTGGATATAGTGCTCGGCGCAGGCGATGCCGGAAGCTCCCGCCCCGTTGACCACCACCTTGATCTGGTCAATGCGCTTTCCAGAGAGCTCCAGGGAATTCACCAAAGCGGCGCCCGAGATGATCGCGGTGCCGTGCTGGTCGTCATGAAAGACGGGAATGTTCATTGTCTTCCTTAGCGTTTCCTCAATGTAGAAGCACTCCGGTGCTTTGATATCTTCCAGGTTGATGCCGCCAAAGGTAGGCTCAAGCAATTGACAAGTCTTGATGATCTCGTCGGGATTGTGGGTGTTCAGTTCGATGTCAAAGACGTCGATATCTGCAAATCTCTTAAATAGGACGCCTTTGCCCTCCATGACCGGCTTGCCGGCCAGGGCACCGATGTCGCCCAGTCCCAGCACGGCGGTGCCGTTGGTCACCACCGCGACGAGGTTCCCTTTGGCGGTGTATCTGAAGGCATCCCGCGGGTTCTTTTCGATCTCCAGACACGGCTGAGCTACGCCGGGGGTGTAGGCCAGGCTGAGATCGCGTTGGGTGAGACAAGGCTTGGTAGATACGACTTCCACTTTTCCCGGCCGTGGCCCATTGTGGTAGTCGAGAGCATCCTGCTTGGTAATTGCCATGACGGCCTCCGAAGAATGAACGTAAGATTGCGTGTGCAGGCGAGCCCTTCCGGCTCAATTGCGGTCACAGCAGCTCATCACGGGAGCGTCGGGGGTGAAGCGAAGTAGCGATTACCAGCGGCGTTCCACAATCGACGCACTCACAGCGCTTGGGAGCCGGAAGCTTGCTTCCCTGGATTACAAGCATGGGCTTCCTGGCCGGGCGGGACTAGTGCAGAGGTCACACGGGGCTGTGAGGAAGGGCACGTGGCAGGTGGCGGATTCAGCTAAGAGGTCGCGCTCTCAGGGAGCCCGACCAACTGTCTGACGAGTAGCCTCAAGTCCAGGTCAATTCATGATTGAAGTAACAGAATCAATCGCTGTTCCGACTGTATCCCCGGTTTCCGACCGGAGACGCTTGCTTGCAGTTGGGCTGATGAGCTTCTCAGCCCTCTTGCTGGAGCTCGGACTCACCCGGCTTTTCTCGGTCGTGCTCTTCTACCACTTCGCGTTTCTGGCGATTTCCATCGCGCTGCTCGGATTGGGAGCAGGAGCCGTCTTCGCTTTCCTGCGGCGCGAGTGGCTGGAGCGCTGGACCATAAGCGAACTTGGCACAACCCTGTGTGCAGCCAATGCGCTGATCATTGTCGCTGCGCTGGAAATCGTGCTGCACAGCTCGGTCGCCATGCATTTGGACTGGGCCAACTTCGGCCGACTGACGGTACTGTACCTCGCCGCAGCAGTGCCGTTCTTTGTGACCGGCCTGCTGTTCTCCACTATCTTCGCGAACCATCCCGCGCGCATCACCCAACTCTATGGCGCTGACTTGTTGGGCGGCGCGCTTGCCTGTCTGGCACTAGTTCCGCTGCTGAATATCGTCGGCGGGCCCAACACGACTCTGTTTGCCGCCTTCGCCGTTGCGCTCGCTGGCGTGGCATGGAGCAATGCGCGTCACCTTTGGCCAACTGCATTTCTGGCATTGGTGCTATTGCTGCTGATCACGGCCAATTTGCGCGGAAGGCTGTTTGACATCGTCTATGCCAAAGGCGTGAAGCGCTGCACGCCGCTTTTCGCCAGGTGGAACGCCCTGTCGCGGGTAGAAGTGGATGAGCAAGGTTGGGCAAAGGTGATTGTGATCGATGCCGACGCCAGCACCTATCTGATGAACACGGACCCGCATCACTGGAATGCCGCGTACCAGCGCGACCTCATGTCGGCCGTGCCGGCACTGGCCAATGTTCTGCGTCCGCATGGCCAATATGCCATCATCGGGCCGGGCGGCGGAGTGGACGTGCAGCGGGCCGTCGCCAACGGCAGCCCGAACGTCACCGGCATCGAGATCAATCCCATCATCGTTAATGACATCATGCGCGGCCGCTTCGCAGACTACACCTACCACCTGTACGAGATTCCTGAGGTACACATTCACGTCAGCGACGGCCGTTCGTTCATTCGCGGCAGCCGCAACCAGTACGACGTGGTGCAGATGACCCTGGTGGACACGTGGGCCTCGACTGCAGCGGGAGCTTTCGCGCTCAGCGAAAACAACCTATACACCGTGGAAGCCTTTCGAGAGTATTTCGAGCATCTGAAGCCGGACGGCATGATCGCGATCACGCGCTGGGAGTTTACCCAGCCGCGCGAGGCGCTGCGCGTGGTGGCGCAGGCCATGGAGGCTTTGCGTCAGTTGGGCGTGCCTGACAGCAGCCAGAATTTCATCGTAGCCAGCGATGGGCCGCTCGACGCAGACGGCCGTCCGGTGCTGGTGCTCGCCAAGAGGTCTCCGTTTACCGGAGAGGAGCAGCTCGCAGTGCTGCGATATATCAAAGGCACAACGCCGGAGGATGCGCATCTCAACCTGTATGTGCTGTATCTGCCGGCCACGGCGGACCAGCCGGGGATGGCACATCCCGCCTTCGCCGGACTGATTCGCAGCCAGGACGCGCGCGGCTTCTCCGCCCGTTATGCCTACAACGTCGCTCCCGTCACCGACAATGCGCCTTTCTTCTTCTTTACCCTGAAAAGCGGGCAGGTCTTCCACAGCTTGAACCAGGGCGGGATCGATTGGAAGGTGAATATGGGCATCGCTGTCCTGGGATTGCTGCTCATCATCTCGCTGGCGGCTGTGATGGCGTTTCTGGTGGCGCCTTTGCTGCTAGCGCCACACACGCGATCAGGCCGCAACGTTCATCTGCTCTATTTCATTGCCATTGGCCTTGGTTACATCCTTGTGGAGATTGCTTTCATTCAGCGCTTCGTGCTGTTCCTGGGAAATCCGACCTATGCCCTTACCGTGGTTATCTTCCTTATGCTGTTGTCCAGTGGTGCCGGCAGCCTGCTCTCGCGCCGCTGGCTGCGGCGGCCAACTAGCGTGGCATGGGCGATTGCGGTCATTGCGATCGCGTTGCTGATCTGCGTCTTTGTCCTGCCCCGGACGCTGGAAGCTCTGGTCGGTCTCCAGTTTGCCGTGAAGTTGCTCGTCAGCGCGGCTGTGCTGATACCGCTGGGCTTCGCCATGGGAATGCCATTTCCCAGCGGCCTGCGCGCGCTTACTTCAAACGTTGACAGCGGCCTGATGCCTCAAGTCAACAACGGCGCGGTGGAATGGGCATGGGCGATGAACGCGGCCTCCAGCGTGCTGGGCTCGGTGCTGGCCATGGTCATCGCCATTCAGTTTGGATTGAACACGACGATGGCCTGCGGCGCGGCCGCGTATTTGCTGGCGCTACTGCTGCTGAAGACGTTTGGAAAACCACTTGCCACGCAGACAACATGAGTTGCTATAATCACTCGCTTGGGTGATTAGCGTCACACCCTGTCGTGATTCGGCAATCCGTGGCAACCTGGGCTCCGAGAGGGGTAATCGGCGCCTGAACCTGCGACACCCTGGAACGCCTCATAAATGGCCCAAGTTTTTCATCGTAGTGCGAATACAATTGCGCGGGCGTCGATCATCGGCGTGGTCATGGTGGTGTCCGTCCTATTGTGGGCGGCGCTGGAGATGCAGCGGTCTCCTTACGCGACCTATCAGGAGGTGGCGCAGGCGCAGCCCGTTCCCTTCAGCCACCAGCACCACGTCGCCGGCGACGGCATCGACTGCCGCTACTGTCACACCTCGGTCGAGAGCTCCAGCTTCGCGGGCATTCCTCCTACCAAGACCTGCATGAATTGCCACTCGCAGATCTGGACGAATGCGCCTCTTCTAGAGCCGGTGCGCGAGAGTTATCGCACCGGCCAGTCGCTGATGTGGACGCGAGTGGATTACCTGCCCGATTTTGTCTATTTCGATCACAGCATTCATGTGAATAAGGGCGTTGGTTGTGCGAGCTGCCATGGCCGGGTGGACACGATGCCGCTGATGCGTGCAGTGAACTCGCTGCAAATGGAGTGGTGCTTGAACTGCCATCGCGCGCCGGAGAAGTTTCTGCGCCCCCGTGACCAGGTTTTCAACATGAAATACGAGCAGCCCAGCTCTGATCGTCCGGTGACGCTGGCTGACGGTCGCGTGTTTACCGACCAGATTGCTTTGGGCACAGCCTTGAAGGGCCTTTACAACGTTCGTAGCGTGGAAGGCATTACGAGTTGCAATACGTGTCATCGCTAGTCGAAACAGGGCGGGTTGCGCTGGCGCAAGAAGCTTGAGCAACGACTTCTTTCTGGATCTGACGAGGAGAATGGAGAAAGACCTGAACAAGCCTGAGGCTGTTTGTCCCGGCAAGCTGGAACTCGCCGCGGTCAAGGAGAAGCTGGCGCGCGCCAAAAGCGGTCCGCAGTACTGGCGGAGCCTGGAAGAACTGGCGCAGACCGACGGCTTCTACGAGATGCTGCACCGCGAGTTTCCGCGGCAGGCTTCGGTGTGGCCTGAGGGCTCGTCGCGCCGCGACTTCCTGAAGTTGATGAGCGCTTCGATGGCGCTGGCGGGTTTGTCCGGCTGCGTCAAGATGCCGCTCGAACCCATCGTTCCTTACGTGCGGCAGCCGGATGAAATCGTCCTGGGTAAGCCTCTGTTCTTCGCCAGCGCCATGCCCTTCGGCGCGTATGCGGTCCCGGTCCTGGTGGAGAGCCACGAGGGCCGTCCGACGAAGATCGAAGGCAACCCTGATCATCCCGCCGGACTGGGCGGCAGCGATGTCTTCGCCCAGGCTTCCATTCTCGACATGTACGACCCCGACCGCTCGCAGATCGTTACCCACGTTGGCGGGTTGGCAACGTGGAGTGATTTTGCAGCTGCGTTGAAAGGGCCGTTGAATTCGGAGAAGGCGGTGAATGGAAGCGGCCTCCGGATCCTCAGCCGCCCCATCAGCTCGCCTACCATGGTCTCGCTGATGGATGCGGTTCAGGAGGCCTATCCCGAGTCGAAGTGGGTGCAGTACGAACCGGTCAACCGCGACAACGTACGGGCCGGATCGCAGGCGGCATTCGGCGAGTTCGTCGAAACGCGCTACAACCTGGAAAAGGCCGACATCATTCTCTCGTTGGACGGCGATTTCCTCTCCAGCGGTTTCCCCGGCTTCCTTTATTACGCACGCACCTTCGCGGCACGGCGCAATCCCGACCTCAAAGAGAAGATGTCCCGCTTTTACTCCATCGAGAGCACCCCAACCAATACCGGAGGCAAAGCCGATCATCGCCTGCCCGTGCGGGCTTCCGAGGTGGAGCAGCTTGCTCGAGCGATCGCCGCCGGATTGGGCGCCGGCGGGAGCGAAGCTGCCAAGCCGGAGCAGCAGAAGTTTGTCGCGGCGCTGGTGAAAGACCTTCAGGCCCACAAAGGCGCAGCGGTTGTCATTCCCGGCGATAACCAGCCCCCCGCGGTGCATGCTCTGGCCCATGCTATGAATCAGACGCTGGGCGCGGTCGGAAACACTGTGATCTACACCGAGACCGTGGAAGCCAAGCCGCAGCTCCAGACCGCCGCGCTAAAGGAACTTGTCGGCGACATGAACGCCGGCAAAGTGGACCTGCTCATCATTCTCGGCGGCAATCCGGTTTACGAGGCGCCGGCAGACTTTGACTTCGCCAAGGCGATGGACAAGGTCCCGCTTCGCGTGCAGTACGGCCTGTATCAGGACGAGACCTACGATCACGTTCACTGGCACGTCAACGGCACGCATTACTTGGAGCAATGGGGCGACTGCCGCGCCTTCGACGGAACGGTCACCATCACCCAGCCGCTGATCGCGCCACTTTACAACGCCAGGAGCCCGTACGAGTTCGTCTTTTCGCTGGTCGGCTCGTCGGAGATGGCGGGCTACGACATCGTGCGCAAGTACTGGCAGGGCAAGATGCCGGGCGGCGACTTTGAGGCCGCGTGGCGCAAGGCGGTCCACGATGGCTTCGTCGCCAACACGGCATTCCCGGCAAAGGGCGCGTCGGCGAGGGGCGGTGCTATTCCGGCTTCGAACGCCGCGAGTAGCGACATGGAAGTCATCTTCCGCCGCGATCCGCTGATCTACGACGGCAGTCGCGCCAACAACGCATGGCTGCAGGAGACGCCGAAGCCGATTACGAACCTGTGCTGGGACAACGCGATCCTGATGAGTCCAACCACGGCGAAGAAACGTGGCCTGGTGACCGGCGACATCATCGAGATCGACGTCAACGGGCGCAAGGTGAAGGGCCCGATTTGGCCGCAACCGGCGCACCCCAACGACTCGATCACGGTTTTCCTCGGCTATGGACGCACCAAAGGCGGGCGCGTTGCCGACGGCGTCGGCTTCAATGCCTATCAGATCCGGACCAGCGATGCCCTTTGGATAACCGGCGCAACGATCACGCAAGTCGGCAGCGGATATGGCTTCGCCCATCCGCAGGGATTCCAGTACATCGACCACTCCGACCTGCCCAAGGGCACCGAGCCGCTGGAGAACCGCCACATTATCCGCAAGGCGACGCTGGAAGACTTCATCAAGAACCCCAACTTTGCGCATGAAGGGGAAGAACCGGTTCCGCCGGAGCTGACCCTGTACACCAGCGTATCCGGAGAACCTCTCTATCAGTACACCGAGCTGAAGTGGGGCATGACCATCGACATGAACTCCTGCATCGGCTGCAAGACCTGCATCGTGGCCTGCCAGGCGGAGAACAACATTCCCGTCGTCGGCAAAGAGCAAACGATGCGGGGCCGCCAGATGCAGTGGCTGCGGGTTGATGTGTACTACGAGGGTGGAACGGAAAATCCGGCGATGTACTACCAGCCCATCCCATGTCAGCAATGCGAGAACGCACCCTGCGAGGTGGTTTGTCCGGTCGGCGCGACGGTACACAGCACCGAAGGCCTGAACGACATGGTATACAACCGCTGCGTCGGCACGCGGTACTGTTCCAACAACTGCCCGTACAAGGTGCGCCGCTTCAACTTCCTGCTGTGGCAGGACTGGACCACGCCGCAATACAAGATGATGCGCAATCCTGAGGTCAGCATTCGCAGCCGCGGCGTGATGGAGAAGTGTACCTACTGTATCCAGCGCATTGCTCACGGCCGTCTGACAGCGGAGAAGGAAAATCGCGCTGTCCGCGACGGCGAAGTGATTACTGCCTGCCAGCAGGCTTGTCCGGCTGGCGCCATCGTGTTCGGAAATATCAACGACAAGGAAAGCCGCGTGGCCAAGATCAAGGAGCAGCCTCGCAACTACAAACTGCTGGAAGATTTGAACACGCGTCCGCGCACCTCGTACCTGGCGGTGGTGCTGAACCCTAACCCCGAACTTGCGTCGGAGCCCAGTTAGCGATGAGAGAAGGACCAGAGGAAAAGACGATCCTTCAGGATGTAGCGTGGCCGGATGAGCCGCCGGTGATGGAGCCGGGACAAACCTACGATACGGTCACCGACCAGATTGCTGACGCGGTTCTAAAGCGGCCCATCGGGCTAGGGTGGCTGGCTGGATTGTTCATCGCCATGAGTTTGGTGGCGCTGCTGGGCGCTGCCGCGACCTACCTGTTTCTGAGGGGCGTCGGCATCTGGGGCATCGAAGTTCCCGTTGCCTGGGGCTTCGCCATCATCAACTTCGTATGGTGGATTGGTATCGGCCACGCTGGAACGCTGATCTCCGCCATTCTCCTGCTGCTTAAGCAGACGTGGCGCAACTCCATCAACCGCTTCGCGGAGGCCATGACACTGTTTGCCGTCGCCTGTGCCGGCATGTTCCCGGTGCTGCACATGGGGCGTCCGTGGCTGGCTTACTGGATGTTCCCTTATCCCAGCAGCATGGGTGTGTGGCCGCAGTTCCGCAGCCCGCTGGTCTGGGACGTCTTCGCAGTTTCGACATATGCCACCATCTCCGCCGTCTTCTGGTATGTCGGCTTGGTGCCCGATTTCGCCACCATGCGCGAGAAGGCGTCGCACCCTTACACCAAAGCGGTGTACGGCATCCTGAGCATGGGCTGGCGCGGCTCCGCCCGGCATTGGAAGCGCTACGAGTCGCTCTACATTCTGCTAGCGGGACTTGCGACCCCACTGGTGCTGTCGGTACACACCGTGGTCAGCTTTGATTTTGCGATTTCCATTCTGCCCGGCTGGCATACCACCATCTTCCCGCCCTACTTTGTTGCGGGCGCCATTTACTCGGGTTTCGCGATGGTGCTGGTGCTGGCGATTCCCATCCGCCACTATTACGGACTGGAAAACATGATCACCATGCGCCACCTGCAGAACTCGGCCAAGGTGATGCTGGCTACGGGCTTGATTGTGGCCTATGGATATGCCGCTGAAACTTTCATCGCCTTCTACAGCGGCTCAACCTACGAACGGTTCATGGTCGAGAATCGCTGGTTTGGACCGTACGCAGTCTTTTACTGGATGCTCATCCTGATGAACATCCTCCTGCCCCAGATCTTGTGGGTGCCCAGGTTCCGGGCCAACACCAAAATCCTGTTTGGGATTTCCCTGGTCATTCTCACCGGCATGTGGCTGGAGCGCTTCGTCATCATCATTACCAGCCTGAGCCGCGACTTCCTGCCATCGTCGTGGGGCCATTACGCAGCAACACGCTGGGACTACGCGGTGCTGGCCGGCACCATCGGCTTCTTCTCGGCAGCGATGTACATCTTCATCCGCATCATGCCGGCCATTTCCATCTTCGAAATGCGCCAGCTGCTGCCTGAGTCGGAGGTGAAAGCCAAATGAGTCATAAAGCGCTCTCACCCCCGATCTACGGCCTGATCGCGGAATTTGATACTGCCACCGAGCTGGTAGAAGCAGCCCAGGCTGCGTATGCGGCGGGCTACCGCAAGCTGGATGCCTACAGTCCATTTCCCATCGAAGAGGCGAGTGAAGCGATCGGTTTCCACAAGAGCCGCGTGCCCCTGGTGGTGTTGCTTGGCGGGTTGCTGGGCGGTCTCTCCGGTTTCGGACTGCAATACTGGATCAATGTCATCGCTTATCCGCTGAACATTGGCGGAAAGCCGTATGACTCCTGGCCGGCGTTCATCGTTCCGACCTTCGAGATGACGATTCTGTTCGCCGGGCTCTCGGGCGTCTTTGGAATGTTCGCCCTGAATGGCTTGCCGATGCCGTATCACCCGCTGTTCAACGTGGACCGTTTTGCCCGGGTAACCCGCGACAAGTTCTTCCTGTGCGTGGAAGCGGCTGATCCCAAATTCGACGTGGTTGACACGCAACGATTCATGGAGAGCCTGAAGCCGTTATCGATTGAGGAGGTGCCGCATTAATCGGCCAGCACAATCCGCGGTCGATGTGTCAACACCAGGCATCCGAAACCGGTGCTTTGGCCTCACCACGGCCTACATTTTGCTGGGAGGGGCGTTTCTGGCGCTGACCGGTTGCCGGTCGGACATGCAGAACCAGCCTTACTACCGTCCCCTGACCGAGAACACGTTCTACGCCGACAAGCGTTCGGCGCGGCCGCTCATCGCAGGCACGGTGTCGCGTGAGCACCTGAACGCCGACACCTACTTCCATACCGGCAAGATTGGCAGCAACGACGGCGACTACATGCCTTTCCCTGCAACCGCGGACGTGTTACAGCAGGGACAACAACGCTTCAACATTTATTGCTCACCCTGCCACGGCGCGGCCGGTGACGGAAACGGCATGGTGGTGCAGCGCGGCTACAAGCATCCGCCGTCCTATCACATTGACCGCCTGCGAAGAGCGCCGATTGGTTATTTCTTCGACGTGATGACCAACGGCTTTGGGGCCATGCCGGATTACGCGGAACAAGTGCCGACAAGCGATCGCTGGGCGATTGCCGCCTACATCCGCGCGCTGCAGTTGAGCCAAAATGCCACCCCGGGTGATGTTGCGCCGGGCCAGCAGATCGCCGACGCTCCGCCTCCCGGCGTAATCGTTTCGCCGCCTTATGACACGCAGGGCGCCACCACCGCGGCATCCACTCCGCCCAAGCCGGTCGTGGCTCCGGCAGAAGGAGGCGCGCGCAAGCCATGAGCAACGAGACCATGTACCGGCATCAGGCTGACTACCCGCTACCCGCTGAGGCCGTGCAGTGGCAAAAGCGCGCCCTGATCGTGGGCGTGGTCGGCGCGCTCCTCTGTGTGGCGGGTGCGGTCACTTCGTTGGACCAGTTCCTGCGCGGTTACCTGATCGCCTACATGTTCTGGACAGGCCTGAGCCTTGGCTGTCTGGCACTGCTGATGGTGCAATATCTGTCCGGCGGCCTCTGGGGGCTGGTGATTCGCCGCGTGCTGGAGTCGGCGAGCAAGTGTCTGCCTTTGATGTTCATCCTGTTTCTGCCGATCCTCGTTTTCCGCACCGATCTCTATACTTGGATGACGAATCCAGCGCTGACCGAGCGCAACCACTGGTATCTGAATACTCCCGGCTGGATCATTCGCTGGGTGGTCTATTTCGCCATCTGGATCGGGCTCGAACTCATCCTGAACAAGCGTGGCGACACGCAGGACCGTCCGCTTGCAGCCGGATCCGGGCCCCACTTCCAAGGCCTGAGCGGTCTGGGCCTGCTGCTGTACGCCATGACCGTCTCTTTCGCGGCGGTGGATTGGGTCATGTCGCTCGATCCCACCTGGGGCTCCACGATTTACGGGTTGATCTTCATTGCAGGACAGGGTTTGTCGGCGCTGGCCTTCAACGTCATCCTGCTGACCATCTTCACCCGCTATCGGCCCTATAGCGAGATCGTCAAGCCGATGCAGTTTCATGATATCGGCAAGTTGATGCTGGCATTCGTGATGTTGTTCGCCTACTTCTCGTTCTCGCAGTGGCTCATCATCTGGGCCGGCAACCTGCCGGAGGAAATCGGCTGGTATCTGCACCGCATACGTGGGGGATGGGGAGTGGTGGCGCTCATTATCATCCTCTTTCATTTCGCGCTGCCCTTTGCGCTGCTGTTGTCGCGCGAGCGCAAGCGTGCCGGAAGCCGCCTGATTGGGCTGGCATTGCTGCTCATGTTCATGCGGCTGGTGGACATCTACTGGTACGTTGTGCCCAACTTCGCTCACGAACAGGGACGCTTTTACCTGAGCCCGTGGTATCTCGCTGCGCCCGTCGGCGTGGGCGGATTGTGGCTTGCGTTCTTTTTCTACAACCTGCAGCAGCGGCCGCTGCTGCCGACGTACGAGCCGCAAATGCCGAGCTTGCTGCACCAGAGGGGTCATGGGCACTGAGAACTCCAGTTACGATCCGTTGCGCAACCCGCAGGTGGACTTCGACCGCACTGATCTCAGTCCGCGCGGCATCCTGCTGTTCCTGATCGGGCTCCTGATATGCGGAATCTTCGTGGAGCTGGTGATTTGGGGGATGTTCCGGTTCATGGCGAAGAGTGATGTTCTCTTCCCGCCACAGCAGACCAACCCAATGGCAACTGCGCAGCCCGCACCGCCACCGAGTTCGCGCTCCATATTCCAGAACGCTCCTTCGGTCAATCTGGGAGTCTTCCCGGAACCGAGGTTGCAGGTAAACGATGCGGGCGATATGACGAGGTTTCTGACTTCGGAAGAGGAACTGCTGAATCCGCCGCAGCCGTTCAAGGATCCGAGTGGCGCGATACACATTCCGATCTCGCAGGCGATGAAGCTGATCGAGGAGCGGGGATTACCGGTGCGTCCGAACCCGCCGCCGGAGGCAGGGAGGGAGACACGGTCACCGTTCCCTGTAAGGCAGTGAAGTACGAACACGAAAGAACGAGCGCCGGAGGCGCGGAATAGCTTAGCCCAGCGCTTCAGCGCTGGGTAGGTCGGAAATTTGATCCAGAGTCCCTCTAGGGACGGCACAGGGGTTTGACGGATACATGCAGGTGGTAGGGGCAAACAGCAGGTCCCTCGACTCGCGCCCGCCCAACCCGAAGCGGGTCGGACAAGAAAGGCGGGCGCTCGCTCGGGATGACAAGTCTAAGTTCCATTTGCGTGGCTGATGACAGTTCTGACTAGTAGATGTAGCAGCAACGAATGATCTCGCGGATACACATCACGAAGGGCTTGGGCATGGCAATGCTGCTTGCAACGTGCATGCTTGCTGTCGCCCAGCCTCCCTCTGCCTTCCGGGACAGAAGCACGCAGCCGTCTTCGCAGATCAGCCCCGCCGACCTATCGAACGTCGGCATCGACCAGCGGCTCAATCAGCAGGTGCCGCTTGACTTGCAGTTCAAGGACGAGGCGGGACGGACCGTAAAGCTCGGCGACTACTTCCGCGCGGGACGGCCTGTTCTGCTGAACCTGGTGTATTACACCTGCCCCATGCTTTGCGGCGAAGAACTGGCAGGCGAGGCGAGCGCGCTGGGTGTGTTGCGCTTCACACCGGGCAACGAATACGAAGTCGTTTCCGTGAGTTTCAACCCCGACGAGATTCCGAAGGATGCGGAGGAAAAAAAGCAGGTTTACATCGCGCGCATGAACGAGCATCTGGAGCACAAGACCAACGGCGACGGCTGGCACTTCCTCATTGGCCAGCCGGAGGCGATCAAGCAGCTTGCCGACGCAGTGGGATTCCATTACCGGCGCGATCCGCGCACCGGACAGTTCATCCATGCGGCGGCCATCATGGTTGTGACCCCGGCGGGCAGGATTGCTCAGTACTACTACGGCGTGGAGTTCTCGCCCAAGGACATTCGTCTCGGCCTGATCGAGGCGTCGCAGGACAAGATAGGAACCCTGGTGGACCAGGTGCTGCTGTATTGCTATCACTACGATCCTAAAACTGGGCGCTACGGCGCAGTCGTAACAAACATCATGCGGGTGGCCGGAGCGGTCACCACGCTGGTTCTCGGCGGCTTTCTCATTGTGATGTACCGCCGTGAACATCACAGCGGGGAACAGGGAACAGGACGGGCCTGAATCGACATGTGGAAGAACTTCCCACTCTTTCCTGAACGTGCCTCGGCAATGGCCTGGCAGGTGGATGGACTTTACTTTTTGCTGACGGCGGTGTCTGCCTTTTTCACGGTGCTGATTTTTGCCCTGATCCTCATCCTGGCCATCAAATATCGCCGTTCGGCCCATCCGCACGCTGAGCAGATCGAAGGCTCGTTGCCTTTGGAATTGGCCTGGACCCTCATACCGCTGGGCATCTGCATGATCTTCTTCGCCTGGGGCTCCTTGATCTTCTTCCAGGAGGCACGTCCGCCCAAGGGAGCGATGGAAGTGTATGCCGTCGCCAAGCAGTGGATGTGGAAGTTCGAGTACGAGGGCGGGCAGCGCGACATCAACCAGCTTCACGTGCCGGTGGGCCGCGACGTGCGGATGATCATGAGTTCGCAGGATGTCATCCACAGTTTCTACGTACCGGCGTTTCGTATCAAAGCTGACGTCTTGCCCGGCCGCTTTACCGAAACCTGGTTCCGTCCGACAAAAGCGGGCACCTATCATTTGTTCTGTGCGGAATATTGCGGCACGGACCACTCCGGGATGATCGGACAGGTGATCGTGATGGAGCCCGCCGAATATCAAGCTTGGATGAGCGGCGGGACCGGCACCGGTTCTCTGGCGCAGAATGGCGAACAACTCTTCCAGCAGTTGGGATGCGCCACCTGTCATCGTTTCGATACTCAGGGACGCGGCCCCAACCTGATCGGCATTTTCGGTAAGCCGGTGCTCTTGGATGACGGACGTACCGTGGTTGCCGACGAAAACTATGTCCGCGAGTCGATCCTGAACCCCGGAGCCAAGATTGTCTCCGGGTTCAAGCCCATCATGCCGACCTTCCAGGGCCAGGTCTCGGAAGAGAATTTGATGGCGCTTGTGGCTTATGTCAAATCGTTGTCGCAATCGCAACAAAAGGGATCGGCTGGCAATCAGCCGCCCGCTTCCGACACGTCGAGCGCACAGTGAGGTTTCGAGAACCCTGAGGGTGTGACATGGCTACCGCAGTACAGACCGTCGAGCGCGAGAATTACCTGAACTCCAACTACGGCATCAAGTCGTGGCTGCTGACGACCGACCACAAGCGCATCGCGATCTTGTATCTCATCTCGATCACGGTGATGTTCTGGATCGGCGGCTTCTTCGCCATGATGATCCGCCTGGAGTTGCTGACGCCGGCTGGCGACCTGGTTTCCTCTGACACGTACAACAAGCTCTTCACCATGCACGGGATCATCATGGTCTTCTTTTTCCTGATCCCGTCGGTGCCCGCGGTGCTGGGCAACTTTCTCGTTCCGCTGATGGTCGGCGCCAAAGACCTGGCATTTCCCCGCGTGAACCTGCTCAGTTGGTATCTGTACATCATCGGCGGCACCACCGCTCTGGTCGCGATGATCACCGGCGGCGTTGATACCGGCTGGACCTTCTACACGCCCTTCAGCACCACCTACTCGAACACGCACGTGATCGGAGCTGCAGTCGGCATCTTCATCACCGGCTTCTCCTCGATTCTCACCGGCCTGAACTTCATCGTCACCATCCACCGCATGCGCGCGCCCGGACTGACGTGGCGTCGCTTGCCGCTCTTCTGCTGGTCGAACTATGCCGCCGCGCTCATCATGATCCTGGGAACACCGGTCATCGCCATCACCCTGCTGCTGGTGGCCTTTGAGCGCGCCTTCCACATCGGCGTGTTCAATCCCGCGTTGGGTGGCGATCCGCTGTTGTTCCAGCACCTGTTCTGGTTTTATTCCCATCCCGCGGTTTACATCATGATTCTGCCGGGAATGGGCGTCATCAGTGAGATCATCGCCTGCTTCTCGCGCAAGCGTGTCTTCGGATACGAGTTTGTCGCGCTGGCCTCCATCGCCATCGCCGTGCTCGGCTTCCTCGTCTGGGCGCACCACATGTTCGTCGCCGGAATTTCGGTTTATGCCGCGCTGGTGTTCTCGCTGCTGAGCTACCTGGTTGCGATCCCGTCGGCGGTGAAGGTCTTCAACTGGACGGCGACTCTCTTCAAAGGGTCCATCCGCTTCGAGACCCCGATGCTGTACGCCTTCGGCTTCATCGGTCTGTTTACCATCGGCGGCTTGACTGGCGTCTTCCTGGCCTCGCTCGGCGTGGATGTGCACGTCACCGACACCTACTTTGTGGTGGCGCACTTCCACTATGTGATGGTCGGCGGCATGGTGATGGCCTACATGGCCGGCTTGCATTTCTGGTGGCCCAAGATGACAGGCCGCATGTATCCCGAAGCCTGGGCCAAGCTTTCGGCGTTGCTGGTGTTTGTCGGATTCAACACCACGTTCTTCCCGCAGTTCATTCTCGGCTACATGGGCTCGCCGCGCCGCTATCACGCGTATCCTCCGGAATTCCAGGTGCTGAACGTGCTTTCCACTGCGGGCGCCTCGATCCTGGCCGTTGGCTACGTGCTGCCCATGATTTACTTCCTGTGGTCGCTGCGCTACGGAGAACCCGCCGGTCCGAATCCGTACAACGCCGTCGGTCTGGAGTGGATGACTCCGTCGCCGCCGCCCACGCACAACTTCGATGAGACGCCCGTTGTGACCTGGGAAGCCTACGACTACGAACATCAGCCGCAAGAGGAGGTCCCGGTTGGCCACGAGTGAGATCCAGGTCGCTGAGCACGCGCTGCAGCACCACTTCGCTGACATGGACCAGCAGAAGGAAACCTCCACCTTCGGCATGTGGATGTTCCTGCTGACCGAGATCATGTTCTTCGGCGGGTTGTTCTGCGCCTATCTCGTGTATCGCGCCTCGTACTATCAGGCCTTCGTCGAAGGCAGCCAGAAGATGAACATCTGGCTGGGCGCCACCAACACCGCGGTGCTCATCTGCAGCTCGTTGACCATGGCCTTGGGCGTGCGCGCTGCCCAGATGGCCAAACCCAAGCTGATGATTGTTCTGCTGCTCATCACCATTCTCTTCGGCCTGGGTTTCCTCGGCATCAAGGCGGTGGAATATCACGAGCACTGGACGAACCACGAATTCCCCGGTCCGAATTTCCACTTCGAGACCGGCGATCCGGCGCATCCGCCGACCGATCCCGTGCACACGCAAATCTACTTCTCGCTGTACTGGGCGATGACCGGGCTACACGCATTGCACATGGTGATCGGCGTCGGGTTGGTCTCGTGGATCGTGATTATCGGCGCGATGGGAGCGTTTACTCCCGAGTACTACAATCCCGTGGAAAATGTGGGGTTGTACTGGCACTTTGTGGACCTGGTGTGGATTTATCTTTTTCCGCTGCTGTATCTGATCAGTAAAAAGCATGGCGGCTAGACGGCTTTGTATTTGTGGCTTGTAAGGTAGAGCGGCGCTTCAGCGCCGCGTCCGCTGGCGAAAAGAAGAATGCTTCCGCCGCTGAGGTCACAGACTTCAGCGGCGGAAGCAGAAAGAGAGTGGCACGGCACGACGCGGGCCTGAAGGCCCGCTCTACCTGGACGTGCTAAAGCCCGGAATTCTGAAGAGGAACGCATGGCGAACCACAGTGAACACGACTACGTAGGGCACATCATCCCGTCCAAGATCTACTACGTGATTTGGGCCATCCTGATGTTGGGAACGGCCATCACTGTTTTCGCGGCAACAATCGAGCTGGGCGTCTTCAACATTGTCCTCGCTCTGCTGATTGCCACCATCAAAGGCACCCTCGTCGTGCTCTTCTTCATGCACCTCCGCTACAGCGACAAGCTCACCATGGTGACTGTGATTGCCTCCGTCTTCTGGCTGTTCATTCTGTTCTCGCTCACCATGACCGACTACATCTCGCGCGCCTGGTCCACGTATACAGGACACTGAGCGCTTGTCGCTATTCGCGTTTTCGCTTTTCGCTAAGACCGACTCCATGCTGTACTAATTGAATCGGTTTACGAAGTACTTTGATCCGCCGGGAGCGGTTAGAGCGGCGCTTCAGCGCCGCGTCCAGCTGCTCCCTTTTTTTCCGGGAGGGTAACCCAGGCACGCGGGCAAGAACATGGCGGCTCGGGAACGAAGTGCGACCCTGCACGTCTAATTGTTAGGTGGACCTGATGACCGGTGTGGGGAGTCATGGCCCCAATCCTGGAAGGAGGCGTCATGAACAGGACGCGATTTCTACTTAACTTAGTGGCAGGGTTGGCTCTCGGGGCATTGGGAACAGGCATCCTTTCGGCTCAGAGCGTTCCGGCCGGATCCGGCGTGCCGGCGCGCATGGTGGTCACAGAAGAAACCAGTCAGAGTACCGGGATGCCGGTCATTGGCGCAGAAGACGTCATCGTTTCTGAGCGGCAGCAGCGCGACAAAGTCACTGGCTGGGTGCCGGCGCAGGGAAAGTACGCGGGACTGGAACTCTACATTCTCCTTGACGATGGCTCTACGTCGAGCCTCGCCACGCAACTGGGCGACATTCGCCAGTTCATCCTGGAGCAGCCCAGTTCAGCGAAGATTGGCCTGGCCTACATGCGAAACGGCATCGCCTGGATTGCGCAGACACCTACCAGCGACCATGAGCTCACGGCAAAAGCCCTTCGCGTTCCCATGGGGATCAGAGGGGCCAATGGCAGTCCGTACTTCTCGCTCACCGACCTGCTGAAGCGCTGGCCGAAGAGCGACACCCGCCGTGAAGTGCTCATGATTTCTGATGGCATCGACCGCTACTATGACGAGGCTGACATGCTGGATCCTTATCTTGCCGAAGCCATCGAGAAGGCGCAGCGCGCGGGAGTCGTGGTCTCTGCCATTTATAACCCGGGCGTAGGCGATTTCGGTCAGGGTGATTGGCGGAGATTTATAGGCCAGACGTACCTGGCGCAGGTGGCGCAGAAAACCGGCGGCAAGGCGTATTACATCGGCTTCAACGCCCCGGCGGTTTCCTTTGCTCCTTACCTGCGGGACTTCGCCGATCGCCTAAACCATCAATACCTGTTGTCGTTTCTTGCCGAGCCCGTTAAGAAGGCTGGTCTGGAGCCGGTAGGGTTGGCGACCGAGGCCGCGAACGCGGAACTGGTGGCGGCTGACAGGGTCTACGTTCCGGCAGGACGGTAGAGCTCTTCGCCGCTCGCGGGTTAGCTGTCAACCATCAGCATCAGTCAAGGTGAGACCCGTCAGTTAGTGGCACTTCTCCGGTCGCCTCTAAGGATCAGCCAAGCCTTAACACCAATATCGTGTACACTAGAATCGTATGAAAAACATTACCCTTAGTGCCGATGAAGACCTGATTGAGCAGGCGCGACTGGTGGCGCGCTCACAGCGGCGGACTCTTAATACAGCCTTCCGGGAGTGGTTGCTGCAATTTACGGCTCAGTCGGGCAATGGCCAGGAGGTGGATGCCGTGATGCGCCGCCTTCGTCATGTCAACGCTGGCCGCCACTTCAGCCGGGACGAAATGAATGAACGTTAGATTCTTCCTGGATACGAACGTCTTCGTATACTCCTTCGACCGGGGTGCAGCAGCGAAGGCCAAACGTTCCACGCAGCTCATTCGACAAGCCGTTGCAACTCGCAAGGGCATTGTGAGTTACCAGGTCGTGCAGGAATTCTTCAATGTTGCACTGCGACGGTTTGCGCCGCCGATGACCGTCGCCGAGGCGGAACAATATCTGGGCGCTGTGTTCCGGCCAATGCTTGCCGTCCAGTCATCGCAAGCCTTATATTCCGAGGCCCTTCGACTCAAAGACCAGCACCGGTTGTCCTGGTATGACTCATTGATCGTCGCGGCGGCTCTCGAAGGCCGCTGTGGCGTCCTTTACAGTGAGGACTTGCAACGCGGACAGCGCTTCGGCGACCTGCAAATCGAGAATCCGTTTTTGTAACCTTGGTGAGACCTCCGAACTCCGCCCGGCACAAGAGTCTGCACTGACTCGCGCACTACAAGTTATCCGAAGGGCCGGCCGAAGTAGCGCTGGGCTAAGATTTGTCGCGCCTGCGGCGCTCCGCCTGATGTCAGGAACGGTAATCTAGTGCGCCGTCTTGCACCCGGCGTTGGTGCACCCGATTGTTGATTGCTGGGCTCATGACCACCCTACTGCGCCATCGCGTAGTACCCGCGCCGGGCGTGGACCTGGGCGTTCTGGGGAGCGCGAACCTCGACTTGGAGCGCGTGGAAGCCCGGCGTCGGTTGTGGCGGGAATGACACGTAGTACTGGGTGCGCATCTGCTGCTCGATTTCGGCGAAGGCGCCTTGCAGTTCTTTGGCCGACTGGGCCACGAAGAGCTCGCCGCCGGTTTCGTCGGCCAGGCGCTGCAGAATCACATCTCCTTGCGGCCGCAGGCCCTTCTTGTGCACCGTCAGAGCATAAATTTGGATCTCGTTCCGCTGGGCAGCGGCGACCACGTCGGCCAGCGTGCGCAGACTTTGGGTGTCATCGCCATCGGTGAGGACGACAATCGCGCGATGCACGAGAGCGCCGTCGTCACGTCTGGACAACTCGCCGAGGCACACGGAGTACAACGCATCGTACAAGACGGTACCCCAGCCCGGCTGGCGGGCGTTGTTTACGGCCTGCATCAGGCTGGGGCGGTCGTTGGTAGCATTCTGCAGGACCTCCGCCTTCCCGCCGAAAGCCATCACAAAAGCACGGTCCGTCTCAGGACGCAGCACGCGGTCCAGGAACTGGCTGGCAGCAGCTTTTTCCTCGGGCAGAACGCGCTTGACGGAATCGCTAACATCCACAATGATGCCCAGTCGCAACGGCAGGTTCTCATCGCGCGCGAAGGCCTGGAATTTCGCCACCGGCGCCTGATCGTCGAAGATGCGCACGTCGTCGGGCGAGAGATTCTGCACCGGACGGCCATGCTCGTCGGCGACGGTGAACTGGAGCCTGACTTCGGGCACGGTGCGGCGGATGGTGTATCCCGGCGCGGTGGTGAGCGCGACGTTGTTCAGAATCGGGGAGCCGGCCGGCGGCCGGAACGGACGTGCCAGGCGATTACTGGCATAGCCTGCGGGCGACGGAAAGGAGCTTGACGAATCCGTCGCTGTTGTAGAGCTGTCGTATCCAACGGTAGAGTTGTCGGACCCCTCGGAAGCCCATTCGCCGATTCCCGCCAGTGTCGCAGCGCTCATGGCCAGCATTAAGCCGTAGATGAGCGCCGACTTCTGCACAATGGGGTAATCGGCGAGGCGCCACAGGAGCTTGAGAGAGGACAGGATTCCGCCGGTAAGAACGGAGAGCGGCCGCGCTGCCCGTTCCCGTGAACGTTCACCGCACTTCGCCGTTGGGAGAGAACAAACTGCTGCGCGCCCGGCGATAAGCGTCGGCAGCAGCTCTGGGCGCAACAAGGTGATACCCCACACCTGTCACGAAAGTTGCCGTCTTGGATGCAGATTCCCGGCGCGAAGTTGTGAAACAGTTTCATCATCCTGTAACACACATGTGTGTACCTTAAGGGTGTGATACCGACACACGCGAGCCCAGCGCACACCCTCGGCTACAATACAGCCGTGAAACAGACCATTTTTGCCGTGGAAGACGACAGCGACATTTCACGGCTGGTTCGTCATCACCTCGAGTCGGCAGGTTACGGTGTCCGCACCTTTGCCGCCACCGCCGGAGTGATTGCCGAAGCCGAGAAGCAACTCCCCGCGCTCTTTCTTCTGGACATCATGATCCCGGGAGGCGACGGCCTAGAGCTTTGCCGCCGTATTCGCCAGACGCCGGCACTGGCCATGCTTCCCGTCATATTCCTGACTGCCAAGGTGAGCGAGTCCGACCGCGTCATCGGACTGGAACTGGGCGCCGACGACTACATTCCCAAGCCCTTCAGTCCGCGCGAGTTGGTGGCGCGGATACGCGCGGTTTTGCGCCGCTTCGAGCGCCCGCTCGCGCCGGCCATCGTCAAAGCCGGCGACGTCGAGATTGACAGCGGCGGCATGACGCTGACGGTCCGCGGCCAGCTCACTCAGACCACCGCCACCGAGTTCCGCCTGCTGGAGTATCTGGCCCGCCATCCCGGACGCGTGTTTACCCGCGATCAGTTGCTGGACGCGGTCTGGCGCGACACCCATTACGTCACCCCGCGTTCGGTGGACGTCTACGTGCGCCGCATTCGTGAGAAGATCGAAGAGAACCCGGACGATCCCCGCTATCTGAAGACGGTCCGTGGCGCGGGCTACCGCTTCGAGGTGCCCAAGACGTAACATCAAGACGTAACATTAAGAGCCGACGGTGAGAAGTCGTATCTTCCTCAAGCTGTTTCTCGCGGCCCTGTTGATCATCGCCGCCTGTACGCTAACCTTGTATCTGCTCACCGAGCATGCCTGGGAGGGCATGCTGCGCAGCCAGATTGAGACCTCGCTGCGAGAGAAGACGCAGATGTTCGCCGCGCGGGTGGAAAGCTCTCCTCCCTCATCTCTGAGCGAGATCACCAACCAGGCCGCTCGTGCGGCCGATGCGCGGGTTACGGTCATTGATTCCAGCGGCAAAGTGCTCTCCGACTCCGAGGCCGACCCGGCCGCGATGGAGAACCATGCCACCCGGCCCGAGTTCATGGCTGCGCTACAGGGCAGGTCGGGAAGTGCGACGCGCACGAGCCGTACGGTCGGCACGGACTTGCTGTATGTCGCCTTGCCGATCCGGGGCGGCGCAGTGCGCATGGCATATCCGCTGGCTTCCCTTCAGCAGGCCAGCAGCCATAT